>JACCEC012976026.1_pt1 | contig 14701 bp, 19 predicted proteins | sample 7450121 | NCBI WGS metagenome assembly JACCEC01 (sample SAMN15323455, study PRJNA562643) | freshwater metagenome | isolation source: river surface water | place: USA:Blue River Watershed | collected 2017-08-18 | reverse complement strand
AGCACGTGCCCGGCTACGTCGAGAAGTTCGACGAGCTGAAAAAAGCCGGCGTCGACGAGATCTGGTGCGTGAGCGTCAACGACGCCTTCGTCATGGGCGCCTGGGCGCGTGACCAGAAGACCGGCACCAAGGTCCGCATGCTCGGTGACGGCAGCGCCGAGTTCACCAAGGCCACTGGCCTGACCCTGGACCTGGCCGCCCGCGGCATGGGCCTGCGCAGCAACCGCTATTCGATGTTGGTGAAGGACGGCAAAGTCGCCACGCTGAACATCGAGGCCCCCGGCAAGTTCGAGGTCAGCGACGCGCAGACGATGCTGGCCCAGGCCAAGGGCTGACCTACAGGTCGACCTTGAGGTAGTGCGCCCCCGCAATGGGGTTGTGATAGTACGGTGGGACCTCCTTGAAGCCCAGGTCCTCGTACAGCGCACGCGCCGCCTCCATGTCCGAGAGCGTGTCCAGCAGCACGCAGGCGTAGCCCGCCTGCCGTGCCGCGTCCAGGCAACGCTCGGCCAGCTGCCGGCCCAGGCCGAAACCGCGAAACGCCTTGCGCACGTAGAGGCGCTTCATCTCGGCGGCATTCGGGTCGTCGACGTGATCGAGCGGGCGCAGCGCGCAGCAACCGGCGACCACGCCGTCCAACGTGGCCAATAGCAAGGTACCGCGCGGCGGCCGGTAGTCGCCGGGCAGCTCCCGCAGCTCGCGCTCGAAGTCCTGGAAGCCCAGGTCGATACCGAGGCTGTCGGCGTACTCGCGAAAGATGTCGCGCACCGCGTCGAGCGACGCGTCATCGGGGCTTGTGATGTGTTCGATCATGTGTCGTGGGCCGTGACGTCTAGCCGGCCAGACGCACCATCAGGGTCACTGCGCCCGCGCAACCCCCCAACACCGCCAGCGCCAGCAGCCGCGAGCCTGTGGTGTCGCGCGAGGCGAGGGGGGCGGCTTCCTGCGCGCCATCCGGCAGCGGCTTGTCACCGTGCACCATCGGCCCGACCAGGTTGTTGCGTCGCACGAAGAAGTAAAACGCGATGGCGCTCAGATGCAGCGCGATCAGGCCCACCAGCAGCCACTGCCCCACGCCCTTGTGCCAGGCCGTGGCGGCCAGGCCTAGGTCGGTGGATATGTAGCGATTGAGCGGGCCGGTGAAGGCGATCTCGTCGTCGCCGACCAGCCCGGTGACCACCTGAGCGATCAGCGCCAACAGCATGGCTACCACCGCCAGCGCGCCGCTGAGGGTGTGCCCCAGCGAGATGGACGATCCAGACCGGGGCACGAAGTGGATAAAGCGTGACCAGTGGCCGCCGATGATCCCCCACACCACACGAAACAGCAGCAGGGTGAGCACGGCGTACCCCAGGCGGGCGTGCCAGTCGATCCAGCTGCCGGGGGCGTAGGCCGTGGCGAACAGGCCGATCACGCAGGCCAGGAGCAGCCAGTGAAAGAGGCGGGTGGGCAGGTCCCAGACGCGTACCGAAGCGGAATGCTGGGGCGTGTGAGACGGAGTGTGCGAAGGGGTCACGCTTCTGATACAAAGGTTGGCTGTTCCCTTCATTGTTCCCGAAACTCAGGACCTTGCATCCATGAAAACCTTTGTCTCCTTCGCACTTGCCGCCGTTGTCGGTGCCGCGGCCCTGCCCGCCTCGGCCCAGTTCGCCAAACCCGAGGATGCGGTCAAGTACCGTCAAAGCGCGCTCACCGTCATGGGCGCCCACTTCGGACGCATCGGCGCCATGGTCAACGGCCGTATTCCTTTTGATGGCAAGGTCGCTCAAGAGAACGCCCAGGTCGTGAGCGATGTGGCTCGCCTGCCTTGGGCCGGCTTCGGTCCGGGCACCGACAAGATTTCCGCCCGGGCCAAGCCCGAGATCTGGACCGAGCAGGCCAAGTTCAAGGACCACTCCGACAAGATGGTGGCTGAGACCGCCAAGCTCTTGACGGCCGCCAAGACGCAGAACCTGGACAACCTCAAGGCCGCTTTTGGCTCGACGGCAGCCACCTGCAAGGCCTGCCACGACGCTTTCCGCAGCAACTGATGTCGGTTTCGCCGCAGTCGCCCGCCCTGGGCTCTGCGGCGACAGCCAGCTCGCCGGCTCAGGCCGGCGCAGCCAGCAGCTTCTCGATCAGCTGGTGCAGCTCGGCGAAGTCCGGCGCACCGACATAGCGCTTCACGATCTCGCCGCGCTTGTCCACGATGAAGGTGGTCGGCGTGAGACGCACATCCCCCCACGCCTGGGCCACCGCGCCCGTGTTGTCGATTGCCACCCCGAACGGTAGCTGGCGCGATTGCGCGAAATTCACCACATACGCGGGTGGGTCGTAGTTCATGGCCACCGCCAGCGTCTGGTAGCCGCGGTCCTGGTACTTCTGGTGCGTTGCCACGATCTGCGGCATTTCCGCGACGCAGGTGACGCAGCTGGTCGCCCAGAAATTCACCAGTGTCACTTTGCCTTTGAGATCGGCGGTGGTGCGCGTGCTGCCATCGAGCAGCACGAACGTGGAGGCGGGCGCGGTGGCGCGGCCCGTGCCCAGGTACACCGCGACGGCGGCGGCGGCGACGGCCAGGGCGGCCAGCAGGGTCCAGAGGCGCTTGGTCATGGAGAGACTCCGTATGGGGCGTGTGCGTCAGGTGAATCTTCTCAGATCACCTTATCGCGTTCGAGGGCGTCGATGCGCTGCGCGTCCAGCCCGAGCACTTCGGCCAGAACCTCGCGCGTGTGTTGCCCCAGCAGCGGCGGCGGCAGGTCCTTGCGCACCGGCGTGACACTGAGCTTGGCGGGGCTGCCCACCAGGCGCAGGTCCGGCCGCAACGGGTGAAGCCAGGTGTCCACCATGCCACGCGCCTGCACCTGCGGGTCGGCGAAGACTTCGTCCAGCCGGTTGATCGCGCCGCAGGGCACCTTGGCGGCTTCCAGCGCGCGCAGCCAGTCGGCCTTGGCGCGCGTTTTCATCACGGCTTCGAGCAGGGGCACGAGCTCGGCGCGATGGCGTACGCGGTCCTGGTTACGGGCGAAGCGGGCGTCAGTGGCCAACTCCGGGTGGCCGGCCACCTCGCAGAACTTGGCGTATTGACCATCGTTGCCCACCGCCAGAATGAGGTGGTCGGCGCTGCCGTCGGCCTTGGGCGCGACCTCGAACACCTGATAGGGCACGATGTTCTGGTGGGCGTTGCCCGCCCGCCCGGGCACCTTGCCGCTCACGAGGTAGTTGGCGCCCAGGTTGGCGAGCATGGCCACCTGCGTGTCCAGGAGGGCCATATCCACATGCTGGCCCTCGCCGGTGCGCTCGGCATGCCGCAGGGCGGCCAGGATGGAGACCGTCGCATACAAGCCGGTGAACAGGTCCGCCACCGCCACCCCCACTTTCTGCGGGCCGCCGCCCAGGTCGTCGCGCTCGCCGGTGATGCTCATGAGGCCGCCCATGCCCTGGATGGCGTAGTCATAGCCCGCGCGATCGCGGTAAGGGCCGGTCTGGCCGAAGCCGGTGATGCTGCAATACACCAGGCGTGGATTGATCGCACGCAGTGATTCGTAGTCCAGGCCGTAGCGGGCCATGTCGCCGACCTTGAAGTTCTCGACGAACACGTCGCAGTGCGCCACCAGCGACTTGACCAGGGCCTGGCCCGCCGGCTGCGCGATGTCGCACGTGACCGAGCGCTTGTTGCGGTTGGTGCCCAGGTAATAGGCGGCTTCGGCGGTCTCGCGGCCGTCGTCCTGCGTGAGAAAGGGTGGGCCCCAGCTGCGGGTGTCGTCGCCGGTGCCGGGACGCTCGATCTTGATCACGTCCGCGCCCAGGTCGGCCAGGGTCTGGGTGCACCAGGGGCCGGCCAGCACGCGCGAGAGGTCCAGGATGCGGATGCCGTCGAGGGAGTTCATCGCAGGATTGTCGGTCAATCCTGCTTCCATAATGAAGGGATGGTCCTTTCCCGACGCGACGCGGTGGTGGTGTTTCTCGCCTTTGCCTTCGCCTATTTCCTCTCCGCGCTGATACGCGCTGTCACCGCCACCTTGGCCCCCACCCTCACCCAGGAATTCGCCCTCAATGCGAGCGACCTGGGGCTGATGGCGGGGGGCTATTTCATTGGCTTTTCGCTCACCCAGTTGCCCCTGGGAAGCTGGCTGGACCGGCACGGCCCGCGCACGGTGGTTCTGGCCTTCCTGGCGGTGGCCGTCGCGGGCTGCGTGGGTTTCGCCTTCGCGCAGAGTTTCACCGGCCTGCTGGTGGCCCGCATCCTGTGCGGCATGGGCCTGAGCGCCTGTCTGATGGCGCCTCTCACCGGTTACCGCCGCTGGCTTTCGCCGGCGATGCAGCTGCGCGCCAGCTCCTGGATGCTTATGGCCGGCTCGGTGGGGATGGTGGCTTCCACCCTGCCCGTTCAGTGGCTCGTGCCCCTGGCGGGCTGGCGCATGCTGTTCGTGGTGATGGCAGTCCTGATTGTCGCGGCCATGGCCCTGATCGCCTGGAAGGTGCCGACCTGGCCGGCGGCGGCACCCCCGGGGGACGGACCCGCCGCCGGCTACCGCGAGGTCTGGCGCCACCCCTATTTCCGGCGCATGGCGCCCCTGGGCTTCTTCTGCCATGGCGGCGTGCTGGCCATGCAGACCCTGTGGGCCGGGCCCTGGATGGTGCGGGTCGCGGGGTACTCGCCCGCGCAAGCGGCGGCGGGCCTCTTCACCATCAACGTCGCCATGCTCCTGGCGTTCTGGGGATGGGGCCTGGTGACGCCCCGGCTCGCGGCGCGGGGCTGGGATGCCAATCGCCTCATCGCCTGGGGGCAGCCCCTGAGTTTCCTGGCCCTGGGCGGCCTGATCGCGGCGGGCAGCGGTGCCGGTGCCTGGGGCTGGACCCTCTTTTTTGTCGGGGGTACCTTCGTCTCGCTGGCCCAGCCCGCGGTGGGGATGGCCTTTCCCGCGGCGCTGGCGGGCCGCGCCCTGTCCGCCTACAACCTGGTGATCTTCGCGGGCGTGTTCGTGGTGCAGTGGGGCGTGGGCCTGCTGATTGACGGATTTCAGGCCCTGGGCCTGGCCGAGGCCACGAGTTTCCGGGTGGCCCTGTCAGCGGTCCTGGCGTGCTGCATCGGCGCCTGGGCGTACTTCCTGCGTGCGAGGCCGGATAATCAGGCGCCATGAACGGGATCTTGATCATTTGCCACGCGCCACTGGCCCATGCCCTGAGGCAATGCGCGCTGCATGTGTTCCCGGACTGCGACACCGCCGTGAGCGCGGTCGATGTGCAGCCCAATCTCTCGCCCGAAGAAACCTTGGCCACCGCGCGCATCGCCCTGGACCAGCTCGCGCATGCGCCGCAGGTCAAGGGCGTCCTCGTGCTCTCCGACATCTTCGGTGCCACCCCGAGCAACGTCGCCCAGAAGCTGGTCGACGGTGCGCACTCGCGCCTGGTCACCGGCGTGAATCTCCCCATGCTGCTTCGCAGCGTGAGCTATCGCCACGAATCGTTGGACGCCCTGGTGGCGCGGGCGGTCACCGGCGGCACTCAGGGGGTGATGCAGGTGGCGCTCACCGCGCCCCAAAACCAGTCCAAGCCACGACATGATCCAAACCACCACGACCATCAGCAATAAGTTGGGGCTGCACGCGCGCGCCTCCGCCAAGCTCACCAAGCTGGCGGGTTCCTTCCCTTGCGAGATCTGGATCGCCAAGGGCGAGCGGCGCGTCAACGCCAAGAGCATCATGGGTGTGATGATGCTGGCCGCCGGCCTGGGCAGCGAGGTCGTGCTGGAAGCCGAGGGTGAGCGCGCGCAGGAAGCGATCGACGCGCTGCTGGCGCTCATACACGACAAGTTTGGCGAGGGAGAATGAGCCAGGTGTTCGCATGACCTTCGCGGTTCACGGCCTTCCCGTCGCGCGCGGCATCGCCATTGGGCGTGCCGTGCTCATGGCCGGGCGCGTCGACGTCGCGCACTATTTCATCCCGCCCGAGCAGGTCGAGTCCGAGATCGCCCGCGTGCGCGCGGGCCGCGACGCGGTCGTCGACGAGATCCACCGCCTGCAGCAGACGATCACCGGCATGGGTCCCAAGGAGGCGCCCCACGAGCTGTCGGCGCTGCTGGACGTACACCTGATGCTGCTGCAGGATCAGGACCTGATCGCCGGCGTCAAGCACTGGATCTCCGAGCGCCTGTACAACGCCGAGTGGGCGCTGACCACGCAGCTGGAGGCGCTGTCTCGCCAGTTCGACGAGATGGAGGACGAGTACCTGCGTGAGCGCAAGGCCGACCTCGAGCAGGTGGCCGAACGCATCTTGCGCTACATGAAGGGCGTGGCCACGCCCGTTCCGCCGCCAGCCCGCCGGCCCGCCGGTGGCCTGCAGCAGGACCTGGCGCTGGAGGGCACCACCGACGTGCCGCTGGTGCTGATCGCGCACGACCTGTCACCCGCCGACATGCTGCAGTTCAAGCAGAGCGTGTTCGCCGGCTTCGTGACCGACGTGGGCGGCAAGACTTCGCACACCGCCATCGTGGCGCGCAGCATGGACATCCCGGCGGTGGTGGGCGCGCGCAGCGCGAGCCAGCTGGTGCGCCAGGACGACTGGGTCATCATCGACGGCGACGCCGGCGTGATGATCGTCGACCCCTCGCCCATCATCCTGGCCGAGTATCAGTTCAAGCAGCGCCAGGCTGAACTCGAGCGCGGGCGCCTGGGCCGGCTGCGGCACACGCCGGCAGTCACCCTCGATGGCGAACGTATCGAGCTGTTCGCCAACATCGAGTTGCCCGACGACGCGGCCGCCGCCCTTGAGGCTGGGGCGGTGGGCGTGGGGTTGTTCCGCAGCGAATTCCTGTTCATGGGACGCCAGGGCCACCTGCCCGACGAAGAGGAGCAGTACCTGGCCTATCGCCGCGCGGTCGAGGGCATGCAGGGCCTGCCGGTCACCATCCGCACCATCGATGTGGGCGCCGACAAGCCCTTGGATGACACGCGTCACGACGACGCGCACCTCAACCCCGCGCTGGGCCTGCGTGCGATCCGCTGGAGCCTGGCCGATCCGGCGATGTTCCTCACGCAGCTGCGCGCCATCTTGCGCGCGGCGGCGCACGGCAAGGTGAACATGCTCATTCCCATGCTGGCCCACGTGAGCGAGATCCGCCACACGCTCTCGCTGATCGACTTCGCGCGCGCCGAACTGGACAACCGCGGAACCGCCTACGGCCCTATCGCCATCGGCGCCATGATCGAGATCCCGGCGGCGGCGATCATGGTGCGCTCCTTCCTGAACTACTTCGATTTCCTCTCGGTCGGTACCAACGACCTCATTCAATACACACTGGCCATCGATCGCGCTGACGAATCGGTGGCCCACCTGTACGACCCCTGCCACCCGGCGGTGCTGCGCCTGCTGGCCGACACCATCGCAGCCTGTCGCGCGCAGGGCAAGCCGGTGAGCGTGTGCGGCGAGATGGCGGGCGATGTGGACTTCACCCGTCTGCTGCTCGGACTGGGGCTGCGCAGTTTTTCGATGCACCCGGCGCAGTTGCTGGCGGTCAAGCAGGAAGTGCTGCGTGCCGACACCGCCCGCCTGGCACCCTGGGCCCAGGAGGTGATTGCCTCCGACGAGCCGGGCAAGCTTCTGGCGTGAGGAGGGGTTGATGCCTCGGCGTCGACCGCGCATGCACAAGCCTCTTGCCTGCGCTTGCTGGCGATCCGTTTTGGATATACATTCATTATGTATATCAGCCAGTTCGGAAGCGTCATGCAAGTATCCAAGTGGGGCAACAGCCTGGCCGTGCGTCTGCCGGCTGCCGTCATTGAAGCCATGGGGCTCAAGGAGGGCGATGACATCGAGATCCAGGTCGCCGGACGCCGCGCCTTCGAGATCGTCAAGAAACCCGGTGCGCGCGAAGTGCTTGCACGTTTGCGCAAGTTCCGTGGGCGCCTGCCACCGGACTTTCGCTTTGACCGCCTAGAAGCCAATGAGCGTGGCTAGGCGCTTCTTTGACACCAACGTCCTGCTTTATTTGTTCAGCGCCGATACGGCCAAGGCCGATCGTGTCGAGCAAGCGCTGGCCGCTGGCGGGACCATCAGCGTACAGGTGCTCAATGAGTTCACCTCCGTGGCCTTGCGCAAACTCGGTATGAAGGTATCGCAGGTGCGTGAAGCCCTCGAGCCGATCATCGAGATTTGCGAGGTGATGCCCCTGACCATGCAGATCCACCAGCGCGGCCTGCAAGTCGCCGAGCGTTATCGGCTCTCGTTTTATGACGCATTGATCGTGGCCGCGGCGCTCGAATCAGGCAGTACGACGCTGTATTCCGAGGACCTCCAGGACGGTCAGGTGATCGATCGCGTGCTCGCGGTCAAGAATCCCTTCGGGAAAGCGGCGGCGTAGTTTTTTCTGGCGCGCTGTGCGCGCCTGCTGGACGCTCAGGCCGCGTTCGCTTTGCGCGTGCCTACGATCGCCGCCCCGATGATCAGCGCCGCGGCCAGTGCGATCGAGGGTGTGAGCGGGCGCCCGCTGGCCACCAGCAGCAAGACCGTGGACGCCAGTGGCGTGAGGTAGCTCAGGATCCCGATCTGGCGTGCGTCTCCGAGCTTGAGCGCCTTGTCCCACAGGAAGAAGGCCGCGCCCAGCGGCCCCAGACCCATGATCGCCAGCAGCATCAGATCGCGACCCGTGATGTCGGCGGCAGGTTCGAAGATCCCAGGACAGGCCAGCGAGAGCAGGCCCGAGACCAGACCAAACAGGCCGATGGCCGCGGTCGGAAAGGTCGGAACCCGCCGGGTCCAGAGCGAGTAGCTGGCCCAGATGAAGGCCGAGCCCAGGGCGGGCAGGTAGCCCCAGGACCAGGCGCCGCTGGCGCCCTGGGCCTCACCCAGGATGGCGATCGCGGCGCCAGTGAAGCCCGCAACGGCGGCGGCGACATGCGCCACGCGCAGGCGCAGCCCCGGGAGAAACACAGGCGCGAGCACGACGATCAGCAGCGGCCACAGGTAGTTGACCAGGTTGGCTTCCACCGCAGGTGCGTGGCGCAGAGCGATGAACAGGAGCAGGTGAAAGCCGAAGAGACCATAGATGCCCAGGGCCAGCGTGCGCAGCGGCACCCTCCACTGCCGCACCAGCGGCCAGGCCGGCACGCTGCCGATCACGAGGGCCAGGCCGGTCAGGAGGAAGGGGGGCAGGTGGGCCAGTGACACGCCGAGGGTGGCCAGCAGCGACCATAGGGCGATGGCACCCAGGGCATACAGGTTGGCTGGCAACGTCAATCCTTGCGGGGGACGGCCGATGCGACGGCCGATTGCCAGACCTCCTGCGCGGCCCGGTTGGCGAGGTCGCTGGGACGGTACAAGCGGATATCGAGGGCGATGTCCCAGTGCTCGCCCCCTGCGGCGACCAGCCGGCCGGCCGCCAGGTCGTCCTGGACCAGGGCGTGGGGCAACCACGCGGCGCCGCGGCCGTCCAGGGCCATCGATCGAAGAACCGAGGCCAGGTGCGCGGTGAAGGCAACCTGGGCGGGCAGCGCCTCTAGGCGGGGGCCGAGCACGGAGCGAACGATCCGTCCGAGGCCGGATTCCTCGGTGTAGGCCAGAACGGCGAGCCCCGGGGCGGACGGCGCGTCCAGGCGATGCAGGGGCTGGCCGCCAGGTGCAGGTCGGGAGACCGCGATCAGGCGATCCTGGCCGATGCGTGCCGAGAGGTAGTTGCGGGTGTCCAGTGCGCTGCGCGACGTCGGGTGGGCATGACCCAGGACGAAATGGACGCTCCCCTGCTGCATCTGGGCCTCGCAGCGTTCGAGGACATCCGAGGTGAGTTCGACGGGTCCGAGCCGCAGGGTGGACTCCAGCCCGAGCAGCCAGCGAGGCAGGAAGGTGAAGGACAGGGCGTGGGTGCTGGCGATGCGTAGCGTCGCCGAGCTGGCCTGCGCCACTTGCCGGGCCTCGCCGGGCAAGCGTGCGGCCCGTGCAACCAGGTCCTCGGCGACGGTGCGAAACCATTCGCCGGCGTCGGTCAGTCGGGCGGGTTGGCTGCTGCGGTCCACCAGCGCGACGCCGAGCCAGGTCTCCAGGGCGCGGATACGCCGGCTGAATGCGGGCTGCGAGCTGTGACGCTGTTCGGCGGCGCGCGAGAAATTGCCGGTGACGGCCAGGGCCAGAAAGTCCTCGAGCCAGATGAAGTTCATCGGCGGTTCGTCCAGTGCATCAAAGCAGCGAAAACGAGCATTGGCCTTGTGGCCGCCAACCGCCGATCATGCGGCCCATTCCTTGTCCCTTGCGAGTTGCGCACCATGAAAATCGTTGAAATCCGCGAAAAGACTGTCCCCATCAGCTCGTCGATCCGCAATGCCTACATTGACTTTAGCAAAATGAATTTGAGCCTCGTGGCCGTCGTGACCGACGTGGTCCGCGATGGCAAACCGGTGATCGGCTACGGCTTCAACTCCAATGGCCGCTACGGCCAGGGCACTCTCATGCGCGAGCGCTTCATCCCTCGCATCATGGAGACCGACGCCGCGTCCCTGGTCGACGACAGCGGTAAGAACCTGGATCCGCACAAGATCTGGAACGCGATGTACACCAACGAGAAGCCCGGTGGCCACGGCGAGCGCTCGGTGGCCATTGGCACCATCGACATGGCGGTCTGGGATGCCGTGGCCAAGATTGCGGACCAGCCCCTGTTCCAGCTGCTGGCGGACCGTTATGGCAACGGGCAACCCAATCGCAAGGTGTTCGTCTACGCCGCCGGTGGCTACTACTACCCCGGCAAGGACGACCGCAAGCTGCAGGACGAGATGCGCAGCTACATCGATCGCGGCTACTCGGTGGTGAAGATGAAGATCGGTGGCGCCTCGCTGGACGACGACCTGCGCCGCATCGATGCTGTGATGGAGGTGCTGCAGGATGGTCAGCGCCTGTGCGTCGATGCCAATGGCCGCTTCGACCTGGACACCGCCATCGCCTACGCCAAGGCGCTGTCGCAATACGACCTGTTCTGGTACGAGGAAGCCGGCGACCCGCTGGACTTCGAGCTGCAGGCCACCTTGCGCAGTTACTACAAGAACCCTATGGCCACCGGCGAGAACCTGTTCTCCATGCAGGATGCACGCAACCTGATTCGCTACGGCGGCATGCGTCCTGACCGCGACTGGCTGCAGTTCGACTGCGCCCTGAGCTATGGCCTGGTCGAATACCTGCGCACGCTGGACATGCTCCAGGAGCACGGCTGGTCGGCCAGCCGCTGCGTGCCGCATGGCGGCCACCAGATGTCCCTGAACATCGCGGCGGGCCTGGGCCTGGGGGGCAATGAGTCCTACCCCGACCTGTTTCAGCCGTTCGGTGGTTTCCCCGACGGTGTGAAAGTGGAAAACAGCTACGTCACGCTGCCCGACCTGCCGGGAATCGGCTTCGAGGGCAAGTCGGACCTGTATCGCGAGATGAAGGTGCTGGCGGGCTGATCGCCTGCGCGCCCCGGGTGAGGCCGTTTAGGCCACGCCGGCCGCGTGCGCCTGCTGGTCGGCGTGGTAGCTCGAACGCACCATCGCGCCGACGGCGGCGTGGGTGAATCCCATCTTGTAGGCCTCTTCTTCGAACATCTTGAAGGTGTCCGGGTGCACGTAGCGGCGCACCGGCAGGTGCGAGGTGCTGGGCGCAAGGTACTGGCCGATCGTGAGCATGTCGATGTCGTGCGCGCGCATGTCGCGCATGACCTGCAGGATCTCCTCGTCGGTCTCGCCCAGGCCCACCATCAGGCCGCTCTTGGTCGGCACATTGGGGTGCAGGGCCTTGAATTTTTTCAGCAGGTTCAGGCTGAAGGCGTAGTCGGAGCCCGGACGCGCCTCCTTGTACAGGCGCGCAATGGTCTCCAGGTTGTGGTTCATCACGTCCGGTGGCGCGGCCTTGAGGATCTCTAGCGCCCGGTCGTCGCGGCCGCGGAAGTCCGGAACCAGGATCTCGATGGTGGTGGCGGGGGAGAGCTCGCGCGTCTTGCGGATGCAGTCGACGAAATGCTGGCTGCCGCCATCGCGCAGGTCGTCGCGGTCCACGCTGGTGATCACCACGTATTTCAGTTGCAGCTTGGCGATGGTGCGGGCCAGGTTCTCGGGCTCGTTGGCATCGAGCGGGTCAGGGCGGCCATGGCCCACGTCGCAGAAGGGGCAGCGGCGCGTGCACTTGTCGCCCATGATCATGAAGGTGGCCGTGCCCTTGCCGAAGCACTCGCCGATGTTGGGGCAGGAGGCTTCCTCGCACACCGTGTGCAGATGGCTCTCACGCAGGATCTGCTTGATCTCGTAAAAGCGCGTGGTGGGCGAGCCCGCCTTCACGCGGATCCACTCGGGCTTTTTCAGCAACGGGGCCTGTTCGACCTTGACCGGGATGCGCGAGAGTTTCGCTGCGGCCTTCTGCTTGGCCAGCGGGTTGTAGGCGTCGGCGTCTTGCGCCTCGCGAACGACGGGGTTGCTGCTCATGGTGTGGGATGGCTCGCGTGTTCAGGGCGCCAGCAGTGCCTCGAGCTTCTGGCCCAGCACTTGCGCCGCCTCGTTCCAGGGGGTGATGACGCCGATTGTAGAAAGGTCGACCGTCTCCAGCCCCGCATAGCCGCAGGGGTTGATACGCGAGTAGGGCTCCAGGTCCATCGCCACATTGAGAGCCACCCCGTGATAGGTGCAATGGCGACTCACCTTGATACCCAGCGCCGCGATCTTGGCCAGGCCGCGAAACGGGTCCTGGCCCGGTTCGACCGTCACCGGCCGCTGGTGCGAGAACGGATCGTCGCGACGCACATAAATGCCGGGCGCCCCGCGCACGCGCAGGCCGGTAATGCCGTAATGGGCGAGGGTGCGGATCACCGATTCCTCGATCCGGTAGACGTATTCCTTGACGAAGTAGCCCGCGCGCCGCAGGTCGATCAGCGGGTAGGCCACCACCTGGCCGGGGCCGTGGTAGGTCACCTGGCCACCGCGGTTGGTGGCCACGACGGGGATGGTGCCGGGCGCCAGCACGTGGCCCGCCTGGCCCGCCAGCCCCTGCGTGAAAACAGGCGGGTGCTCGCACAGCCAGAGTTCGTCGGGGGTGTCGTCGCCGCGCGTGGCGGTGAAATCCTGCATGGCCTGGTAGGTGGACGGGTAGTCCACGAGGCCGCACAACTGCACCCGCATGGTCAGAGCACGACCCGCACCATCGGGTGGGTCGACAGCGTGCGATACAGCTCGTCGAGTTGCTCGCGGCTGGTGGCGGTGATCGTGATCGTGATGCCCAGGTAGTTGCCGCCCTTGCTGTCACGCAGCTCGATGCCGGCCGCGTCGAAGCCGGGGTCGAAGGCCGCCGCGACCGCAGTGACGGCCTCGACGAAACCTGCGACCTTCGCGCCCATGACTTTGATCGGAAAGCGGCAGGGGTACTCGATCAGGGAGTCGGCGCGGGAGGCGGGCGGGACGGGCGTGGTCATGGGCGGCAGTTCAGGAAGCCAGGCCCGATTGTGGCCGCACCCCGCGCCGCCGCCCTGCGTTGCATCCTCCATGGCGTCGCGCGTTAGTACCTTCGGATTGCAGTCGCCTGGGAGCGTCACGGAAAAGCCCTTCACGGCGTCATTCAACCTGGAAATGGGCGGGTTTCCACTCATATAATCGATGGGTTTGCTGAAATCGCTGCTCTGTTTTCGCTGGCGTTTCGGCGGGGGCCACATCCAATGACAATCCAAGCCCCCGAACCCGAGACGCTGCTGGACGAGCTTCCTTTCAAGCCGCTCAGCGCCGAAGAGGCGCAGGCGCTGCGCGAACGACACCCCTCGGTTTCTCCTTGGCGCGTCGTGGCGTGGCAAGGGGTGGTGGGAGGCGTCGTGGCCCTGGTGGCCTGGGGCCTGACGGGTCGGCAGAACATCGGTTGGTCCGCCGCTTATGGCGCACTGGCCGTGGTGATTCCCGCGATCATTTTTGCCAGGGGGCTCACGGGGCGTTTTTCCTCGCTCAACGCAGGAACGGCCGCCGTCGGCTTCATGGCCTGGGAGATGGTCAAGATCGTCGCGTCGATCGTCTTGCTGGCGATGGCGCCGCGGTGGGTGTCCGCACTGAGCTGGCCGGCATTGCTGATCGGATTGGTGCTGACGATGAAGGTGTATTGGGTGGCGCTGGCGTTCAAGCCATCGCCGCGCCTCAAGGTTGAAAGCAATCGGCTCCCCCCGGGGCCGACGAACAAAGAGTCAAGTACAGAAGATGGCTGCTGAACACGGACCCACCGCCGGTGAATACATCGTTCACCACCTGACCCATCTGCAGAACCAGAAGCCCAAGGGCGTCCTGGACTTCTCGGTCTTCAACCTGGACTCCATTTTCTGGTCGATCACCCTGGGCGTCCTGGGTTGCTGGCTGCTATGGCTGGTCGCGCGCAAGGCCACGTCGGGCGTGCCGGGTCGCTTCCAGGCGGCGGTGGAAGTGCTGGTCGACATGGTCGACTCCCAGGCCAAGGGCATCGTGCACAGCGCCGAGAGCCGCAAGCTGGTCGCCCCACTGGCCCTGACCGTGTTCGTCTGGATCTTTCTGCTCAATGCGATGGACCTGCTGCCGGTCGACCTGCTGCCGGTGATCTTCGAGAAGATTTACGCCGCCGCCGGTCATGACCCGCACCACGCCTACATGCGTGTGGTGCCCACCCCCTGCTCTGGCCTTTCAACTTCTTGATGCAGATCATCGAGTTCGTGGCCAAGACGGTTTCCCACGGCATGCGGTTGTTTGGCAACATGTACGCTGGCGAACTGATT
>JACCEC010757416.1_pt1 | contig 14706 bp, 1 predicted proteins | sample 7450121 | NCBI WGS metagenome assembly JACCEC01 (sample SAMN15323455, study PRJNA562643) | freshwater metagenome | isolation source: river surface water | place: USA:Blue River Watershed | collected 2017-08-18 | reverse complement strand
TCCTGAGTTACCAATACTTAAGTTCCATACTGTAGATGATGTTTCTAAGCCAAATCCTGTTCCAGCACCATTAGCACCTATAGACATAACTGATTGAGTAGCTTTTGATGTAAATCTAACCCAGGCTGCTAAAGTTCTAGAGTTTGCTCCTGAAATACCAGTGTTTGAAAATGAGGTAACAACTCCTGCTCCACCAAAATTAATATAACTAGCGCCACCAGAGCTTACTATACTTACACCTGTAGATAGCGTTGCATTTCCAGTTAAGGTGTTTGTGATTGTGGAACCGCTTACAGAACGAATGTTTGCAGCATCTACATTTCCAAACAATGAGTCAAATCCTTCTAATTTAGGTCCGTTTCCTACTCCCATTATTGTGGTACCTCTAATCCTCCAGCACCAACAGTGCTGTAACGTCCTTTAAATACATCGTAATTATTTAAAATTTCTCCAGCAGTCAAAGCATTTCTGTAAAGTCTCACAATAGAAATATTCCCTGCAAATGTGTTTGTTGCACCAGCATTGTTACCAATATAATCTGTGCCAGTATATGAAGAAGGAGATGTAACACTGCTAGAACCTATTGAAGCCCCATTGACATAAAATGTAGCAGTTCCTGAACTAAATGAAAGTGCAACTTGCTGCCAAGCATTTAATGTTATGCAGTTTCCAATTCTTGCAGAAAAGCCTGAAACTGCATAAGTATTAACTTGCAAACCTGCTGTAACTGCACTGTTGTCTAATGAAAAAATAAATCCAGTTAACGAACCTGTAGAATGCTGAAAGATTCTTCCAGCATTACCTTCTCCGTATCCTGTTGGGTAAATCCATGCTTCAACTGTCCATGCAGTCGTTACATTTCCACCATTTGTTGTTCCCAAATTGACTAAGCTAGTAGCACCATCAAAAGTAAAAGCAGTAGTGCCACCAGATCCAGTCAAAGTACATGCTGTCAATGTTCCTGTATTTCTAAAGTTAGAAACATCAAACCAGTTAGTACCAGAGCCAGGATATGATCTTACATTAGCAACATCCATGTTAAGACACATAGTGTCAAATGAGGCAATATATGGATTATAAAATTGTCCCATTTTCATACTCCACTATAAGCTTAGGTATATCAATTCTTTCAGCCCAAACTGTAAAGAAACAATTTATAGGATTGTTATTGAAATCATTAATAAATACTTTGTAATCTTCAATTTTTTCTACATACAAGATAGAATCTGATTTGCCAATAGGAGTCAAAGTAACAGTGAATGAATTAGGGTCTACTAGTCCTGTCCAGTAATTTGGTGTTTCAATAACATATTCATCTTTCAAAATGCCTCTTACATAGACACCGTTTTCTGGGCCTTCTAAAGAACCATATCTTAATTTCCAATCAGGTTTAAGTGGGTGATTGATAACGAAGGACTTGTTTGTAGCAGAAATCTCACCTTCAATTTCAAGTTCATATGCTGGGTTTGTTACACCAATACCAACTCTAATTTGTGAAGTACCAATACCGTTAACAATAAAGAATGTATTACCAATTGCAGACCCACCAAATACTCTAACAGTATTGGTTGTGCCAGATGTGCTATATTCAAATCCTGTAGCATCTCTTACGGAAGAACCAGTACCAGGGTAGAAAGCTAATCTTGCAGATGTGCCAACAGCAACAGTTCCTGCGCCTCCACCAGAGCCAGTTGGAGCAGCTCCCCAATATGGTGCTGTACTTGAATGATAAAGAATACTTCCTGCAGCTCCAGCTGCTAATCTAGTTAAAGCAGTGGAAGAAGATGCATAAAGAATATCACCAGTGGCATATGTATTTTGACCAGTACCGCCATTTACTGCAGATATAGCAGTTCCAGCCCATGCACCTGCGAGAATTGCACCATTTAAGTGAGTGACACCAGATATTGAAGAAAGATTACCAGCTGCTGTCCATAAACTTCCTCCAATACCAACACCACCAGTTACTACTAGAGCTCCATTTCCTGTGCCTGTTGAAGTTGTTGCACCAGTTACGTTAACCCCTGTGGCAGAAAGAGTGTTACCTAAAGCACTTACACCTGAAAGCACATAAGCTGGGGTTGAACCAATAGAAGCGTTACTTCTAGAACCAGTTAAGAAAATTGTTGATGTAGTGTCTAGGACAACATTTATATTAGCTGAATTGTTAGCTGTACCAGCAGACCCTGCTGTTACCGATGTTCCAGCACTACCAGCATTGGTAGCGGTGGTAGCTGAACCTGCTGTTACTGAGGTTCCTGCAGAACCAGCGTTAGTTGCTGTACCTGCTGTACCAGCAGATGTTGCTGTAGTGGCTGCTCCAGCGAATCCTGCATTAGTAGCAGTGGTAGCTGAACCTGCTGTTACTGAGGTTCCTGCGGAACCAGCATTAGTGGCCGTACCTGCTGTTCCTGCTGATGTAGCAGTAGTAGCGGCTCCTGCGAAGCCAGCATTAGTAGCAGTTCCTGCTGTTCCAGCGGAAGTAGCAGTTGTTGCAGCTCCTGCAAAACCAGCGTTAGTGGCTGTACCTGCTGTTCCAGCGGATGTAGCAGTTGTTGCAGCTCCTGCAAAGCCAGCGTTAGTAGCAGTACCTGCTGTACCAGCAGATGTAGCTGTGGTAGCAGAACCAGCGTTGCCTGTAATACTACCTGATATTGTTGAAGAGAATGTTTTAGTACCGGCTATTGTCTGAGCATTTGTTGTGATAAGACCTGTGGAAGCAGCACCAGCATATGGAATATTAAACGTATGAGTGGATGTGGTTGAAGATATGTTAAAATCAGAACCAGATGTTCCTACTGCAAATGTTTGAGTTGATGCAGTAAGACCATTCAATGATGTTAAACCAGAAGCTCCAGACCCAACAAGTAAATTAGTACCTACACTGTTTGAACATGAAGTGAAATCAATGTATGCACCTCTGTTAGCTCCACCAGATTCGAATATTCTCAATCTGTTTTGATAAATATCCATCGTTATGGTGGTTGTCAATGCAGTACCAGAAGATGGAATACTAAATGTAATTTCACCACCCTCATTTGCCTGAGAGTTGGTAAGAGCTAAATTAGGAGTACTTAATAATTGAGTTGATGGAACATATGTTAAGCTAGATGTAGCACCAAATGCTCCACCTTGATTGTATTGTAATTGAGTGCTTGATCCAGCAGCTGAACCAGCTGCTGTTGTCCAACCAAGCCCAGCAGAGCCATCAGTTCTTAAAACTTGTCCTGCAGTTCCGTCTCCTGCTGGTAAGGTATAGGTTACTGTTCCGGAAGAATTAGCCCTGAAGCCAGTGTAAGATGAGTTATTAGAATGTATTAATCTAATTTCATGTGTAGCATTATTTCCAGTAAATTCAGTTCTGTTGGAATCTGCATGGTAATTTAATCTTTGATTATTAGCTCCATCTTGAATATTAAATGTGAATGATGAAGACGCATTGATAGTAAAACCATTTTGAGCCCTATTATTTAAAAATTGAACTCCAGAAATTGACGAAAGTGATGCTGAGTTTGTCCATATAGAACCGCCGATACCAACGCCACCTGTTACTACTAATGCACCAGTTGTAGTAGAAACACCACCAGTGGTACCTTGAATAAATACAGATTGGCCAAAATAAGATGTTCTAGCAACACCCGCACCACCAACTACAGTCAAAGCTCCAGTTGTTGCACTTGTTGAAACAGTATTACGTTCAATTGAAGTTCCAGTTGAACTAATATTAACCCCAGCGCCACCACCAGGTAACAAACTGATGGTTGTAGCCGAACCTGAAGTAATTCTAATTGGTCCAGAGTTATTGTTAATTGTTAATTCTTGAGATAAAACATCACTATTTGAGCTATATAAAGTGATTGTTGCTGTATCTACATCATTAGCTAAAGCTAATTGAGCACCAGTATATAATCCAGAGCTAGTATTTTGTATATAAACAGTTGATGGCCCAGAATTATTACTTGCGGCAAATCCTGCTAAGGTACCACTATAAGAACTGGTAAGAGATCTAGAGCCCACATACAATCTTCCACTAATACCAACACCACCAGTAACTATAAGAGCACCAGTATTTGGATTAGTAGAAGCTGTCGCAGCGGTAACATTTACTCCTGAAGCAGAAAGAGTGTTGCCTAATGCGCTTACACCTGAAAGGACATAAGCTGCAGTAGATCCTATGGAAGTGTTGCTTCTAGAACCAGTTAAGAAAATTGTTGATGTAGTATCTAAAACTACATTAATATTAGCAGCATTTGTAGCTGTACCAGCAGTGCCAGCAGAAACAGAAGTGCCAGCACTTCCTGCGTTTGTCGCAGTTCCAGCAGTACCAGCATTTGTGGCTGTTGTAGCACTTCCCGCAGTTACAGATGTTCCAGCTGAACCAGCATTAGTAGCAGTACCTGCTGTACCAGCAGATGTAGCAGTTGTTGCTGCTCCTGCAAAACCTGCGTTAGTGGCAGTGGTAGCTGCACCTGCAAAACCAGCATTTGTAGCGGTAGTAGCGCTTCCAGCGTTGGTTGCAGTACCTGCTGTACCAGCAGATGTGGCAGTTGTGGCTGAACCTGCTGAGCCAGCAGTTACAGAAGTACCAGCGCTTCCTGCATTTGTTGCCGTACCCGCTGTTCCAGCAGAAGTCGCAGTTGTAGCATTACCTGAGAATGTAGTTGCAGTGATAGTGTTACCAAGAGCACTTACACCAGATAACACATAAACAGCTGTTGATCCAATTGAAGCATTGCTTCTTGAACCAGTCAAGAAAATTGTTGATGTTGTGTCTAATACAATATTTGTATTAGCTGCGTTTGTAGCTGTTCCAGCTGAACCTGCATTTGTAGCAGTCCCTGCAGTACCAGCGTTCGTTGCAGTACCTGCTGTTCCAGCAGATGTGGCTGTAGTAGCGCTACCAGCTGAACCAGAGTTTACAGCTGTTCCAGCACTGCCTGCACTAGTTGCTGTCGTAGCTGCTCCTGCAAATCCTGCATTAGTTGCAGTGCCTGCTGTGCCAGCATTTGTTGCTGTCCCTGCTGTACCAGCAGAAACAGAAGTGCCTGCACTTCCAGCATTAGTAGCTGTTCCTGCTGTACCAGAAGAGGTTGCTGTCGTAGCATTTCCACTAAAGGTTGTAGCTGTTACAGTATTTCCTAAAGCACTTACACCAGATAATACATATCTTGGAGTATTACCAATAGATACATTGCTTCTTGAACCTGTTAAATAAATTACTGAAGTAGTATCTAAAACTACATTCGTATTTGCTGTATTTGTAGAAGTAGCAGCAGAACCAGCGTTGACAGCTGTTCCAGCTGAGCCAGCATTAGTGGCTGTCGTAGCGCTACCAGCATTGACTGCTGTTCCAGCAGAACCAGCGTTAGTAGCCGTTCCCGCTGTACCAGCAGATGTTGCTGTTGTAGCCGCACCAGCGAATCCAGCGTTTGTAGCTGTCCCTGCTGTTCCAGCAGAAACAGATGTACCAGCGCTTCCTGCGCTAACAGCAGTGGTGGCGCTTCCTGCACTACCAGCATTAGTAGCCGTACCTGCTGTACCAGCAGAAGTGGCTGTGGTTGCATTACCGCTAAACGTAGTGGCAGTAATTGTATTACCAAGAGCACTTACACCTGAAAGTACATAAACCGCAGTAGATCCTATAGAAGCATTGCTTCTGGATCCAGTTAAGAAAATAGTGGACGTAGTATCTAAAACTATATTTGTGTTTGCAGAGTTAGTCGCTGTTCCAGCACTTCCTGCGTTAACTGCAGTTCCTGCAGTACCAGCGTTTGTAGCAGTGGTAGCAGAACCAGCACTACCAGCTGTTACAGAAGTACCAGCACTACCGGCATTAGTTGCAGTACCTGCTGTACCAGCAGAGGTAGCAGTTGTAGCGCTTCCAGCGCTTCCAGCAGTTACAGATGTTCCAGCACTACCAGCGTTAGTAGCCGTTCCTGCTGTTCCAGCAGATGTGGCTGTAGTAGCAGCCCCAGCGAAACCTGCGTTGGTTGCTGTAGTAGCAGAGCCAGCTGATCCTGCATTTACTGCCGTACCAGCGCTACCAGCAGTTGTGGATGTAGTAGCATTACCTGAGAATGTAGTAGCTGTGATAGTATTTCCGAGAGCACTTACTCCAGACAAAACATATCTAGGTGTGTTACCAATAGAAACATTACTTCTAGAACCTGTCAAGTAAATTATTGATGTAGTGTCTAGTACTATATTAGTGTTTGCTGAATTATTGGCCGTGCCAGCTGACCCAGCAGATGTTGCAGTGGTAGCACTGCCAGCATTCACAGCTGTTCCGGCGCTTCCAGCAGTTACCGAAGTGCCTGCAGAGCCAGCATTTGTAGCTGTACCCGCTGTACCAGCGTTTGTGGCTGTAGTTGCAGAACCTGCACTTCCTGCGTTTACAGCTGTTCCAGCAGATCCAGCAGATGTTGCTGTAGTAGCAGAGCCTGCTGATCCTGCGTTCACTGCTGTACCAGCGGAACCCGCTGATGTTGCAGTTGTTGCATTTCCACTAAAAGTAGTAGCAGTTATAGTATTACCTAAAGCGCTTACTCCTGATAAAACATAAACTGGAGTAGAACCAATTGAGGCATTACTTCTTGAGCCTGTCAAAAATAATGTAGTAGTAGTATCTAAAACAATATTCGTATTTGCTGAGTTAGTTGCAGTACCTGCACTACCTGCATTTGTAGCAGTTCCTGCTGTTCCAGCAGATGTAGCTGTAGTAGCGCTTCCAGCATTTACAGCTGTACCAGCTGAGCCAGCAGTTACGGAAGTGCCAGCACTACCTGCATTTGTTGCAGTAGTGGCACTACCAGCATTGACAGCGGTTCCAGCTGAACCTGCAGTTATAGAGGTTCCTGCTGATCCAGCATTAGTAGCTGTTCCTGCTGTACCAGCAGATGTTGCTGTAGTCGCACTACCAGCATTACCATCTAAGTCTGCAAATAAAGTGCCTTTAGTTCCACTTACAATTTCTCCAGATATTGTAGCGTCTGTAAATAATGCGTATTTGCTCGCAGATTGGTCCCAACCAAAGAATCCAGTTCTACCAGTACCAGAGAAGTAGTAGAATGCTACACCTCTATCCTTGGAATCTGCAGAGTTAGGTACAGTACCTCCAATAGAAGTTCCAATAGTTATAATTGGGTCAACAATATTTGATACTGTTGAGTTTACGGTAGTGGTAGTGCCGTTGACTGTCAAGTCTCCAGTTAATACAAAATTACCACCAACATTCAAATTACCTGTGATACCAACACCACCAGATACAATTAAAGCTCCTGTAGAAGTGTTGGTTGAATTAGTGTTATTACCAAGTCTTGTATCATCAGGAACTACTAATGATGTTGCTGTTACTGAAATACCGCTACCAACAAATAATGATTGGCTAGTGGCTGCAGTATCTGAATTTGATAATAATAAATAATTTACACCAGCTAAGGATTGGGTCCTGATAGCTTCAGATCTGCCAGAGTTAGTTGCTGTACCAGCAGATCCGGCGTTAACTGCTGTACCAGCAGCACCAGCATTTGTAGCTGTTGTTGCACTACCAGCTGAGCCTGCGTTTACTGCGGTCCCTGCAGAACCAGCATTAGTTGCAGTGCCTGCAGTTCCTGCAGAAGTTGCTGTAGTAGCGGATCCAGCGTTTCCTGCGTTTACAGCTGTACCAGCTGATCCTGCTGTCACAGATGTTCCTGCGGAACCAGCATTTGTAGCAGTAGTAGCTGAACCGGCGCTTCCTGCATTTACTGCTGTACCAGCAGAACCCGCTGAAGTTGCAGTAGTTGCATTTCCTGAGAAGGTAGTTGCTGTTAAAGTGTTACCTAAAGCACTTACACCTGATAATACATAAACAGCAGTTGAACCAATAGATGTATTACTTCTAGATCCAGTTAAGAAAATAGTAGATGTAGTATCTAAAACAATATTTGTGTTTGCAGAATTAGTTGCTGTGCCAGCACTTCCAGCTGTTACAGATGTTCCAGCTGAGCCTGCATTGGTTGCTGTTCCTGCTGTTCCAGCAGATGTAGCGGTTGTAGCACTTCCAGCACTACCAGCATTAACTGCTGTACCAGCTGATCCTGCTGTCACAGATGTGCCTGCGCTACCAGCATTTGTAGCTGTACCTGCTGTTCCAGCAGATGTAGCTGTTGTGGCAGAACCTGCCGAACCTGCATTTACAGCTGTTCCAGCCGATCCTGCGCTAGTAGCAGTTGTTGCATTACCAGAGAAGGTAGTAGCTGTTATTGTATTACCTAAAGCACTAACACCGGACAATACATATACAGGTGTTGATCCTATAGAAGCATTGCTTCTTGAACCTGTCAAGAAAATTGTTGTTGTATTATCTAAAACAATGTTTGTGTTAGCAGAATTGGTTGCTGTACCGGCAGAACCTGCAGTTATGGATGTACCGGCACTACCAGCATTTGTAGCAGTACCTGCTGTACCAGCGTTAGTTGCAGTGCCTGCGGTTCCTGCATTTGTAGCAGTTGTTGCACTTCCAGCTGTGACTGAAGTGCCAGCACTACCAGCATTCGTTGCAGTAGTAGCAGCTCCAGCAAAGCCTGCATTTACTGCTGTACCAGCAGAACCAGCTGTTACAGATGTACCGGCAGAACCAGCATTAGTTGCAGTACCAGCTGTGCCAGCATTTGTGGCAGTCCCCGCTGTACCAGCAGAGGTTGCTGTTGTTGCATTACCAGAGAATGTAGTTGCTGTTACAGTATTTCCTAAAGCACTTACACCAGATAATACATATCTTGGAGTATTACCAATAGATACATTACTTCTTGAACCTGTTAAATAAATTATAGATGTTGTGTCTAAAACTACATTGGTATTAGCAGAATTATTAGCTGTACCAGCGCTACCCGCAGTGGCAGATGTTCCCGCACTTCCTGCATTTGTTGCTGTACCAGCAGTACCAGAAGATGTCGCTGTGGTGGCTGCACCTGCAAAACCAGCATTTACTGCTGTTCCAGCACTACCGGCTGTTACAGAAGTGCCAGCACTACCAGCATTTGTTGCTGTACCAGCAGTTCCAGCATTAGTGGCTGTAGTGGCTGATCCTGCAGACCCAGCGTTTACTGCTGTACCAGCGCTGCCAGCAGAAGTCGCAGTAGTAGCGTTTCCAGAGAATGTAGTTGCTGTTACAGTATTGCCTAATGCACTTACACCCGATAAAACATAAACAGTAGTTGAACCTATTGAAGTGTTACTTCTTGAACCTGTTAAGAAAATAGTAGATGTAGTATCTAAAACAATATTAGTATTTGCAGCATTGGTTGCTGTTCCTGCGCTACCAGCATTTGTGGCTGTACCTGCAGTTCCAGCAGAAACTGATGTTCCTGCGCTTCCAGCATTAGTTGCGGTTCCAGCTGTTCCAGCAGAAGTTGCTGTTGTAGCAGCACCTGCGAAGCCAGCATTAGTGGCTGTACCTGCTGTTCCAGCAGAGACAGAAGTTCCAGCACTACCAGCGTTAGTAGCCGTTCCCGCTGTACCAGCAGATGTTGCTGTTGTAGCATTACCACTGAATGTAGTTGCAGTAAGAGTGTTACCTAATGCGCTAACTCCTGACAGAATGTAAACAGGGGTTGACCCAATAGAAGAATTACTTCTTGATCCTGACAAATAGATTGTAGACGTAGTATCTAAAATTACATTTGTATTTGCTGCATTTGTAGCTGTCCCAGCAGACCCTGCATTAGTGGCTGTACCAGCACTACCTGCAGTTACAGATGTGCCTGCAGATCCTGCATTAGTAGCTGTTCCAGCTGTTCCAGCAGATACAGAAGTTCCAGCAGAACCTGCATTAGTTGCAGTAGTAGCACTACCTGCGCTTCCAGCATTCACCGCTGTGCCAGCGGATCCAGCTGAAGTTGCAGTCGTTGCATTACCACTGAAGGTAGTTGCAGTAATTGTATTACCTAAAGCACTAACTCCCGATAATACATAGACTGCAGTAGAACCAATAGATGTATTGCTTCTAGAACCAGTTAAGAAAATAGTAGATGTAGTATCTAAAACAATATTAGTATTAGCTGAGTTTGTAGCTGTTCCAGCAGATCCAGCTGTGACAGATGTACCCGCAGACCCTGCATTAGTAGCTGTTCCAGCTGTTCCAGCGTTAGTGGCAGTACCCGCTGTTCCAGCGGAAACAGAAGTACCAGCACTACCAGCGTTTACTGCTGTACCAGCAGAACCAGCTGATGTAGCAGTAGTAGCATTACCAGAGAAAGTAGTTGCCGTGATTGTGCCAGCAGAGAAGTTACCTGAACTATCTCTTGAAACAATTGTAGAAACAGTATTGGTTGCTGTTGCATTTGATACAACAGTAAAGTCAGTTCCTTCTCCAGCACTTCCAATAATAGAAATACCAGTTCCAGAAGCAGAAACAGAACCAGCATAATTTCCAGTGGTATCAGTGCCTAAAGCAACTGAATTAGCACCAATTGTTGCAGTTAAAGTAGTGTTTCCTGAACCAGAGAATGTTACAGAACCACTTAAATCTCCACCCAATGAGAATGTAATTGGTGCAATCCATTGTCCTGCTGCACCAGCTGTTGTTGCTGTTGTTGCACTTCCAGCACTACCTGTAATAGATCCAGTAATTGTAGAAGAGAATGTTTTTGTTCCAGCAATTGTTTGAGTACCAGTTGTAATCAAACCTCTAGCTGTTGCAGAAGCATCAGGAATGTTGAATGTATGTGAAGAACCTGTTGAAGAAATTGCAAAATCAGTGCCAGAAGATCCAACAACTAATGTTTGTGAAGCAACTGCTAAACCATTTAAGTTTGTAATTCCAGCGCCAGTTGTAGAAATTGTAATCGAACCAGTTGAATTACTGATTAAAATACCACTACCTGCAGTCAATGTGGATTTTATTAAAGAGTTACCAGTGGAGGAACCAATTAAAAGTTGTCCATCTGTGTATGAAACTTGACCTGTACCACCATAAAGGAAGCCAATTGCAGCTGCATTCCAGGTTCCAGATGTTAATGTGCCAACTGATGTAAGAGATGATGAAACAACTGAAGTGCCCAATGAAACAGCATCTAATACTCTAGTTCCATTAATTCTATATGTAAATCCAGTAGAAGCATTGATATCGCCAACTACATGCAATTTAAAAGATGGATTAGAAAGTCCTATACCTACATTTCCAGCAAATTGAGCCATGGAAATTGTAGCATCTGCATTAGCTCTTATTAATGGAATACCAGAAATATCATTGACGGAGAAAATCCATCCAGTATTTAGAACTGGTGTAATAGAGAATAATTGACCTTGTGCGCCATCAAAGGAAAGTGAGTTATCTTCTAATACATTGAGGAATATTGGATTTCCAGTTTGTCCAATAAATGCCATGGAAGGAATTGTTGCTATTCCTGTAGTTCCAATTTGTGCTTGATTAAATACTAATCTTCCACTAATACCTACACCGCCATTTACAACAAGAGCACCAGTATTTATAGATGTTGATGCTGTTGAAGAATTGACTACTAATTGTCCAGCACTAGGATTGTAGAAAAGATTGGCATTAGTAAGAATATTTGAAGAACCAGATGTTGCTGATGTAAATGATAAAAATCTGGATGCATTTGTAGAATCTGCAGTTATTGTTACAGATCCAGCGACTGTGGCTGTTCCTGCGCTTCCAGCATTAACCGCTGTACCAGCAGAACCTGCTGTTACTGATGTTCCAGCACTACCTGCATTTACTGCTGTACCAGCAGAACCAGCTGTTGTAGCTGTAGTAGCGTTTCCAGAGAATGTTGTAGCAGTAATTGTTCCTGCTGAAAAATTACCAGAAGCATCTCTCGCAACGATTGTAGATACTGTATTTGATGATGTTGCATTAGAATTAACTGTAAGAGTTGCACCTTCACCAACTGTCCCGATTATTGAAAGTCCAGTACCAGAAGCTTGAACATCTGCAACATAATTACCAGTAGTATCAGTACCTAATGCTACAGAATTAGCAGCAATGGTAGCAGTAAGAGTGGTGTTTCCTGTTCCATCAAATGTTACAGAACCAGAAAGATCTCCAGCCAAACTTAATGTTCTTGCTGTAGTCCAAGAAGATGCAGAACCGGTGATTCTAGTTGCATCAATAACACCAGTAGTACCTGAGAATACTTCAGAAGAATTAGAAGAATCTGGAATAAATGTAAAGAAACCTGTAGAGTCATCAAATCCAAAGAAGCCAGTTTTAGCAGTACCAGAGAAATACTTAAACTCTATTCCTCTATCTTTATTATCGTCAGCAGATGGGTTGGTATTACCAATTGCTCCACCAATTGTAATTACTGGATCAACAATAGTGGAAACAGTGGAGTTTACTGTGGTTGTAGTTCCATTAATTGTTAAATTGCCAGTTACTGAAAGATTTCCAGAGAATGTTTTATCACCAGCAATTGTTTGAGCATGAGGAGATATTGTTCCTGTAATGCCTGTTCCTGCTAAAGGAATATTGATTGTGTGTGTGTATGCATCAGAAACAATATTAGGTAAATTACCGGTAGTGCCAATCGCAATGTATTGTACTCTTTGATTTAGACCATTTATTGAAAAAATGCCAGTATCTGCTACGCCTGCTAATGCAACTGTTTCAACTACTGGTGTTACTGATAAGATAATTGAAGGAATATCAGGTCTTGTAGGTGTTGTTAATCCAGATTCAGCATGTATTGAAAAGTTTAAATCTGCAGAAGACATTACCAATTCAAGATAATCATTAGCTGCAAAAGATGAAACAAAGTTTAATGCAAGTACTGTTTCATAATCTTTTCCAGTGATCGACATACTGGTGTTCGATTGAGGAACATTGTTACCATTAACCCTAAACCAAAAGTCACCCTTTTGAGGTTGATTTCCATTTGCAAGATTGATTTGAGCTGAAAATTGGACATTGTAGACACCAGCAGTAAGTATTTGAATTTGTGAAGTTGTACCACCACCAACTCTATTTACTTTGTTAGATTCATATGTTCCATTAAAAGTAATTAATGTTGCAGTATTTGCAGCTGTAACTTGTTGAGTACTTGTTGAATAAAAAGTGCCATATGTTGCTGCATATCCATCAGACCAAGTAAGACCAGTTGCAGCAGATGTATCAACTCTAAGAATCTGATTGGAAGTACCAATACCTAATTTAAGTAAAGATGAACCTGTGCCAACAAGCAAATCACCTTTAGCATATGTTGTATATCCAGTGCCACCATATTGGAATCCAATTGTTGTGGCATTCCATGTACCAGATGTTAAAGTCCCTACAGATGTAAGTGAAGAATTGACTACACTAGTTCCCAGGGTAGTTGAATCTAAAACCCTGGTGCCATTAATTCTATATGTAAAACCAGTAGAAGCATTTATATCACCGGCAACATGTAATTTGAAAAGAGGTTGTGATAAGCCAATACCTACATTGCCAGCATATTCAGCCATAGCAATAGTGGCATCAGCATTTGCTCTGATTAATGGAATACCTGAAATATCATTAACAGAGAATATCCAACCAGTGTTTAAGATTGGTGATATTGAGAATAATTGGCCTTGAGTTCCTGAGAATGAAATTGTGTTATCATCAAGTACTCTAAGATTTATAGGGTTTCCAGTAGAGCCAATAAAGGCCATTGTTGGAGGAGATGCAATACCTGTAGTTCCAAACTGTGCTGAATTAAAAACTAATCTTCCGCTAATGCCTACACCACCATTGACTACTAAAGCGCCAGTATTGACAGATGTAGAAGCGGTAGAAGAATTAATTAACACTTGTCCAATGCTAGGATTATAAGACAAGTTAGAATTAACTAAAATATTAGATGAGCCAGAAGTAGCTGAACCAAACGTAAGGAACCTAGAAGCATTTGTAGAATCAGATGTAAAAGTTACTGAGCCAGCAACGGTGGCTGTTCCTGCAGAACCAGCATTGACAGCAGTTCCTGCGGAACCTGCTGTTACAGAAGTGCCAGCTGAACCTGCATTAGTAGCAGTCCCCGCTGTTCCAGCGGAAACAGATGTCCCAGCGGAACCTGCGTTAGTAGCAGTTCCTGCTGTACCTGAAGATGTTGCTGTTGTTGCTGCGCCAGCAAATCCAGCATTTACAGCCGTTCCGGCTGAGCCTGCGTTAGTTGCTGTACCTGCTGTACCAGCAGAGACAGATGTTCCAGCAGAACCAGCATTTGTAGCTGTACCTGCTGTTCCAGCAGAAGTAGCAGTTGTTGCAGCTCCAGCAAAGCCTGCGTTAGTTGCAGTACCTGCTGTACCAGCAGATGTAGCGGTAGTAGCTGCCCCAGCAAATCCTGCATTTGTAGCAGTACCCGCTGTACCAGCGGAGACAGAAGTACCAGCGCTTCCTGCGTTTGTTGCTGTACCCGCTGTACCAGCGGAAATAGAAGTACCAGCACTACCAGCGTTTACAGCTGTCCCTGCGGAACCAGCTGTTGTAGCAGATGTAGCAGTACCAGTTAAATTACCTACAAATCCACCGCTTGCAAATGCTTGACCTACAATATGTAATTTATATGATGGATTTGTAATGCCAATTCCGACATTTCCAGAAAATTCAGCAATACCAACAGTTCCATCAGCATGTACTCTGAATGATGGAATACCAGATATATCATTAATAGAAAATATATATCCAGAAGATAAATTATTATTTACCGAGAATAGTTGTCCAGATGATCCTTGAAAAGATAAAGT
>JACCEC010403276.1_pt1 | contig 14707 bp, 19 predicted proteins | sample 7450121 | NCBI WGS metagenome assembly JACCEC01 (sample SAMN15323455, study PRJNA562643) | freshwater metagenome | isolation source: river surface water | place: USA:Blue River Watershed | collected 2017-08-18 | reverse complement strand
CGTGATCGCATCGGCGTTCGTGCCGTCCAGCGTGTTGTGCACACTGCCCCGACCTGCCGCTGTGACCGTGATCGTCTCAACGTTCGCAGCCATCACCCACCACCCTTCACACCCAGTCTACCGAACACCTGCACCCCCATAACGCCAACCGCCGTCACTCGTAGTCGAGTTCCAACGTGATGTTCCACGTCACAAACTGATTCGCCGCCCACCCCGCCGGAGCAGTCCCCGTCACCGCCGCACGGGTAGCCCCGTACCACAGGTTCAGGATCGTCCCGCCCGGCGCTACATAGCAGCCGGCGCCGACCGTTGTCGCCTGGTAGCACTCGGCGAAACCCGACTGGTAGCCCGACGACCCGAGCGCATGCGACGCCGACCATCCGTCCGGCAACGACACCTCCCAGCCACCGGTCCCGTAGGTGGTAGTCGTCCCCATCTTGATGACGCCACGGTAGAACCCGGTCGTCCCGATCCTGCGATACGACGCCGAGATCGTCCCGTTGCCGATGGCAGGGTCGGTACCGGCCGCTGTCCAGGTCGCGGCGAACGGGGTCCATGCCGCCCATTGCGACGTGCTCTTGTAGGTCAGCGGGTCACGAACCGGCACATCACACCTTCCAGTTGATCGGCACGTCGTAGGCGATATCGAGTTCGCCGCCCGGCGCCTCCCACTGCACATAGTCCGTCAAGTCGACCCATTCCTGGTCGCCGGTCAGGTCGACTGTCACGTCTCCGGTGTACCGGCGGATCAGGACGCCCATGCCTTCCTGGATCGGCCAGCGGGACGACAGCACACGGAACGTCCACGGGTAGATCGTCTCGCCCCGCCACTCCACCCGACTGTTGAACGACCGATCCCTGATCCCCTGCGTTGGTTCCCAGATGTACACCCGACTCCCCGGCTCCACCGACCCGGAGATGTTCAACAGGTCGGTCGACACCTTGACCGAATGCCGCTTCGTCGGATCGTTCAACCGGGTGATCAGCCTCGAGGCGGCGAACGAGGTGGCGTTGAGCGACACGTCGGCGCCGTCGACGACCGCCGTGACCCACAGCCGTTTCCCGTCGGGGGCGTAGAACGCCGAGTACGTGCCGGCGTGGGCGAATGAACCTTCGCCCATCAGGTAGACCTGGGAGGCGTACTCCCACAGGTCCTGCTGCGAATCGACCAGCGCCTCGATCCCGATCCTGCCAATCTCCCTGCCCGCAGCGTTCGGGGTGATCACCACCGTCGGATTTCCCCACAAGGTGGTGTACGGCCCGATGTCGAGCGTGTTCGTCCGGTCGATCCGCCACTCCACATCCCAGATCTTCGCCAGCGAATCCAGCAGCTCCCGGTGCGAGATCCACTGGATCGACTGTGCGATCGTCCGAGACCCGCCGGTCGGGTCGGTCACCGTCCCCAACGTGATCGGTGTCTCGGAGCAGACGATCACCGCCCACGTCGACAGATTCGACCCGGTCCCGTCGATGTAGTTCAGGTACGGCAAATCGATGCCGGTCAACTGCGTGGTGTAGTACCGGTCGCCGGTCCCCAGCCAGAACGCAGACCCGTGCCCGCCGATCGTCGCCTTCGGCCCCGGCCTGGTCACCGTCCCCCGGTACAGGGCGTGCTCGAGCAGGCTGTCGTCCATGTCCTCCGCGGACACATGGCCGGGCATGATCACGATCTCGGAGAACCCGATGATCTTCTCGCGCACCTCGAACGGGGTGTCCGGCTCGAGGGTGAGCTCCCATTCGCCGAGCGCCATCAACTGTTCGCTGATCACCGGCGCACCACCCGCATCGTCTCAGACTTCGTGTCGAACCACTGGTACAGCACGTCTTGTGCGTTCTCGATCCCTGACGACCCGGAGCCGCCGAGCTCGAACCCGACCATGAACGGCACCGAAACCGTGCTCGTCGCCGCCTGCACGATCCGTCCCGTGCCTGTCGTCGTCGTCAACGAGGTGCCTCCCTGCAACGCCCACACCGCCCGGTTGCCCTCAGGGAGATCGGTGGACGACGCCCGCAGCCCGCCGGTCAGAGCAGTCGACGCCGTAGAGGTGGTCGGCTCGATCGCCACCACACCGGATAGCGAACCGTTTGTGTCGAACTGGACCAGCCCACCAACGAACGGGTCACCACGCCGGACGGTGAGGTCGATCCACACCCGACCGAACTGCGCCACCGTCGCCGCCTCCGCCAGAACCAGGCGCACCGTGCACCGCTCGGGCGAGTTGCGCAGGATCTGGGTGGACGCGTTCGATAGGTCCCACTGGTGGTTCGATCCGCCGCCGTAGTCGTGCTCGATCCGCCAACCCGTCCCCGAGATCAGGTTCTCCCACGCCGACCCGTCGAACACCTCCACCTCGAACGCCGTGTCGATCGACGGGTGCAAGAACACTCGGACCAGACCGTTGGAGATCATCATCCCGTCGAACGGGCGAGGGGCGTACTTCCCGAGCACCAGCTGCGACGTGGCGGCCCCGTACTTGGTGCGGATCTCACACGCCCCGTCGTAGTAGTCGCCCGGCGCCACCGTGAACGTGCTCGTAAGAGCCGCCGGGTACGACGGCAGATACCAGCACGACAGAGCACCCGACGACGTGGTGCGGGTCGCTGCGGTCGACTGTGAGCCACACCAGAAATCGGTCGCCGCTGCCGGCACGGCGAGCCTGCGGTAGTCGTTGGAGCCGTTGAGGGTGGTGGTCGTCACCGACGCACTGTTGGGGCGGACCGAGTGGGTGGAGTACACCTCGCATTGCGGCAGGCTGCCGCCACCGAAGCGGGAGAGCTGTGCTTGCCATTGCACGTACCCGTCGACCAGGGCGGCGGCGGGGTTCGAGGTGGTCACCGATTCCACCTTGTAGAACCCGTCGATCGTCGAATCTTCCGACCACACCACCGGGATCACCGGCTCATCCCTCGACATCACCAGAGCGTTCAGCCGGTCACGCACCGCAGACGCCCACCCGGCAGGGCCGGTCGTCCCCGCAGGAATGAACACGTCGCCTGCGATCGACACCGTGTCGCCGGACATCTGAAACTGGTTGATGTCCACGTCGAGCGTGTCGAACGCCCTACCCAACTGGAAAATGCTCATCTGCCCGCCCTGTGCACGAACTCGGCCGGGCGGGCGGTTGCCATCACAACCTGCCGTCCGTCGATCTCAACGATCACCGTCTGCCTTGCCGGGGACCACAACTCGCCGCCCGACAAATCCGCCTGCCCGTAGGACCTTTGGGCGGAGAACGACGGGCCGGACGGCAGGGCCGCACCAGCCAAACGTCCCGAAGCCGCTTGCACCATGCCCGTCCCCGCGAGCATTCCGCCTGCCAAGCCCTGCGCGGTTTGCATGCCGATCTGGTGGAACACCTTCGACGGCGACGAGATCCCCAACAGGTCACGCACCGGGCCGGGGATGTTGTCCGCAACCAGCGACGTCGCAGCCGACCGGAGACTGCCGGCCATCGATTGCAGGCCACGGATCATGCCGGCGACCACGTTCACGCCGACGTCATAGAGGAAGTCATTCGCGCCGGCCACGCCCTCGCCGAGCTTGGCGAGGAGATCCTTGCCGAACTGCAACAGGGCGGGCAGCGCCTCACTGGCAGCCCACGTGTTGAACGCTGCGATCCATTCTGGCAACTTCACCGCCAGATCGATCGCCGCTTGCGCCACCCACTCGACGATTTTGAGCTGCCATTCGGCCGCCTTCTCGAGGATCGTCGGCAGCGCCGTCCCGACCGCCCACTCGACGAACGCACCGATCCACGTCGGCAGGTTGTCCCGAAGCGACTGGGCGCCCTGCACGATCCAGTCGCCAAGCTTCACGGCGAGCTCGCCCATCTTCCCGGCAACCCACGGCAGAGCGGTCCCGTAGTACCAGTCGGCGAACGCTGCGATCCAGCCAGGCAAGTTCTCCCACAGGTAGCCGACCGCCTGAGAGATCCAGCCGCCCAACAGGCTGGCAAGCTGCCGGGACTTCTCGCCCAGCCACGGGATCGCCGTCGTCTCCAACCACGACCCGAGAGCAGCCAGCCAGATCGGCATGTTCGCCTGCAAGTAAGGGACAGCGGTCTCGGTGATCCACGTCCCGAACTTCTTGCCGATCGCCAACAGCGCACGACCGACAGCGGGAAGGGCGGAGGTGTACAGCCAGTCGGCGGCCCACATCCACACGTCGACCAGCTTCTTGCCGATCTCGCCGAGCGCCGCCGACCAGCCGCCCGAACGGAACAGGCCGGTCAGTTTGGTCACCCATCCGGCGATGCCGGCCAACGCCCGCTCCACCGCCGGGCCGTACTTCTCGGCCCACGCCGACAGCACCGGGATCACCGTCGTGTTGATGAACGTGACCAGCCGCTGCACCACCGGCAACAACGCCTGACCAAGCCGCGCCTTCAAGTTCTCGACCTGAGCGGCGAGGATCCGCTGTTGGTTCGCGAGACCGCCGGACGTCCGGGCGAAGTCGCCTTGCGCCGCTGACGTCTGATCGAAAATCGCCGCCTGCGCCGCCAACACCTTCTGCTGCGGGGTGAGCGCATCCTTCGTGGTCGACGTGATCCCCAGCTCGAGCGCCTTCTGACGGAGCGTCGCATCGTCCAACAGCACGCCATAGGCACGGATCGGTTCGGATTCGCCTCGCAAGGCGGCGCCGATCGCCCCGATCGCCTGCTCCGGGCTCGTGTTCGAGAACGACGCCATGTCGCTGGCGAGCACCGTCAGATCGGTCGAGAAGTCGGCGAGCGCCGACCCGGACAGCCCGGCGCCCTTACCGAACGTCGCGAACGTCGCCGCAGCATCCATCGCCTGCTGTCGGGATTGGCCGAGCCCTGTAGCGGCGGTGGCGGCGAACGCTTCGATCTCCCCGGCCGCGTCGCCGAACAACACGCCGACCTTCGAGATCGTCTCGTTGATGTCGGTCGCGGCGCCGATGCTGTCACCGATGAACCCGATCGCAGCCGAAACCCCGGTCTTGATCCCGTCGGCCAGCAACGTGCCGGCGGCCACCGACCAGGCGGACACCTTCGACCCGAACCCCGACAGGATCCCCTCGGCGTCCTTGGTGCCTTTCTGGAGACCGGAGGCGTCTCCGGTGATGCGGATCTTCAGTTCTTTCGCCATCAGCTACTTCCGCATCTCCACCAACACCACCCCGCCGACAGGCGGCAGCTTCCCCAACGCCTGCACCAACACGTCGATCTCGCCGAAAGTCAGGTCCTCAACCTCCCACGGCCGGATCCCGAACCAGTGCGCCAACCCCGGCAACGCCGCCCGAAGCTGACGCCTCACTCCGGGGGGCCGACCTCACCCTCCCCGCCGTCCTCGCCCACGATCAGGTCGATATCGAACTCGTCGCCTGCGGCCTTCATCGCCTTCCACAGGTCATCCTCGATCGTCTGGTACGCCACCGCCTCACCGGCCTGACGGCGAGCCAGGAAGATCAGCGCCGCCAAACCGAACGACGCCCCGCCCACCACCGCCTCCACCGCCTTCTGCACGGTGAGACTGGTCTGCGTGAACAGTTCGCGTTCGATCCTCGGGGTGAGCTCGTCCCGGTCGACGACGTACGTGACGCCGTCGACACGGAACCGCATCGCATTGCTCTTCGTCTGCTTGGACAGTTTGGGCGGGGCCATCAGGGATCCTCTCGTTACGCCGTGGCGTCCGTCGTGGTGTACGACAACTTGCAGATGTCACCGGAAGACGGGACCATCGCCGTCCCCTTCACCGTGATCTCGGTCATGTCCGGGCCATCCACGTTCCCGAACGCCTCATCGATCCGCACCGCCGCCATCGAGATCACCAACGACGGGTAGGTCGCCGCGCCGGCCAAGGTCGGGCCGTTCGACGTGATCACCACCGGCTCGTAGCTGTCAGCGACCGTCGCCGCCACACCACCGGTCGTCAGGATCTTGTTCAGGAACCCGACCTTCCCCGACGGGGTGCCGTCCACATACGCCTCAAGATCGCACGTCGCTTCGAACGTGATCTCCCGCATCCCCTCCACCGGCTCGCCCCGCTGGTACGAACCCTTGATCTGGAGCCGGTCGCTCTGCATGCCGTTGTCGCACGACACCGACCAGTTCGACACCGGCAGGGCCAGCCCGCCGACCGTGATGGACGACGCACCCCACGGCAAGAACTCCATCCCAGCCGCATAGCTGGCGGATGCGAGGGCGGTGGTCATCAGCATCGACTGGAACGTGCAGTTCGCCTCGAGCATCACCACCCCGCCCGTCTCGCACGAGATCGTCCAGTCCGACACCTTGCCGCCTGCGTAGGTGAACGCCTGGTCGGTGTCACCGCAGATCCCACGGGGCCGGTTCACCTGCAACGTGAAGCCCTTACCGCACAGGCTCGCGACGTCGACCGAGTGGGTATAGGTGCTGTCCGTGACGCTGCCGGTGGTGACCGACCCGCCGACCAGATGCTCCAACCAGAACCCGAACTCCTTGGTCATCACCGGCAGGCTCACGCTGCCGGCGTGGCCGGTGATCCCCCGGACAAACCGGTCATAGCGGACGGTGCGGGTGGTGGTCCGCATCACCTGCGGGGCGATCGTGTCGATCTCCGGGGTGATCGACTCGCTCTCTAGCTCGAAGAACGTGTCCACAACCACTGGGGTCCCGTACGTAACTTCTTTCTTCACGCCGAGCTGGGTGTTCAGCGGCATCAGCCCTCACCATCCTTCACGGCATCCGCCGCCTTCTGCTTCACGTCCACGATCACCCACTGATCCGTTTGTTCGGCCAGCGACTCCGCCAGACGCGTCGGGAGGTCCACCGTCGCCCCGTTCGCGACCTCGATCCACCGGCCCGGCGGATGCTCAATCTCACGGCCAGTCGACCGGCCCACGTATTTCACTCTCTTGAGCGCCATCAGCACCTCGCCGTAACTTGGACCTGCACCTCGGCGCCGGTCACATCCAACGCGCCGATCCGATACGTCCGGATCACCGCCTCCTGCACCGACACCGCACACGCCGTGCCGTTCGCCGAAATGTTCTCGCCCAACTTCGAACGAATCGACCGGGCCTCCGACGTGCCGCACGACAAGAACTCGTCGAGCACCGTCTGCACCCGCTCCGCGCCCATCCCAGGCAACGGCAGACAGATCACCCGAAACATGACCTCGTTCTTGTTGACCCGGCCCGAACCTTCCGAATATCGGACGTACGGCTCGCCGGGCTGGATCACGATCAACGGGTTCGATCCGAGCAGCGAGTCCGGGCTGTTCGGCAGCAACGCCTCCACCCGCACGTCGGGCAGATCGGACAGCACGTCGGCGATGCCCTGCCGGATCTCACCGAGGTTCACAGCAACCCCTCGAGCTTGAACCGTGTTTCGAGCTGCTTCTCGTAGGCGTGGAACACGTCGTCAACCCGGTCGTCGATCGTGTCGTAGATGAACGGGTTCGGGGGGATCGGGCCGCCACGCACTCGGCCCTTGCCGCCTCGGGCGGCGGCGTAGCGGGCTGCCTTGTTCGTCGCCCGAGTGGTCAGGTTCCGGGACCCAGACGAACTGAGCGCACCGGAAAGCTTCGCCCGTCGTTCCTTCGCCGTGCCACCCAGGCCGCCGCCCAAGCCTCGGGTTGACCAGCCGAAGTGGATCACCCCGGCGTACGGGACAGCGCCACGATCGCCGGCCAGGATGTACCCGAACGTCGCTGTCGCATCGCTGTCGATCGACGCCCTCAGACTGCCGGACCGAACCGGAGCCCGCCCCTTCGCATCCGGCACGATGATCTCGTCAACCACCTTCCGGTTCATCGCCCTGGCGTCGGCCGGGGTGCCGCCCGCCTTGCGCAACGCCCGCTGCGCCTCGAGCAACCCGTCGATCGAAATGTTCGGGTTCATGCGAAACCGGCCATGGCCGTACCGATCCGGTAGGGCTCGAGCAAGTCCGAGATCGTTGAGTCGTCCGAGATCGCGGACGAGAAGAAATTCTCGAACCCGCCCTGCCCCGTCACTGTCGACCGGCGGGCATGCCACGCGATCGTGAGCATCCGACATGCCAGCGTGATGGCGTCAGGGACCGCCGCCCAGCCCCATATGGCGGTCACTTGCACGCCTGGGCGTCGGGTGCGGATCGGGAAGGAACGGGTTCCAGTTGTCACGATCTTGGTCACGGGCCAACCGGTGCGCCCGTTGGCGCCCACGCCGGACAGCGGCTCGGTGAACCAGTCGGACGCGGACCACGTCGTTTCAAACGCTCCGTCGTCGTTGTCGTCGGTCTTGACGATCATGCCGGCCGTGTCGCCGACAACAGAGCGCCACATGCCCAGGTCGAGATGATCCCAGTGCGTGGCTCTGAACAGGCGGGCAGACGCCGAGCCAGAAGGCTGGTCGAACGTCTGCCCGCACCGCGTATCGATGGCATTGCTCGCGGCGTTGAGTACGGCCGACAACTCGGCGTCATCGACGCTGTCGTTGATCGCCACCCAGTCCCGGGCCTCGTCGAGCGAGCAATACGTCACGGGTCACGCCTTCCGACGGGTCCGCTTGCCATCAGGCGCGGGGCCCGAGTCCGCAGGCGGCGCAGCCTCGGACCCCGCGTCGTCGCCTGCCCCGCCCGAGGCGGCGACGATCTCGCCCCCGTCTTCGGGGGTTTCAACGTGCTCGTCGGCGACCGCTTTGGCGTAGCCGACGCCGATCAGGTTCTCGGCCTCCCAATCGGGGAGCTCGATCTCCTGACCAGCCTCAGGCCACGCGATGCCGTCACGGAAGCCGGTGAGCGACTGAGTGAGCCGGACACGCATTACTGCGGCAGGCTCCGAGCACCGCCACGAACCACGTAGGCGCCGTAGTAGCCGCCGGTGGCGGGGGAACCGGATACGGTGACCACCACACGGACGTACCGCTTGCGGCCCTTGTACCCGATCTCCTGGATCGTGTTGGCGGTCAGCGCGGCAGGGGTGCCGGACAGATCGGCCGCCGCCACCGTCGAGTAACCCGAGCCGGAAGCGTCGGACTCCTCGATCGACGGGGTGTGGGTGCCATCGGTGATGGCCCCCGGGAGCAGCAGCACCGCGACGGAGTTGAACCCGGAGGTATCGACCCCGGTCCCAGTGGTGGTGGTGGTCTTGAGCGCGCCCTGGGCGACGCTCACGGCCGTTGAGATTTCCTTGTCGAGATCCTTGCGCCAAGGCATGTTTCTGATCCTCCTTACGCCTGGACCAGCAGCTTGACGGCGCTGGAGTCCTGAACGAGCCCGTCGTGACGGGAGAACGTGACGAACCCGACCTGGCCGTACTCGGCGTACCGCTCGGTGAGCCGCATGACCTGGCCGCCGGACACGGTCCGGTAGACGTATGAGGACCGGAAGTCGCCGAACGCCACGGTCTTCTTGGTGGTGGCAACGGTGCTGTCCATGTCGTTGTTGACGACGAGGGGCCGGCCGTTGATGGAGTCGGGCTCGCCGACCCTGTAGGACACCTGGTAAACCGGCATGCCGTTGCTGTCGACGATCTTCCGCATGTAGGCGAGGATCAGGTCGTGCATCATGTACCGGGCATTCGTCCGGTAGTCGCGGTCGACCGAGTGCTCGAGGTCGATGAGCTCGGCGTAGGTGATCGCCGTCGCGGACGACGTGGTCTTGCCGGTCGAAAGGCCGTTGATGATGCCGTAGGGGCGTCCGACGCCGGACCCGGTGGTGAGCGCCGTGTTGAGCGCACGACCGTTGCGCCGGCCGAGCGCACGGGTGAGGAACCCTTCGGCGGCGACCGGGTCGACGTCCTGGAGGTAGGACAGCGACACCTTGTGCACGCCGGAAGTGAGGATGTGCGCCGACAGGGTGCGAGCTCCGAAGCTGACATCGGTCGACGTGCCAGCGTCGGCGTTCTCACCGACCCACGAACCGGTGTTGCTGGTGTCGTCGTTCGTCGGCCACGACAGCGGGTTGCCGGTGTTCGTGGTGATCGTCTCGACTCCGGCCTCCATCATGCCGCCGTAGAACAGCATGGTTTCGGTGATCTTCGACCAGAACCCGGCAGGGGCCGCGTAGCCGCCGCCCGCGCCGGTGAGCACGCCCTGGGCACGCTGCTCGGCGAGACGGGCCTCGAGGGCCTGCCGCTGCTCGGCGGTGAGGGCCTCGCGACCCCGGACGGCGTAGGTGGTGAACGCCTCCTCGTAGTCCCGGACCTCGTCGCGGGCCTGCTCGATAGAGGTGCCGGTGGTGAACGCTCGACGTTCGGCGTTTTCGGCGTCGATCTCGGCGTGGCGCTGGTCGATTGCGGCGTGCCGCTCGGCGGACTTGATGGTCTTGTCGATCGAGTCGACCTGAGCGCACAGGCGCTCATGCTTCTCGTTCTCTTCGGTCGACATGGCGCGCCCCTCGTTGGCGGCGACCGTCAGAAGTTCGACAGCCTCAGCCCAGGCAGATGCGCGCTCGTCAACCAGCTTCTGGCGCTGGAAGTACTCCACGTAACAGTTCCTTCGGAAGATCCCCGGGCGTGGCGGCAAGCCGAAGCAGGCGCTTCAACGCGAGGGAGTCGGATGAGTGAATCCCTGCCGTGGCGGTGGTTACGGCCCGCTGGGCATCTTCCGAGGTGGTTACGGCCCCCGGCTCGACCTGCTGGGAAGCGGTCGACGCTCGCAGTGTATCAAGGTCGATCATGTCGTTGTGCGACATGCGGGTCAGGATCTCGTCCTCGTCGATCCCGAGAGATCGGCACAACATGCCGAAGGCGTCGGCCCGCAGCGACGCCGACGTCTCCTGGTACGCCGGCCAGGTCACCAGCGAAATCTCAGCGAGACGGAGATCGTGGATGCGACGCAGAAGCGTGCCGTCCTCCTGGGGTTCGATCGTGTCTCCGCCCTTGGGGACCACGAACCCGAATGACATCTTGTCGATCACGTTGGCCTCGAGCAACGCTGCCGCGTCTTTCACCCGCTGGGTTAGCGGCATGTTCTGCGCCTGCCAGTCCAGCCCGGGCAGCTTGCCATCGGCTCGGACGGACAGGTCCAAAGACCCGGCTCCGGTGCGGGCCATCGGCTCGGCCGGGTTGTGCTGCCACAACAGGAAGATGTCGCCACGCTTCAACGTGTTGTTGAATGCCGAGTCGGCCAGCTCCTCAGCCACGACCCGGCCATCACGAAGCTTGACCTTCGCCCGGGCGCCGAACACGGCGGCCGTGCCGCCCATCCGGATCTCACCATCGGTCGACACGTCGCGGGACTCGAGCCGAGCCCAGATGCGTTCCTTGCCGTCTGCGCCGCTTTGGAACGCCTCGCGGATCTCAGTCAGTTCGGTCATCATCCCCACCGCTTCTTCGCCGCCAAATGCTGCTTCGAGCCAGTGCCGTACATCTTCGCTGCGGCATCAACTCGGCTGATCTGCTTGCCGGTCGAGACGTTCGTGACCGTAGGCCCGCCCTTCTTCGACTTGGACTTGGCACCGGACTTTGCGCCCCCGCCGCCCTTCGAGTACTGATTGATACCTTTGGGGTTGGGCATCACGCTGTTCCTTCCTGTCCTGGCGTCACATCAACAGTCGGCGGGGTCGCCTGACCGCCTGTCAGCGGGGTAACCACCCCCGAACCGGCGTCGACCATCGCGTAATTCGACGGCATCACGTACACCGGAGCGCCTTCGGGCGGATCCATGTCTTCGAGCTCGGCCACGTCGTGGTTCGTCATCACCCGCAGGTCGGTGAGCACCCGATAGAACTGCGAACGGGTGCCGGCATCACCACGGAGCAGGCCCTTGAGATCCCATCTGGCCTCCCAGGCGCCGGACTCCCACCCGCCGGGGAGCAACTCCCGGGTGATCCGCTGCTCGGCCGCCTTCACCCGAGGGAGCAAGGTGTACACCACGTATCCGATGCCCATCGACTCGATGCCGGAGCCCCAGGCTGTCGCCTTTTCCTGGTCGTTGAGGAAGTGGGACGGGACACCGAACATGCGGGCGATCTCCGACACGGTGAACGCCCGGGACTGCAACAATTTGGCGTCCTCGGGCGGCAACGTCAGCGGCGTGAACTCAGCACCAGAATCAAGAACCGCAACTTCACCAGCGTTCGATGGCCCGGAGAACAGTTGCCGCCACCGGGACTTGATAGCCCCCGCCTGGGTCTCGTTCAGGGTGGCCGGCGTTCTCACAATGCCGGACAGCTTCGTGCCGTTCCGGTAGAACGACTCAGCCACCTTCTCTGCCGCCAAGGACGTCCCCAGCACCGTGCGGCACGCCTGCAACGGCGACAGGCCCGTGATCCCATCGGGAGACAAGAACGGCAGATGAGCGACGTTGAACGACGTGAACCGACGCGACTCGCCGTCATCGTCAGAGACGTCGAACAGTTTCATCCCCGAGCCCTCAGCGTCGGTCACGGACACTCTCGAGGGGTGGATCTGACGGATCTGGCGGACCGTGCCCGACCCGTCACGGATCTTGAACCCGTAGGCGTTACCCCACGACAGCTGGTGCATCTGCCACGTCTGCCAGAACTCGAACGGGGTCTGAGTCGGCGACGGAGAATCGAGCACGGTGCGCTGAGCGACCAGGCGTCGAGAATCTCGGTAGTACACCCGGACCGGGAGCATCGCCAACGAGCTCGAGATCAGGCTGATGGCCCGCAGGTAGGCGGTGAGCCCCATCGCCGTCGCTTCGGTTACCGGCACACCAGACCCGCCAGGGATGCCGTTGTGCCACCACGAGTTGATCTCGCCGGCCGTGACCGGGCGGGCGGGATCTTCGAACGCTCGATCCTCAAATCCCGGCAGGGCAGCCCGAACGATCCGGCCGATGTTCACCGCTTGCCGCCGCTGACGCTCATCGCCCACCCAATCACCCACACCACCGCGCTGCCGATCGCCAGACCGACAGAACCGAACTCCCACGCTGCCGACACCAGCCCGCCGACCACAGCCAGGACCTTCATCCGGTCAGGCGCGTGGATCTGCACCCCCATAGCATACGGGTTGCGACATGTCCCGCCATGTCATGGCGTCACCACAGGTTCGGGACACGCTCAACATCCATGCCGGACAACAGCCCGCCGAGCGCCAACGTCACCGCCACCAACGGGCTGATATCGACCGCAGTCGACCGCCTGGCCCAGTACCAGCCGCCATCCTCCGCAGTGCGCTTCGCCGCTCCCTCAAGGGCCGCCCGGAGTTCAGGCTGCCCGTAGTGCGAGAACTGCCCCGACCTCACAGCGGCGTCGAGTTCTGAACACGCCCGCTTCGCATCCGCCGAAGACACCTCCTCGCCCGGCCACCCGGCAGCCTGCGAAGCCGACGCCCCCCGAGGGGCAAGTAGCCACGCCCCACCCCACCGGCCGCGCATCTCAGACACCCGGCCCGGGAGCCATTCGACCCCCGGTCGGGAATCGACGACCTGCACATGCGGCACGCCGTCCGGCCGGCGCCAACACACGGCCACCGACGCCGACGCCTGGTCCGGCGACACATCAACTGCGAACACCAACCCCGACGCCCCCCGCTCCACGCCGGGCTCACAGCACGCATCCCACAACGCCAACGGGATCGGCGGATCGCGACGGGCCTTACCGCGAATGTTCAACCCCTGCCGCTGGAACGACGCCAAGCCATCCGGCATCTTCATGGCCTCGGCCAACTCGAGCCGCACCGTCTCCTCGTCGATGGTGTGCCCGAGCGCCGGCATCGACGCCCACCACACCGCTGGGTCGAACGGGTCGGCATCCTCAGGCGCCGACCACTCGAAGTAGGCAATCCGGTCCTGTTCGCACGTCCCCTGCTCAACCGCCGCCCGACCAGCATCCATCCACGAGTGAAACCACTCTGACTCACCAGCCGGGCCCACCGTCGAGATGATCCACAACTGCGCGCCGGGCAACTTCTGCACCCGACCGTCGGGCAGCACCACATCCCGGTAACGGGTCTTCATCGCCGGCCGCAACGCCTGGTGCAGACGGTCGTCGGGCTGCGCCATCGCCTCGTCGATCATCCCCAGGTCGATCACCTTGCCGTGACCCGACGACTTACCCGACGCCATTAGACGCTGCAACGATCCGTTACTGAACCGGACATGCTCCGACCCGTTTTGCTTGCGGACCGTGATCGACGACGCCAACGGTGACGCCTGCAACGCCGGCACGTGCTCCTCGAGCCACTTCTCCCGGGCGTCGGTGCCGGTCTGCATTGTCCATGCCACCGACACCCCCGGCCACGACGCACAACGCTCTACCCACGTCGGCAGCGTCAGCGTCGTCTTGCCCTGCTGCCGCATCACCGACAGCACCACCGTCCGGTAGAACCGATGCCCCGTGGCGGGGTCGATCTCGTTGGCGACATCAGAAACCTGCTGCTGCCACGGCATGAACGACGACCCGAGCATTGCCGCCGCCTTGGACACGCGGCCGCCGTGGGTGGCGCGACCCGGGTTACGTGGAGTCGCCCACCTCGGCAAACAGGTCGCCGAGCGTTCCGGGGCCAGCAGAGTCATCGGCGATCAGCCTTTCGCACAGTGCCTTGTATTCCTTCGCTATGCCGGATGACAGACCGTTCTCGGGTGGGTCGTCGACTTCCCGGGCCAGCGACCGGGCGAGCTCAGCCAGCAACGGCGGGACGGACGGCCTCGCCGCCAGGAACTCCTCAAGCGCCTCGCGATTGCTCACCTCGCCACGCTCCACCATTCAACTCGCAGGGCGTTGTAACGCCGTTCATGCTCCTCTACTCGCGTGTGGGGGCTCACCATGCCGGCATACCGCCAGCCTTGAGCGTGGGGGGGATCGACGGTAGG
>JACCEC012785904.1_pt1 | contig 14709 bp, 15 predicted proteins | sample 7450121 | NCBI WGS metagenome assembly JACCEC01 (sample SAMN15323455, study PRJNA562643) | freshwater metagenome | isolation source: river surface water | place: USA:Blue River Watershed | collected 2017-08-18 | reverse complement strand
GATGTAGGCGCGCCCACCGACGCGCTCGCGGGCTTCGAGGACGGTGACGTCCATGCCGGCTTTGGCGAGGATTCCGGCGCTAGCCAAACCAGCGATACCGCCACCAATTACTACTGCTTTTTTAGTCATCGAGGTAACCCACCTAGTAGAACTCTGAGAAGGATCAAGAGTTTCTTGACCGTTGGAACACTGATTCTTGTAACTTTTAGCTCGCTCGCCGGTGTTCTGGCGATCTGTTCGTTTAGCGCTTCAAACAACAGGTGAGCGGCTGCCACGGCCCTTCTCGAAGACTTGGGCAGCATACGAAGCGAAACCGATGACAGCGCCAAATCCTTCCTGATGTCTTCAACTAACTCGTCGCGTTTGGCGTCGGTCAATTCGGCAACCTTGAGCCCAGGAAAGTATGAGCGACCGAGAGCGTCGGAGTCGGCGGCAAGATCGCGCAAGAAGTTGACCTTCTGGAAGGCGGCACCGAGAGCGCGGCCACCCAGGATCAGCTTGTCTCGATCGGCGGCGCTGTAGTCGTGGCCGAGAATGAATGCCTGCAGGCACATGAGCCCAACGACTTCGGCCGAGCCGTAAACATACTTATCGAAGGAAGCCTCGGTGTGAACCGTCTTCCAGAGGTCCATGCGCATTGACTCGAAGAATGGGCGAATCAGTTTTCGATCGAAGCCAACGGTGTTCGCGGTGTGGGCAAAGGCGTGAACCACAAGGTTCACCGAAAACTTTTCTTTGAGCGCCCGGTAAACCTCTTTTTCGAGGTCGTCGAGTGCGTGAACCGGGTTCACTGATCCACCCAGAGCAGCCGCCTCGGTGGCCGAACCGTCAACGACTTCGTCGGCGACGCGAACAAGCGCGTAAATGTTTTCGATGTGCTGTCTCGAAGCAGGATCCAAAAGCTTGGCTGCGAGACCAAAAGAGGTCGAGTAAGAGCTGATCACCATGCTCGAGGATTTCTCGGCTGCGAGTGTGTAAAGAGTCAAACCAGTTGGTCTTTTTGTGGTGTCCTGCTTCGTCATCGTTATTAGGCTACCGCCAGTCCTCACTAAACTTGAACCCATGTCTGCAGATATCAAACCAAGAAGCCGCGACGTAACCGACGGCATTGAAAAAACCGCTTCGCGAGGCATGCTTCGCGCTGTCGGAATGGGCGACGACGACTGGGTAAAGCCTCAAATTGGAGTTGCTTCTTCTTGGAACGAGGTAACCCCCTGCAACCTGTCGCTCGATCGCCTCGCAGACGCGGCGAAGAGTGGCGTGCACGCAGCTGGAGGCTTCCCTCTAGAGTTCGGCACCATCTCTGTCTCCGACGGCATCTCGATGGGCCACGAGGGAATGCACTTCTCGCTGGTTTCGCGCGAGGTTATCGCCGACTCGGTTGAGACCGTTATGCAGGCTGAGCGCCTTGACGGTTCGGTATTGCTAGCCGGTTGTGACAAGTCGCTACCGGGCATGCTCATGGCTGCCGCACGACTAAACCTTTCTTCGGTGTTCCTCTACGCAGGTTCGATTGCTCCGGGCTGGGTCCGTCTCGAAGACGGCACCGAGAAGCAGGTCACAATCATCGACGCCTTCGAAGCGGTTGGTGCTTGCAAGGCCGGCAAGATGAGTGAAGAAGATCTGACCCGCATCGAGAAGGCAATCTGCCCTGGCGAAGGCGCTTGCGGCGGAATGTACACAGCAAACACCATGGCTTCTGCAGCCGAAGCCCTAGGCATGAGCCTCCCCGGTTCGGCAGCTCCACCGTCAGCCGACCGACGTCGCGACAACTGGGCGCACCGCTCGGGCGAGGCCGTTGTCAACCTACTCAAGCTCGGCATCACGGCCCGCGACATTCTCACTAAGAAGGCGTTCGAGAACGCAATCGCCGTGGTCATGGCTTTCGGTGGTTCGACCAATGCTGTTCTTCACCTACTAGCGATCGCTCGCGAAGCCGAGGTTGAGCTCACGCTTGACGACTTCAACCGCATCGCCGACAAGGTTCCGCACCTCGGCGACCTAAAGCCATTCGGTCGATACGTAATGACCGACGTTGACCGCGTCGGTGGCGTCCCTGTTGTGATGAAGGCCCTGCTCGACGCTGGTCTGATTCACGGCGATGCACTCACCGTCACCGGCAAGACCGTTGCCGAAAACCTGGCCTCGATCAACCCGCCAGACCCAGACGGCAAGATCATTCGCTCGCTCAGCAACCCGATTCACAAGACCGGTGGCATCGCGATCCTCAAGGGTTCGATGGCTCCCGAGGGTGCTGTTGTGAAGACCGCGGGCTTCGACCTCGAGAACTTCACCGGCCCGGCACGCGTTTTCGAGCGTGAGCGCGCAGCGATGGATGCACTCACCGAAGGCAAGATTCAGGCCGGCGACGTAGTGGTAATTCGCTACGAAGGCCCTAAGGGTGGCCCGGGTATGCGCGAGATGCTTGCCATCACCGCAGCGATTAAGGGTGCGGGCTTGGGCAAGGATGTCTTACTATTGACTGACGGAAGATTCTCAGGCGGCACAACCGGCCTGTGCATCGGACACATTGCACCAGAGGCCACCAACGGTGGACCAATTGCTCTGGTGCGCGATGGAGACCTGATTCGGGTTGATATCGCAGCTCGTTCGCTCGAACTACTCGTTGAGCCTGAAGAGTTGGCTGCTCGCAAAGAGACATGGCAGCCGCTGCCCCCTCGCTATACCCGCGGTGTCTTGGCCAAGTACGCAAAGCTTGTGCACTCGGCAGCCGAGGGTGCTTACACCGGCTAACTAACGAGAGAAAACTTATGACTAAAGAGGTTCTTACCGGAGCTCAGGCGATTGTTCGCAGCCTGGAGCTTCTGGGTGTGACCGACATCTTCGGTCTGCCCGGCGGAGCGATTTTGCCAACCTACGATCCGCTGATGGACTCCAAGCAACTGCGCCACATCCTGGTTCGCCACGAACAGGGTGCCGGCCACGCTGCCGAAGGTTACGCAAGCGCATCGGGCAAGGTCGGCGTTTGCATCGCCACCTCCGGCCCTGGTGCAACCAACCTTGTCACCGCAATCGCCGACGCCTACATGGACTCGGTGCCGCTTCTTGCAATCACCGGTCAGGTCGGTTCTCACCTAATCGGCACCGACGCCTTCCAGGAGGCAGACATCGTCGGTATCACCATGCCGATCACCAAGCACTCGTTCCTGGTTACCAAGCCAGAAGACGTGCCGGGTGCAATCGCATCGGCCTACCTGATCGCCAGCACCGGCCGTCCAGGCCCCGTTCTCGTGGACGTAACCAAGGACGCCCAGCAGAAGACCGCCGAGTTCGTCTGGCCACCAAAGGTTGACCTACCTGGCTACAAGCCGGTCAGCAAGCCGCACGGCAAGCAGATTCAGGCAGCCGCCGAGATGATCAAGGCAGCCAAGAAGCCGATCCTTTACGTTGGTGGCGGTGTGATTCGCGCCGGCGCTCCTAAGGAACTCCTCAAGCTTGCTGAACTCATCGGCGCACCCGTTACCACCACCCTGATGGCCCGCGGTGCCTTCCCTGACTCACACAAGCAGCACCTCCGCATGCCTGGCATGCACGGCACCGTACCGGCCGTCATGGGTCTGCAGCGTGCCGACCTGCTGATCACCCTCGGCGCTCGCTTCGACGACCGTGTGACCGGTGACGCCAAAACCTTCGCGCCAGACGCAAAGGTCATTCACGTGGACATCGACCCGGCCGAAATCGGCAAGATTCGTTTCGCCGATGTGCCAATCGTCGGCGATGCCAAAGAGGTAATCACCGAATTGATCGCCGAACTCAACGACACCCTGAAGGGCAAGCAGCCTGACATCTCCGAGTGGTGGAAGTTCTTGAACGGCCTGCTAGAGCGCTACCCGCTCGGCTACACCCCGCACGACGACGGCAAGCTCGACCCGCAGTTCGTCATCAAGCGCATCGGCGAGCTCAGCGGCCCGGAGGCGATTTTCGCCGCCGGTGTTGGTCAACACCAGATGTGGTCTGCCCAGTTCATCAACTACGAGCGTCCAAACTCTTGGCTCAACTCGGGTGGTGCCGGAACCATGGGTTACTCGGTTCCAGCCGCCATGGGCGCTAAGGTTGCTCAGCCAGACCGCCTGGTCTGGGCGATCGACGGCGACGGCTGCTTCCAGATGACCAACCAGGAGCTAGCCACCTGCACAATCAACAACATTCCGATCAAGGTAGCGATCATCAACAACTCGAGCCTCGGAATGGTTCGCCAGTGGCAGACCCTGTTCTACGACAAGCGTTACTCAAACACCGACCTCAACACCGGAACCGACACCATCATGGTGCCTGACTTCGTGAAGCTAGCCGAAGCCTACGGCTGCCTCGCTATCCGAGTTGAGAAGGAAGAAGAGGTTGACGCCGCAATCAAGCTGGCGATGGAAACCAACGACCGACCAGTCGTGATCGACTTCATCGTCGGCCGCGACGCCATGGTTTGGCCTATGGTCGCCGCCGGTGTTTCTAACGACCAGGTTCAGTACGCCAGAGATGCGGCTCCAGTTTGGGATGGTGTTGAGTAATGTCTAAGCACGTTCTTTCTCTTCTAGTAGAAGACAAACCCGGTCTACTAACTCGCGTAGCAGGTCTCTTTGCTCGCCGAGGCTTCAACATCGAATCGCTAGCCGTGGGCATCAGCGAAATCGAGGGACTCAGCCGCATCACCGTCGTCGTCAATGTCGATGGTCTACCACTCGAACAGGTAACCAAGCAGCTGAACAAGCTGATCAACGTAATCAAGATTGTCGAGCTCGAACCAGACTCGGTTCAGCGCGACCACATGCTTATCAAGGTGAAGACCGACGCCACTACCCGTAGTCAGGTGCTCGAAGCCGTATCCTTGTTTAGGGCTCGCGTCATCGACGTCGTGAGTGATGCACTGATCATCGAAATCACCGGCGACACATCCAAGTGCGCCGCTTTCATCAAAATTCTCGAACCCTTCGGCATCAAAGAAATGGTGCAGTCGGGCGTATTGGCAATGGGCCGTGGCTCCAAGTCGATCACCGAGAAGGTAGCCAAGTAACTAAGGAGAAACTCATGGCTGAAATCTTTTACGACAAGGACGCAGACCTCTCGCTGATCCAGGGCAAGAAGGTAGCCGTCATTGGTTACGGCTCGCAGGGTCACGCTCACTCGCTCAACCTCAAGGACTCCGGCGTTGACGTCGTTGTTGGCCTCAAGGCTGACTCGAAGTCGAAGCCTGTTGCCGAGGAACAGGGCCTCAAGGTTCTAACTCCTGCCGAAGCAGCTGCCTGGGCAGACGTCATCATGATCCTCACCCCAGACCCAATCCAGCGTCACGTTTACGCGAGCGACATCGAGCCAAACCTTTCGGCCGGTAAGGCACTTGTCTTCGGTCACGGTTTCTCGATCCGCTACGGCTACATCACCCCACCAAAGGACGTTGACGTATTCCTAGTCGCTCCAAAGGGTCCAGGCCACCTAGTTCGCCGCGAATACGTCGCAGGCAAGGGTGTTCCAAACCTGATCGCCGTTGAGCAGGACGCAACCGGTCACGCATTCGAGCTAGGCCTTAGCTACTCGAAGGCAATCGGTGGAACCCGCGCCGGCACCATCAAGACCACCTTCACCGAAGAGACCGAAACCGACCTTTTCGGCGAGCAGGCAGTTCTCTGCGGTGGCGCAAGCCAGCTGATCATGTACGGCTTCGAGACCCTAACCGAAGCTGGCTACCAGCCTGAGGTTGCCTACTTCGAGGTTCTTCACGAGCTCAAGCTAATCGTTGACCTTATGTACGAGGGCGGCATCGCCAAGCAGCGCTGGTCGGTTTCGACCACCGCCGAGTTCGGTGACTACGTCTCGGGTCCACGCGTCATCGGCCCAGAGGTCAAGGAGCACATGCGCGATGTTCTAACCGACATCCAGGATGGCACCTTCGCCCGCCGCTTCATCGCCGACCAGGACGCCGGAGCACCAGAGTTCGCAGCATTCCGCGCCAAGGGCGAGGCTCACCCAATCGAAAAGGTTGGTCGCGAGCTCCGCAAACTGTTCTCGTGGCTACGTAAGTCCGAGAACGAGTCGGACTTCGTCGAAGGTTCGGCTGCGCGCTAAAAACTTAGCTCTACTAAAGGGCGGGACTGCACTTCTTTCACGAAGTCGGTTTCGCCCTTTAGCCATTCTTGAGAGCCGACGAACTTCACATTGACCGGTCGGCCGAGGTAGCCTTCGACTCGCTCGGCTGCTTTGGAAGCTTCGATTCGGTTCATGTAGCCAACTAGAAGTAGGTCTACTTCGTGGAGTTCTGGGCCGAGTTCGTGTTTCAGGTGAGCGGCGTATGGGCCGTAAATAAAGGCTCGCTCGAGCCCGTCGATTGAGTAAAGGGCTGAGGGGAGCACGGCGACCGGGCCGTATGAGTAGGAGACGATTTGCTTGATCGAGTCGTATAGCAGGTGCTTGGAATTGACTTGGATGAGCCTGGCCCGGCCGAATGTTTTCTCTGTGACGAGCCTGGCATCCAGCAGCCGATCGACTTCGCGCATTGCCGTTGGCACGCTCACTTTGGCGAAGCGCGCTAGGTCGCTAATTGAGAATCCGTCGGAAGGATTCATGAAAAGTTGCGCCAGAATCAGCCCTTGAGCGTCGCTCTTGAGCAGTGGAGACAAGGCTGCCGGTGTTGGTTTCACAATTTGAAAGATAACTTACATTTATTGAAATAACAATTGGCGAGTTGTTTTCTTCTGCGCAATACGATTTAGACAGGCTTCGGTGTTGCAGCCAAAACCCCCAAAAACTAAGGATGAGTTTTGTCTAAGCCAGTTGTTTTGATTGCCGAAGAACTATCGCCAGCGACTCTTGAGGCCCTAGGCCCAGACTTTGATGTTGTGAATGTGGATGGCACCGACCGCCCAGCGTTGCTGAAAGCTTTGGCAACGGCCGACGCAATCTTGATTCGTTCGGCAACTCAGGTCGATGCTGAGGCCATCGCAGCAGCCCCCAAGCTTAAAGTTGTTGCTCGCGCTGGCGTTGGCCTGGACAACGTGGACATCAAGGCTGCAACCGCAGCTGGTGTGATGGTGGTGAAAGCGCCAACCTCGAACGTAATCTCGGCAGCCGAGTTGGCAATCGGTTTGATCTTTTCGACCGCTCGTTTCATTCCGGATGCCAACGAGTCGCTCAAGGCTGGACTCTGGAAGCGTTCGCAATTCACCGGCGTTGAGCTCTACGAGAAGACGATTGGAATCATCGGCCTAGGGCGAATCGGCGCTTTGGTTGCCGAGCGTCTGGCTGGGTTCGGAGCCACTCTGATCGGTTATGACCCTTACGTTACTCCGGCTCGTGCTGAGCAGATCGGCGTCGAACTAGCCACTCTTGACGAAGTGATTGAGCGCTCGGACTTCATCACGATTCACATCCCGAAGACGCCAGAAACTACAGGCATGATTTCGACGGAACAGTTTGCGAAAGCAAAGCCGAACCTCCGAATCGTCAACGCATCGCGAGGCGGAATCATCGATGAGGCTGCACTCTACGAAGCGCTGAAAACCAAGCGAATCGCCGGGGCTGGCCTCGATGTCTTCGTGCAGGAGCCACCGAAGGATAACCCGCTACTAACTCTCGACAACATAGTTGTCACCCCTCACCTCGGAGCTTCGACCGATGAGGCTCAGGAGAAAGCCGGTATCTCGGTAGCGAAGTCTGGTCGTCTAGCTCTAGCTGGCGACCTCGTCCCGGACGCCGTGAACGTTGCCGGTGGCAACATCGATGCCTCGGTGAAGCCAGGCATCTCTCTGATGGAAAACATGGGTCAGGTCTTGTTTGGTTTGGCTGGCGGAAACGTCACAGCAATCGAGGTTGAGGTTCGTGGCGAGATCGCTGCCCATGACGTCTCGGTTCTAAAGTTGGCCGGACTGAAGGGCTTTTACCAGAACCAGGTAACCGACCAGGTTTCTTACGTGAACGCACCGCTCCTTGCCGAGCAGCGCGGAGTTGACGTGCGCCTGACGGTTGACCCGAAGAGCGATGAATACCGCAACGTCACCAGCATCAAGGCTGTCCTGACCGACGGCACGATCGCTTCGGTTTCGGGAACCGTGATTGGCCCGAAGCTGCACCAGAAGATCGTTTCGATCAACGGTTACGAGGTCGAGCTTGCTATGGCAGAGAACCTCGTTCTCATGGTTTACACCGACCGCCCGGGCATCGTGGCAATCTATGGCAAGGCTTTTGCAGAGGCGGGAATCAACATCGCAGCGATGCAGATCGCTCGTCAGCAGAAGGGTGGCAAGGCGCTCTCGGTCATCACCGTTGACTCGCCGGTTGCCCCTGAAGTTTTGGAGCAGGTTCGTGTTGCTATCGAGGCCGACGTCATGAAGGCCATCAACGTAAACCTCGCTTAGTCGATAATCACTTCGCGGCCGGAGTTGATCCAGCCCATGGTTCCGCCGGCTACAGACACAGCGTCGATACCGTTCTCTTCGAGAATGTCTGCGCCCTGAAGCGAGCGAGCACCCGAGCGGCAAACCACGAACACGCGGGTTGCGTCGTCAACCTCGCTTACGCGCTCCTGAAGTTGGCCCAGTGGAATCAGCTTCGCGCCAGGCACGTGACCTTCGTCCCACTCGCTCTGCTCTCGCACGTCGAGTACAAAAAAGCCGCGCTTGATCGCGTCTTCAAGTTCGTCAAGGGTTACTTCGGTGGCCATGGTGTCCTCTTTCTCGGTTCTTCAAGAATAATTGGCTCATGGACGCCAAATACTGGGACGACAAATATGAAACACCGGATTACATCTACACCAAGGTTGTGAATCGCTTCGTCAAAGAGTATTGCGAGCCGCTAACCCCCGGCACCGCTATGGACATCGCCGGCGGCGAAGGTCGCAACACCGTCTGGCTAGCCCAGCAAGGTTGGCGCGTAGAGAACATCGACTTCTCTCAAAATGCCCTCGACAAATGTGTGGCGCTCGCCGAGGAAGAAGGCGTGGCAGGATTCATCGACACCAACTGTGCCTCCGCCCTCGACTTTGAACCAAACGAAACACCGGTTGATTTAGCTGTGATCGCCTACCTGCAAATTCCTCAAGCCGACCTGAAAGTTGCTATCAAGCGGGCCGCAAGTCACGTCAAACCCGGCGGTCACCTGATGGGTGTCTGGCACTCGCGCGACAACCTTGAGCACTCCTTCGGCGGCCCGAGAGACCCAGAGGTTCTGCCAAACCCCGAACTTCTAGTCGAATACTTAGCCGGCGAAGGCTTCGAGATTCTCGACTGCCGCAACCGCGACGGGCAGATTCAAACCCGAGAGGGTTTGAAGCCGAGCGTCACCGCGGTGCTGTTTGCCCGCAAAGTCCTTTAGTTAGGCGAGTAAAGTGGTGTTCAAGCACTGTTTGGGAGCACTACTTTGACGCGTGAATACAACATCGCAGTAATTGGCGGAGACGGCATTGGGCCAGAGGTCACCGCAATCGCACTCGAGGCGATCAACCGCGTCACGGTTGGTTCGGGCGTTGAGTTCAAAACCACCGAGTTTGACCTCGGTGCTAAGCGCTACCTCGAGACTGGCGAAACCCTCACCGACGCAGATCTAGCGGCTCTAAAAGAGCACGACGCAATCCTTCTCGGCGCGATTGGTGACCCGCGAGTCCCGTCTGGCGTTCTCGAGCGTCAGCTGCTTCTCAAGCTTCGTTTCAGCTTTGACCACTATGTAAACCTTCGCCCGAGCAAGCTCTACGCGGGCGTCGAGAGCCCACTGCGCGACGCCGGGAACGTTGACTTCGTCGTCGTTCGCGAAGGCACCGAAGGCCCTTACGTCGGTAACGGTGGAGCTATCCGCGTAGGCACTCCGGCCGAGGTTGCCAACGAGGTCAGCGTCAACACCGCGTTCGGTGTCGAGCGTCTGGTTCGTCACGCATTCGAGTTGGCCAGCAACCGCGACCGCAAGAAGGTAACCCTCGTCCACAAGCACAACGTCCTGGTTCACGCCGGTTGGCTTTGGCAGAACACGGTCAACCGCGTCGCTGAAGAGTTCCCAGGCATCAAGGTCGATTACCTTCACGTCGACGCTGCAACCATCTTCATGGTGACCGACCCCGAGCGCTTCGACGTGATCGTCACAGACAACCTGTTCGGCGATATTCTCACCGACCTAGCCGCCGCTATCACCGGCGGCATCGGGCTCGCGGCGTCTGGAAACATCAACCCGACCGGAGAGTTCCCGAGCATGTTCGAACCGGTTCACGGTTCGGCCCCAGACATTGCTGGCAAAAACCTAGCCGACCCAACCGCAGCGATTCTCTCCGCGGCACTGTTGCTCGAACACCTAAAGAACCCGGTTGCCGCGGCTCGTATCGAACGCGCTGTCGCCGATGACCTAGCCAACCGAGGTTCCGAAAAGCGCACCACCGACCAGGTTGCCCAGAGCATTTTCTCGAGACTATAGAAAGACACCATGACCATTAGCTTCGAGCGTCACCTAAACACAAACCCGACCCCGGTAGCCGAACGCGAAGAAATTCTGAAGGCGCCGGTCTTCGGAGCAAAACTCACCGACCACCAGGTCGTCATCGTCTGGGAGAAAGACAAGGGCTGGCACTCGGCACAGGTGATTCCCTACGGCCCGATCCTGATGGATCCGAGCGCAGCGGTCTTGCACTACGGTCAAGAAATCTTCGAAGGCATCAAGGCTTACCGTCACCAAGACGGCAGCATCTGGACCTTCCGCCCAATGGAAAACGCAAAGCGTCTTCAGCTTTCCGCCAGAAGAATGGCTCTGCCAGAACTGCCAGAAGAGCTCTTCCTAGAGTCACTCAAAGAGCTAATCGCGGTAGATGGCGCGTGGGTTCCTGAGCCGGTTGACGAGAAGACCCTCTACATTCGCCCATTTGAAATCGCCGCCGAAAACTTCTTAGGTGTTCGAGCCGCTCACCGCGCCGAATACCGCGTGATTGCCAGCCCGGTCGGCCCATACTTCACCGGTGGCTTGAAGCCGGTCAAGATTTGGATCGCCCTCGACTCCGCCCGCGCAGGTAAGCACGGCACCGGTGAGGCCAAGACCGGCGGAAACTACGCAGCCAGCCTCCAGGCTCAAAACGAAGGCTACGAGAACGGCTGCTCGCAGGTAATGTTCCTCGACGCCGAATCGGCAACCTACATCGAGGAACTCGGTGGTATGAACCTGTTCTTCGTGTTCAAAGACGGCTCGGTGGCCACACCCGCCCTCGACGGCACCATCCTTCGCGGAATTACAAGAAAGTCCGTGATCCAGCTGATCAAGGACCGCGGAATCAAGCTAGAGGAACGCAAGATCACCCTCGACGAGGTTCGCAACGGAATGAACTCAGGCGAAATCACCGAAGTCTTCGCCTGCGGAACCGCAGCCGTAATCACCCCGGTCGGACAGTTCTTGAGCAAGAACGAAACCCTAGGGTCAGAAGATGCCGAACCAGGCGCTCTAACAACCAGCCTGCGCGAAGAACTAACCGGCATTCAGTACGGCACCATCGAAGACCGCCACAACTGGATGGTGAAGCTCAGCTAATGCGCGTCGTCAAGTTTGCCATCAAGGGTGAGCCTCGATGGGGCGTGCTCGACGGCCCAGAGATTGCCCTTTTCAAAGGTCACCCGGAGTTTTGCGACTACGAAACCACCGGTGAGCGCATTCCACTCAAAGATGTTCATGTGCTGCCGCCAACCCTGCCCACCACCAAGATCGTTTGCATTGGCAAGAACTATGCCGACCACGCAGCCGAAATGGGTGGCGACCTACCAACCGAGCCGCTTATCTTCCTGAAGCCGAGCACCTCGCTCATCGCCGACAAAGAAACCATCGTTCTACCGAGCATCGCCGAACGCGTGGACCACGAAGGTGAGCTGGCGATCGTCATCGGCTCCATCGCCAAAGACGTCAAAGAAGAAGACGTTTACGACGTAATCATGGGATTCACTATCGCTAACGATGTCACCGCACGAGACATCCAAGACAAAGACGGCCAGTGGACCCGCTCCAAAGGCTTCGACACCTTCTGCCCAGTTGGCCCCTGGATCGAAACAGAGTTTCGCCCAGACGGCCAGCTACTCGAGACCCGAGTGGACGGCGAAATCCGCCAGCACGCATCGGTCGACCTGATGATTCACAAGGTCGAAAGAATCGTGGCCCATGTTTCGCAGGCAATGACCCTCTTGCCTGGCGACATAATTCTCACCGGAACCCCTGCCGGCATCGGTCAGATCGAGGCAGGGCAAACCGTTGAGGTTACTATAGAAGGCATCGGCACGCTAACCAACACAGTCGCCTAAGGGGGAGACATGGGTTTCTTTAACATCAACATCACCAAGAGTGGCGTTAGAACAACCATCGGGCCAAAGTGGCTAAAGCTTTCATTGGGCGGTCGTAACCGCCCTCGTGTGAGCGTCGAACTTTGAATAGCTTCAATTGCTTCGCCTTAAATGAATACGAGTTGAATCCGAACTGTAAGGATTCTGGAACTTACGTGGCTGAGCGATGACTCTTAAGTCGTGGCTGCTCGCCCTAGCAACCTTTATCGTGGGGGCATCCGTATCGCCCGTCATTTTCCGTATTTACCGATTTTTGGCCCTGGATGGAGCGGAACCTGTTTTCTTTGACGCTACTTTTTACTTAAATTGGTTAGCGCTCATCCTTTGGTTCCCTGTATGGAGCCTTTCGCTTTTCGGCCTCTTGTCGGTTGGAATTGCAGTCGCTAAGGCCCCGATACAGTTGGTGCGCAAAAAATCGCATATTGCTATTGCCCTTGCCTGTTTCGCATTTGCTATTGGATATCTTGTTCAAGAGTGGCCTATGTCGCTCAGCCTTGTTATGGTCTATTCTTGCGGAATTCTTATTCTCGGACCGGTGACTGGGGTTCTTGTTTGGGCCATGGAGCGAAGGTCAATAAATAAGAGAAATCAGACCAAGGACTTGCTCGCATAAACTTGAGGTCATAATGACTTCAGCCATCACAGCACCTTTCACAAACGCGTCTGGTAAAGACGTAGTCGTTCGCTTTTGCCCTTCGCCAACCGGTACGCCGCACGTTGGTTTGGTGCGCACAGCTTTGTTCAACTGGGCGTATGCGCGTCACACGGGTGGCAAGTTTGTTTTCAGAATCGAAGACACCGACGCCGAGCGAGACAGCGAAGAGTCGTTTGAGATGATCCTCGAAGCCCTGCGTTGGCTTGGTTTGAACTGGGATGAAGGCGTCGGTGTTGGTGGGCCGAACGAGCCTTACCGCCAGAGTGAGCGCGGGGAAATTTATCTTTCGGTGATCGAGAAGCTAAAGGCTTCGGGTCACGTCTATGAGTCATACATGACGGGCGAGGACATCGACGCCCGAAACGAACTCGAGGGTCGCGCGAAACAGCTCGGTTACGGAAACTGGGAGCGCGAAGAGTCTGAGCGTGAGAAGTACCGCAAAGACGGAGCGTCACCCGCGCTTCGGTTGCGTGTGCCAGATGTCGACATCTCTTTTGACGACCTGGTTCGTGGCCCGATCACATTCCCTGCAGGATCGTTCCCAGACTTTGTGGTGGTTAGACCCAACGGACAACCGCTTTACACGCTGGTTAACCCGGTTGACGACGCGTTGATGGGCATCACTCACGTTCTGCGCGGCGAAGATCTGCTTTCTTCGACCCCTCGCCAAATCGCACTCTACAACGCGATGGTCGAGGCGGGGATCACAACTTTCATTCCTCGATTCGGTCACCTGCCTTACGTCATGGGCGAGGGCAACAAGAAGCTTTCAAAGCGCGACCCAGAGTCGAACCTGTTCCACCACCGCGACCGCGGATTCATTCCGGAAGGTTTGCTCAACTACCTAGCTCTGCTCGGTTGGGGTATTTCGCACGAGCGCGACATCTTCACCTTGGACGAGCTGGCCGAGCACTTTGACGTTGTCAACGTGAATCCGAACCCGGCACGTTTTGACCAGAAGAAAGCCGACGCGATCAACGCGGCCCACATCCGCCTACTGGATGTCGATGACTTCAAGGCTCGCCTACTGCCATACCTGCAGAGCGCCGGAGTTCTAGGTTCAACGGTTTCGGCAGAGGAAGACGCGATTCTCACCGCCGCCGCCCCGCTGATTCAGGAACGTCTGACCGTCTTGAGTGAAGCACCAGGGCTCCTTTCGTTCCTGTTCACCGAAAACGTGGTTGTTGAAGACGACGCCAAGGCTGGCTTGCCAGAGAACTCAGCCGAGATTGTTCGGGCATCGATTGATGCTCTAGAGGGCGTTGAGTGGAACACCGAAGCGATTCAAAACGCACTAAACAAGAAGCTGATCGAAGAGTTGGAGCTCAAGCCACGCAATGCTTTTGGCCCACTGCGCACCGCAATTTCGGGTCGCAGGGTTTCGCCTCCACTGTTTGAGTCCATGGAAATTCTTGGCCGTGAGGTGAGCCTCGCCCGCCTCGAGGCGTTTGCTCGCAACGCCTAGTTTGGCTAGTATTGGAAGTCGGGCCTCGGCCCTAGAAAACCCTTGGGGTATGGTGTAATTGGCAACACGGAGGTCTCTGGATCCTTTGTTCTTGGTTCGAGTCCAGGTACCCCAGCAAGGTGAGCAGTCGCGAAAGCGGCTGCTTTTTCTTTAAAGTTCTCTAGTTTCGCCCGGGTTTAGGAACTCGAAGGTTCCGCCGTGGCTCTCGGCAACGGCTTTGATTCTGCCGTTGTACATCTGGTGGCCGAGTTCGCTGAGGTGAACGTTGTGGGTGGGGAAGACTTTGGCTGGCT
>JACCEC010241580.1_pt1 | contig 14710 bp, 12 predicted proteins | sample 7450121 | NCBI WGS metagenome assembly JACCEC01 (sample SAMN15323455, study PRJNA562643) | freshwater metagenome | isolation source: river surface water | place: USA:Blue River Watershed | collected 2017-08-18 | reverse complement strand
TAATTTGATGGAGTACCAACGCAATAGCATAACTCCACTTGTGAAGAAAAATTCTTTACTTGTGGTGGTTTTTGAGCGTAGGAACCAGAAATTATAATGTACAAGAGACACCATAAAACAATAGCTTTCTTCATAACACACCTCCCCAGGTTTATTTTTTAAGTCGAGAGCTATTGTTTTATTCTTGTTTTAAGGGTATACTTCTTGTAGAGGTAATCAAAAATGAAGTTTGATAAGAATCAAGATCTTTGGAATTTTTTCTATTTTTGTATGGTGAAAAATATTACTTTCACTGATCAAGATTTTTACAATTATGCTAAAGCTTGCAATTTCAAAGTTGATATGAAATATGCTTTGGATAATTTCTTTTTGGATGGGGCAATTAAAAGTGTAGATGGAAATAAAACAGAATTTATTGCTACAAAGTCTATTCTTGGACCTTGCTATATTCATCCCAAAGAAACTAATCCGAAAAATGTAAACTATAACATTTCAAAGATTATTCATGATCTTAAACTTTCATCTCTAAAAATAAGCCCAGAAGAAAAGTTCAAAAAGATTACAGATTATATTGAGCTTCTTGGTTAATAAAAAAACCCTCCAAATGGAGGGTTTTTTATTTTTTCTTTCTTGCAATGAAGCCATAGTTAGTAGCGTCTTTTATAATTGAGAAGCCTTTTTTTCTGAACCTATCTGTAATTTCTTGATAATTTTGTTGAATCCATTTTCCATTGATGTTTGATGTGTAGTGAACTTCTATCCAAAACTTATCAACATAAGGTGATAGTGACTCGATATCTTCATCAGAAAAAATATTAACTTCTTCTCCTTCAATGTCTACTTTGCAAATATCGACATAATCAATTTTATGTTGCTTAATAAAACTTAAAATAGTGTAAGAGTTAACAATAAGCCTTATAGGATCAGCGTCTTTAGCCTTAATCCTTTGATGAATTGTTGATTGCCCAGTACAATCAGGAATGAAGTAAAAACTAATTATTCCATTTTTACTAGATATTGCATTATTGCATATTGTAATATTTTCAATAGAAGATGTAAATTCTTTCATTGCTTTACAAAGAACAGCGCTTGCTTCTATAGCATAAATTTTCTCACAAACTGGAGAGCAATAAATTGAAAAAATTCCACCGTTAGAACCAATATCTAATACTGTAAGTTTTTTTTCTCCAAAACCACTAAAAAGTTCTTTAAAAAAATCTTTAAATTCATCAATATAAATAATTCTATTTCCAGATTTTGGATAATTGGAAATTCCTTTTTCAGTTATACTGTCATGAACATTTAAAGTTATTTCTTCGCCTACTATATTATCGAAAACATATTTTTTCATCAAATAAACCCTTAATCTTCAGTTCCAGTATAAGAAATGCAAATAACTGGCTGCTTAAAACCCTGCAAATACCTAACTTTTACAGAATTAACATATCTAGTTGTGTCGTCTGGAATAATATCTGCTCTTTTTAGTAAATCAACAATAGGTTTAATCAAATTATCTGTATCATTTTTGAATTTCCAATCCCAACTAGCCATAACTAATATTTCAACGTCAATAGGAAACTCTTTAGCTGGTTCCATTTTTTCTTTGAGAATTGGTGTATGCTTTTCAATCCAGTTTATATACTTCTTGCTTTTTACCATTTGCCCACGAGCTATTGGTGCATACATTTTATTAGCTGAAAATGTTTCTTCTATCACACAAGATTTTTTAAGCATACTATTCTTTTACAGGTGAAAAAGCTTCAAAACGGTAAAAGATTAAGTATGTGGTACTCAAGAATAAAAACTGCAATTTCTAAACAATCTGCAGAAGACATCATACAGTCCGAGTTAAGATCAGGCACTTATGTTGATCCTGCTACTGAAAATGCTGACGTAATTAAAAGTAAGTTGATTGAAAAGTATGGCTCTGAAGAATCAATGTTAGAGGCTATCAACAACGCCATAATTCAAGCGTCACATAAACTTACAGGCTCAAGCATGGCTGACCCATCAAATGAAACGGGTGCTTATTTTCAGAATCAGGGTGGTATAGATGCTTTTTATGTCTTGCCTGATGGTACGCAAACACCTAACCTTAGATCTCATGTGATGTTTGATAAGTTTTTAATTCACAAACTTGGCATAGACCCATCTGCTTTAACTGACAGATCAGATCGTCATATTCTTTCTGAATTAACTGGAGCTATGAGAGTTAATGTTTCTGGAGGCAAAGTTAATGTTACAATTTATACCCCTCCAACTCCAGCTCAACAAAAATGGATGAAAAATAACGATATTGCCAGAGATGAAATGGATATTAGAAGAGACTCCATGGAAAAGCCTCAAGTAGACACAAGCGCAATATCTAATCAACTTATTGAACAAGGTAAAGCATTGGAAAGCCTTGCATTTACATTAGAGCAAACGATAAATGAATTAGTTGTGACTAGAATAAATCCAAAGTTTTCTCCGGCAACTGTAGGCGTTGAACCTTACTATATCACTGAAAACCCACAAGGCTTAAACGAAGAACTTTTTGAGAAATTAAAAGAAATAAAATCTCAAATATCGTATGTTAAAGATCTTGCAAATGATTTAAATGGTCTTGGAGAAAACTAATGGCAATTGGTGTTACAGTAAACTATACAATAGAAGACATTGATTCACACGATCCAAGAGTTGAAGTTAAATATCTTCTTAGCAATACAGAAGCTCCTCTTTCTAGAAGATACTTGGAAGTATATGATCTTAGTGCAATGTATTCTGGACTTGGAAATACAGATGTAACTGCTGACAGAGAAGAGCTTGTTAGAACTAACTTTTTAAATCTTACAGCAAGTACAATGACAGCATTTGCAGATGAAGCAAGAAACATTATCTTAAGTGGTATAGGAACTTCAGTTGGTATTGGTTTAACAGGTGCTGCAAGTTTCAGTTTTGTACAATTAGCATATAACGGCGAAGATAAGTTAAAAACTTTTTCTTGGTTAAATAATAAAGCTGGAATGTAGTTTGAATGAAGAATTATTATGATGATTTCGATGGATTCAATAATAGAAGACATCGTGAAGTTGTTTCTAAAAAGAATAAATATGAAGATGAAGAAGATTTAGATGATCTTCATATTATTGCAGACGATATTTCTGAAAAGTATTTGAGCACTTATGGAATACATAATATCACAGCAAGCACGGCAAAAAGTGCAATTGTAGTTTATGTAGATGAAATGTCGGATATTCCTAACGACATTCAAAAAGAAATCAAAGATATGGCAAAACCTTATTCAGCTATATTTAAAGAATCAAAACTCAAGTCAGACAAGCAGCATTTAGAAGATATTATTAAAAGCTAGAGTTCATCATTGTATTTCTGAGATGAGGAGGAAGAGTAGCCATCAATTCCTCATCAATGTTGTCATTCATATTTTCTTTGGTTTCTTTGACTACTTGTTGTTGAGCAGCTAATCCGAATGCATCCGCTCTAGCAGTCATGATTAATTGAAGTTTTTCTAAATCATTATTTGACATTTTCTTAAACTCTTCTCGGGACATTGAAATTACTCCCTTAAGCATATAGTCAACTTCAACAATCATAGGCAAAACAGGGTAGCCGTTTTGTGATTCACCCTTAAAATATTTCAATGCAGAGTTGTAAATAATATTGGCTTCTTTTGCATCTAAGCCAATATACTTAAAATATTGCACCCATAGCTCATCAACAAAGGGTTGAGTAAGCTTTGTGATTATTTCTCCATTTTCATTTTTAAGAAGCTTTTCATTGTTGAAGTCATAAACCCAAACAATGGCTTTTTTAAGTATTTCTCTTCTTTCATATTCGCCAGAAAAATACAAGTCTTCTTCGTCAACTTTAAATGCTTTAGATTCAATATCTAAAGCTTCCCCCCACGTTAAATCTCGACAACAAAAAATTGCAATATCATCTGCAAGTTTTACTTTGAAGATGTACTGATCTTTATCTATCTGAGGTAGATCGTCTTTCTCTTCTTGTTGAGTCATTATTTGAGCATCTTCTTGTTGTTGCCCATACATATTCATCATATGATTTAAAGCTTCTTCGTGTGTCATGGAAGATCTAAAACGCTCCTGTAATCGATATCAAATTCAGATACTGCTGTTTGATTGCCGCCCCAGAACCCAGTATCTTGCGAAAGTCGAGCTGTAAAGTTCCAAGTGTGAAATCTACTTCCTGATGTAGTCATTGAAACCACAGGGTTTGACCAATCAACATCTCTCATATGAAATAAGAAATTTCCACCAAAATACATAGTCAATGATGAAGTTGGATATCTGTCTAAATAATCATCTAAATTTGCATTGAAAAGAGTAATAGAACCTGTGACACTCCTAGACTCTAAAGCAGCAAATTTTGGTCCAATTACATCTGTATATGTTCCATCATCAAGAATAGGGTTTGTGTGAGTTAATCCAATTTGTTGATTTATGCTAAGATTCATACTAACTATTTTATTTGTATTAGTTTTTGAAGTAAAAACATAATTTGTTTTAGCAGGATCTTTTGATTGAGTGATATTTAAAGATTCAAATAACTCATCTTTAAGCTCAGAATGTATTCTTTTTTGAGGTTGGAAGAAAGATATTAAACAATCAGATAAATTTGCTGTTCTATAATTTTTATAATCTTGTATTTCATATGGAGCAAAGCCATCAAACTGAACCTCTTTTGGATCTTCTTCAATGTTTGGCTTAACTATTGGTATGTATTCAGGACTAATTAAAGTTTTGCCACCTGTAAACGAACATGTTACTTCAACATCAGATAGGCTGTTTTTACCTTCAACATTGATTGAAAATGTTTCCATAAACACAGGACCATATGATAGATGCCCTGTGTTACTTGATGCAAAAAATAAAGGAAATAATGGAACGATTGCTGCTTTATATATAGTATTTTCAGCAGGTTCTTGTTCATTTTCTCCATTATCAGAAACTAACAGATTGAAAGAAAAATTCTTAATCTTATATGTCTGGTTTGCAAATGACAGAGAATTATCTAACGCCATAGGGTAGTAAGATCTTAATGGGGTAAATAAGTTACTTCCTGGATCATCTTCAAATCCATTAGTCCAGATTCTTTTATAATAAGCTTCATCAAAATCAATTGTATGCCTTGACAGATAAAAGTTATCAAGCTCGACTGTTCTTTGAGATGTAGCAAGTTTTTGAACCATGCTATACATATCCCATACAAAACCAGGAATTCTATATTTATTTAGATTGAAAGCAAAACCAGATCCCAAAGAATTAAATAAATCTCTATATATTTCTCTATTCAAATCATTAAGAGCAACAACAAAGATATTATGACCTTTTGTTGGAACCCCATTGATAACTGTTTGCTCGTAGTTTAACATTTTATTTTCCGCTTGTTATTTTAAGCCATTCTTGTGCTAAAGCTCTAATAATTTCATGTCTTGTTTTTCCAATATTTTCACTATTGATTGGAACTATATTTCCAGTTTCAGCATCCTTTAGATTCCAAGATGAGAAGAAACTTAATATTATTAGCTTGCATAAAACAAATGTTCTAACCATTGGATTACCAGTAACAGCATTGATAATTGTTGCTTCCTCCAATATATTAGACATTGTTTCAAAATCCCTACCCTTAGCATCGCAGATTAATGAAACTGTGTCATCATCAGACTCTTCATTTGGCTTTAGAATTTTAACTGAAGTGATAACATCATTCACTACATTTTTGATTTTAAACCTTATGATTACTGGAAACGTTTCTTCTGGATTTACAAATATACTCATAAAAACCCTTTAGAAAGAAGTTGAATTGTCTAAGGTTGGTATCTTATTCAATTTTTCAGTTACAACGCTGAATTTAATTTCTTTCGTTTGACTATCAGATAATGGGGAATCTGCTTTTGACCCTGACCAAACAACTTCATCAAAAGTTATCTTAAAAACACCAAAGTCTATTTCTATCCCACCATTATTTATACTTGAAGGACCAGCAAGTTTTTCAGCTAATGTGTAAGGAGATATAGGAGAGATGTATTTTATTGTTCCTTCTATCTTTCGACCGTTTGAAATTAATGCATAAGGTTTTAAATTTTCTCTAAACCTTACAAATTTATCTGGATTTATTGAATGCAAAGTATATATTGGTTCTAGTTGATTTTCTAAAGTTAAAGTAAACTCTTGAACCAAAAAACTTGTAGTTCCTATTCCTTGAAAACCTTGGAAAAAAGGATGACCAAATGCATTTGTTGTTAAGCCAAATCCACCAGCAGTGTAAGAAGTATTATTTATTCTTACTTCTGAACCTTGCAATCCCCTATAAACTTTATATTTAGCAACGTTTGAAGCCAGTGTATCAAAGTTATTATTGACATCTATCTGATATTGTCTGTTGACATTTAAAAATTTCAAATCAACATTTGCCTCAATATCTTGACCTGGTTTTGCACTAATACTAATTTTATCAACCAGACACCCACTTAATAAACCTTGATATAATGAAACAAGATTGAAGGCTGGATTTCTTGTAGTTGATGCTAAGCCAGCTTTAATAAATGTTCTTGATACCGTATGCGTGTTAGCTGTTCCTGAAGAAAAGAATAAAGTTCTGTTAGTTTTATTTATTGATGTAACAGTTTTAGTTTCAGTTGCTTCTGTCCCGCTAAATTTAGAAAAAGTCACACTAAATGGGGTTGTTAAACATTTGAAATCACTTATATTGTCAACGACAATAAAAGTAGTTCCAATACCTACTGTGCTATTAGTTGATATAATTTTGCCAGCTATGGCATTACCAGTGCCTTGATAAGCTAAAGTTGCAGCATCCCATAAGCTTGCAAAACCAAAGTCAATGTAGCCAGATGATGAGGCTTTGACTAACATGTTAAAAGAAGCAGAAAAATCAGACTTAGATAAACTAAAAGTGTTTGGATCCGCACCTTCACCAGCTAATCTTTGGTAATTCAATGCTTCTTGAGCAAAACTGAAGTTTAAGTTTTCTACATTTAATAAAAAGTCTGTATCTATGCTACCAAAATTATATTCAAAAAGGGGCTCTGTAGAATTAACTCTATCCAGGATAAGTAAATCATAATATCCTGGATTGAAACCTAGAGCTGAATATTGGTTTGAAAGATCATTCATTATGGTACTGTTTCAACTGTAAAGAAGTCATAAACACTCCATTTGATAGGGCCATTGTTTGTTCTTTGAAGGTTGGTGCCAGGAGTTACGTAAACATCATCCACACGATCAAAAAGATCATTAGCTGTGCCAAGAACAAAGCGAGTATTTCTTACTGTTCCTTGTGGTATTGTTTCTGTAAATGTGATAGGTATGCCATTAGCACCGTTTCTTGCTGTGATAGTTACAACCATATCATTCTTGGTTAGTGTAGACTCTGATGATAACCCATCATACTCTGCAGCAAAACTTTCTGAAACAACTTGATAAATATCTTCAACTGGAGGGACATAAATAGATAGTCTTCTTGGCGCAAAAGAAGTAATATCGTAGAATTTTAAACCTCTTCTAACAGGATATTTTACACCTAATCCATTGTCTAAATATCCTCGGAGCTTGTAATAAGGTGTGTAAATATTATAAAAACTAGAAGGAACATTATCGTATGTTGACCAGTTATCAAAACCTGTAGTTAAGGTTGATGATTTCCAAAGAGTTATTTCTCCGTATGGATCAACTATATCTTTTTCTAAGCCTCTTATATATATTGTCCCAGTGCTAGATACATTTGTTTCAGGATCAGTAACTTCAATTAATGTAGGTCTATCAATAATAGCCCAATATATATGTCCAGATACTAAGTTTACCCCTTTTTTAAATTTGAATGTATATTCATCACTTTGGTCAGAGAGATCATTAAAATAAAGCTTTACTTCATCAGTTAATGGGTTTTCTATATCAGGCACATACAAAGTATTAGTATCATCAAGTGTAGCATCTGTATCGCCAGAAGTTACAGTGTCAGCAAAAGAGTCATACAATCTTAATGTTAAGTATGCAGAAGTATTTTTAACACTATAGCCTTCAGTCCCATAAAGCAACTTAATCGAAATACCACCACAAAATCCATCATTGTCTGGTTCAATTTTTATAGCAGTATATCTACTACTAAGAGGTACATTTGAATCATCAGCTGTGACCGTATTAGAAAAATAAGGTTGCTTTTGGACCTCGTCTGGAATTGTTAATCTGTATTCCATCAAATCAGAAGCCAAATTTCCTCTTTTGTAAACATTATAAAAAAGAGCGTTAGTTACATTTTGCCAATTTAACTCGATCATATAGTTGTTATTTGATACGGAATTAGTTGTGACTTCAATATAACTAGGGACAGTTTCGCCACTCGTTTCTGATGTGATAGTTTTGACTACAGATGCTCCATAAATATGAGTGCCACGCTCTAGACTTGATAGACTTCCTGGAGAAGTCAAAGATGTTGCAGAATAACCTGCGTCAACACCAGCAGTACCAACTAATCTAGGATTGTTAGCAACCAAATCACCCCTGAAGATAGCAAAAGTATGTTGCAAATCTTCGGTTGTTAAGTCAAAGTATGCTTTTGCAAAGTTATAAGGAAAATCAAATCTCTCTAACCCAGAAAATGATAAACCTTTGGAATAAAAGCTTTGAACTCTAAATGGTTGTTCAGCCCATATTTTTCTTAAGTTAGTATTTGTTCCAGCGGCAAGTTTTACAGACAATGCTTTAATTCCTTGCACAACTTCACTCAATAAAAAACTTGATTTTAAACTTTGCATGTCATTCAGAGCATTTTGACAAGCTGTTAATATTCTAGTATTGTCTGCACTATCACCAAAAATAGGATTTGTAGAATTGTTATATGGTAGGGGAATAGTTGTATTTACAATAGCATATTCACCAGAGTTATCTACGACACTAGGGTTCGATGGATTTGTAATTACTACATTAGCAATGGGTAACCAAGTACTAGGTAATGGTGGATAATATTCGAATGTATCAGGGTCTGCGGTACCATCGTTAGTCAATATTGGGAAGCCCATTATTGATTGTATTCTTGCTTGATAATTAAATCTTACAGCTGAACCAGCTGGTATAGAAGATTGAATTTTTCCATAAACAGGTGATGAAATTGTTCCTAGATTTTGTCCTGGGTCAATTATCATGCCTGTCTTATCATCATTTAAAGATATAAATTTAATATATAGTCTTCCAACTTGTGCTTCTAATGGAAAACCTAATGATTCTGGCACTGTTGCATCTTTGATGTAAATTATTGAATCATTAATTGAAGCTGCTGATGAAGTTTCTGTTGTCCAGTTTTGCACAGCTTTTTCAACTTCATCAAGTGGAAGGCCTATAGTCATTCCATAAACATATAAGTTAGAATATAATTGACTAAAACTTCTTCTTATTGAAATATCTTGTGATAATACATTGATAACATTATTATCATAAACTACTTGTCCGCTTGCAACATTGACATAATATGGTTCATTTACTGAATAAGTTGTAGTAAATCCAGCGGGAGTTGTATCAAGGATAGCAAAATAAGGATTTCCACTATTTGCCATACTGTAAAGATTATTGATTTCATAAATGGCTGTAGCAGGAGTTGTTTTACTACCTAGACTCTCTTGTAATGAATCATAGATATTACCAGCTACTTTTGTAACTTCATAAACAACTTCTTCGATTTTCGATGATATAGCCATGTTAAATAATTATACCCATTTCAGTTTTTAAGAACTCTTTTAATCTAGCTGGCATCATAGAAGAATTGCTTTGCCAATAAGAGATGAAATTAGGACTCCAATTTGATAATCTAATCCACTCATTAATTATATTTATTATTTCTGTTCGAAGCTTGTTATATCTTTTTGTGATATTAGTTTCGTTTTTAATTAATTGTGGTGTAAGAAAAATTGCTATTTGCTCTACAGGAAATGAGAAAAATCCACGGATTTTTCTATTATCAATCATATGCAAATAGACTCTTGAGTTTTGATATGTGCCATCATAATATTCTATATCTAAAATAAAATCATAAATATCAATATATTTGTAGGTTTCGTATTCGCCTAATGATGCATCAGACAATGGCTCAATTTCAAAGCTATTTCTTATGAAAAGCAGTTTAGCTTCATCAATTGTTATATCTTTAGATATTATTCTAGTAAAACCATTAGTTCCTTTGAACGTAGATGCTGAAATACTATTGAATGTATCTCCACCATCTTCGTATGATTCTAAAAAAATTTTGCCAAATGCATAACAGTTAGAAAGAACTTCATATTCTCCGGCTATTTGTTGTCTTTGAATAATATCTGTTGTTGGGTCAGAAGGAAATATTGACAAGCTCATTTCATTATTTACTAGCGAAGGCGTAGTAATTAACTGAGGAAGTGTCTCTGTATTGCTTAACTCTAAACCTTTACCAAAAGTAAATATTTTATTGATTTTATTAGGATCAGTAGTTTCAGTTTGAGCTACCCCATAAACCAAGTCGATAGGCCTAATGGTATCTGGTTTTCCAATTGCATACTCTTTATTTGATTTCGACAAGTCAGTTACATCTTGTAAAATATCTAAACTTACTACAAGATTGTTCATCATATACACAGTGTTTGGATTTGGAGCTGACATTATTTACTCCTGAATACTATTCTGTCACCAGGTGGTGCGCCATGTGTAGGTGTTGATATTTCTGATAAAGTTTTTCCTACAGTTAAAAATACTATTCTATCAATTGGCTCTCCATCTGGGTCAATATCAACTGGTTCCGGAGTTGCATCTTGATAAAATGAAGAATCTATATTGTTCCATGTAGAGTCACTTGATAACTTCCATTCTCCAATCAATACCTGTGGATGAGCAATAGAATTCAATGTATCAGTTTTATGTGTATGTAATATTTCTAGTAAAAGTATTTCATCACTTACCAGGCTAAGTGTAAAAGTGTTTGCATAATTTGAGTCATCGTTTGACAAGTTTGAAATTTCTGGTGTAGCACTTCCATTAACAAAAACTTTAATACCATAACTTGAATAAAATCTAAAATCATATGAGCCTGTTGTTTGTGGGTAAAATTCACCCTTAGCTTTTGCTTGTAAATACTCAGTCGTACCATTTAAGTTATAGCTACTGAAATTTAAGCCACTTGTAACTATTGTTTCATCAGCAGACTTTTCTAATTCAATATTTTGATTTATATCGTCTATGGTATTTGAATCAGCCAAGAACCACCATGTTTGCCAAAAAGGTGACTTATTCAAAGTAATAAAGTTTTCTTTTAATGAATTTTTTGCATAGTATTTTACATATACATAAATATCTTTTGAATATTTAGCCCAATGCCATTCTGGTTTAAACCTAATAGCATATTCGACATTTGTTTGAGAGGATGCTGAAGTAGATAAAGTAAGTGAGCTTGCACTGTTTATGGTTGCAACATCATACCAAGTTGTAATATCAATATGATTTCTACTACCAAACCCTATTTGTATATCTTGACCAGTAAATAATAAAAAGCTTGAATTTCCAGTTGCAGTAACTGATGTTGTACTCACACTTACAGTTCCTGTGGTTTGCTTTGTTAATCCCCCATAAAATGCTCTAGGATATAACTGGAGCTGTTGCGGTGGACTAAGTTTTTTTGAAGTAAAGGAAACGTAGCTTTCAAGATTATAAACTGGATTTTTTTCTCTTTGCTTATTTGGAGGTGGAAGTGTTGAGTTCAAAGAGTAATCTGTTCTATTAAAAGTTCCGAAAATTTCTGCTGATGGAACGAAGAAGTTGATATATGGCCTTCCTGTAATATATGACCAATTGTTGTCTTTATCTTTCAAAGATAAAGTTGTTGATCCAGTAGGAGATCCCCATAACTTAAATTCATGCTTTATCACATAATCACTTCCTGAGTTTATTGTTCCAGGAGAAGAAGTTAAAGTTAAGCTAGTGTTGCTATTAATTGAAGAAATAGTATACCAATCAGAAATTTCACTTGGGATTGTTGATCCAAATCCAATCTGTGAATTTTCAATATAATTTGTAAATGTAGTGCCAGTTCCTGTAACACTTGTGCCCGAACAAGCAACTGTACCAGAAGTGTTAGTGGCATAAGTTCTGAATTCTTGATTTGATTTAAAGACTAGCCAATAATTTGTGTTTGCTGACATGTTGGCACTTAAACCAAACGAATATTCTGACATATCAGATGATATTGAAGTTAAAGCAATGCCTGATCCATTTTTTATTATTTTATCTGGAGTGTTGCCCGAAGCGCTTGAAGAATATAGCTCAAGATCAAGCATCCCAGTTGTCAAGAAGGGAATAGTATTTGAAATTCTTAACTTAAAACTTTGAGATGCTGAATCAAGTGATGGAGTTATTTTTATTCCAAATGTTGATTGAGTTATTGCTATGCCGGTGCTTGATGTAGTTTGATTTAATCCGTAAGAAGAATCAATAATTGCTTGTTGATTGTGTATGTTTTCGATTACGTTTATAGAATCATCAGTTATAGATAGACCCTTAGTAGCTATAGTAAATGAATCCGCTTTAACGTCTCCAGCTGTGTAAGGGTAGTAATCATCAGCTGTTTGTATGCCCTGAGATTTTCCATCTCCACCAATCAATGCATAGTAATTTATTTGATAATAAGGATTAGTGTCAAAAGAGTATTTTGACGTAGTCATTGCTATTTCTTTCAAAGCTACCCATTCTTCGGGATAATGGTTTAAGTCTATGGTTATAAAGTCACCTTCATAATTTGCTAAAGCTTCGTTTATGTCCGTGCCTGGAGGCAAAGACGCAATAAACTGTTCTCTGGTTTGGCCATCTTGCTTATCACTTCCAACAACTCTTGTTAAAATTGGTCTGGCTTCTTGCATCTTCAAATCTGGAATGCATCCAGCGTAACCATACAAGTGATAGTCTGGAATAGACTCAAGAGTTCCATCAGCTTTTGCAGCCTGTTCAGCTTCAGTTCCAATTTTGTAATATCCAACAACACTTAAGCCTTTGTTAACTCTAGTGTTATAATCTTCGTCAGATAAGAAAAATTTGGATGCATTCAAGTACAAATCTTTTTCTAGTATATTTTTATTTGAATCTTGAAGTTTAAGTTTAAAAGTGTAGTCAAGCCCAATTTTGTCTCCTGAAACATTTGGATCTATAGCTTCACAAAGTAATGAAAGCTCTTGATAAACTTCAAAATTGCTTGAAACAGGAACTTTTATATTGTAATTTCTTAAATGGTCAGAAGTAAGAGATGCTAAATCAACACTAGGTGATCTGACAGCAAAATCAGCAACTACTTCATTACCATCAAAGCTGAATTGTAATCCTCTTGGTTCATAATCTGAATTTTTTAGATTTATCGCAGATGGCTTTTTTAATAAATTATGAATAAGAGTCTGATAATTATCAGGGTCATTAGTGGCAATGCTTAAAAGCTCATCTAATCTACCAATGACTAACCTTGCTGATTCAGGCACAATTTGTCTTGCTAAATTATTAAATATTTCATTGTAGTTACTGTTTCTTGTAAATTGAACCATTTTGTATAGCTGCGGAAGTAAAAGCTCTAAAACATCTTGGTCTTGGACACCGAACTTTGCAAAGTTTATAGCTAATTTTTCTAAATAAACAATGCTCGAAGTGTTTAAAATATTTAAAAAATTATAGTGAATTCCATCTGCTTCAAGTATTCTTTTAGATAATCCAACAAAATTTTCAGACTGCACTAATTCAAAAACTTCATCAACTGGTCTTGTTAATAAACATCTAAAAAGACAATCATATGTTTCTGGAACTATTGGCCAATTATCAAACTTTTCATAGGAGTCTAAGGTTTCTCTGTCAAAAGGTACTCCTGTCAAAATTTTATATGTTGCTTTAGGAGATTCAAAATTTGCTCCAGAATTTTCAGTACATATAGAAACTGGATAAAGTTGGTTTCTTTTAACTTCACTGTAACCAACTAAAGAACCATCATCTCCAAAATCAGACGGTGGTAACAAGACATAAAGTGAATATCTAAATGGGGCAGTTGGTTCTGAATATTCACAATCTTTGAAATTAAATAAAGTTTTATTTTGAGAATATAAATAAAGATTAGTGTCATAAACACCAGTCAACTCATAATCCAAATAGTTAGGAATAGTTTGTTTAAAGAAACTTTTTTTATTCCAAAGAATAAGGTCTGAATTTGCAACATCTATAGAGCCATCTGAAGAACTAATTGCAATATCATTCATGTCATATTGAAGAAGATTATCTGCATAGTTTGTAAATGAATTTGTTGTCAAATCATCTTCAGAATTCCAATAAATTCCTATATGCCACCAGTAATTATTAGTCCATGAAAAAGAACTTGAAGCTGGAAGATTAATTTCTAAAATCCAATAATTTTCAAAATCTACAGTAGTATCAAAATTTAATGCATCATCAACAAACGCATTGTATGAATATATTTTAAAATCTAATGCTGTAAGTTGAGTGTAGGATGTTGGAAGAGTTATGGATTGCCACGAAGTTGTATAGTTTTGAATTAAGTTGTTGTGATAGTAAAGTTTAATATCTCTTGGATCATTTCTTTTTGGATCAACAAGCTTAAATCCAGTGAGTACGTCCTCATGTAATTTTATTTTAATCTTTTTTGTTAAACTACTTGGATTACCAACTTCAGCTAAATC
>JACCEC010393858.1_pt1 | contig 14718 bp, 14 predicted proteins | sample 7450121 | NCBI WGS metagenome assembly JACCEC01 (sample SAMN15323455, study PRJNA562643) | freshwater metagenome | isolation source: river surface water | place: USA:Blue River Watershed | collected 2017-08-18 | reverse complement strand
TAACCGGATGCTTCATAGATACTTACTTTGTGACCGCGCTTTGCTAAGCGGGCGGCACTTGCCAGTCCTCCCATTCCTGCACCAATCACAATGACGCGTTGCGGCGATGTGGTCACGCGGTGGTGGCTCATAGAGCGCGTCCTCTCCACACCAAGGTTCCTCGTAATTTGCGATACCAGCTATGTGCAATAAGAAGTATCCAGGCCAACGCACTTAAGGGATGGAGAATTGCGCTACTAAGGACTGAGCGCGTCATTAAACCCGAAAGGATTCGGGTGAATACCACTGCGAAGTAGATGTACCAACCAGTGATTTCGCCAGTCAGACCGTAGGCGAAAGGAAAAATGGAAGTCAAGAATAAGAGAGCGATTGCAATCAACGCTCCGACGGGATTACCAAAAGCTCGCCACTGAGATTTGGTGTAGCCCTCAATAAGTTCGCGAGAAGTCGAGTACATGCGGCATTGGGCAACGTGTGATCCATCTGCGACGCCACCCTTGAATCCCGCCCTGACTAGAGTTCGAGCAAGTTCAAGGTCATCGAGCACTTCCGATTTGATAGCGGAGTGACCGCCTGTTGCGAGATACGCATCCTTGCGAACAATAAAGAACTGACCATTTGCAACAACCATCGAAGGTCGCTTCAGTGTGGCTGCTAAACGTAGTGGAAGTGAGACAAACCAAGACCATTGAAGTAATGGCTGAACAAGTCTTTCAAGAAACGAGATGGCAATCTGTCGAGGATAAGGAGAGAGAAAATCCCATCCCCATCTCTTCATGTAATGAATGGAACTGACGATTGCTTCAGGATGCAGCCTGACATCGGCATCGACGAAGACCAGATACTCACCAGATGCGCGCTGTGACAATTGATAACACGCGAAGTTCTTGCCGAGCCAGTCTGGTTCCAGGAGCGCACCCTGCAGAACCTTTAGATGTGAAGGAGAAAACCGTTCCAGCAAATTGAGAGTGTCATCAGTTGAGGCATCATCAAATGCAAGAACTTCGAAATTTGGCAAGCCAGTCTGCTCTAGTGCAGATTGGACTACACCGTCAACATTTTCTGACTCATTACGTAATGGAATTAAGACAGAGACGCGCGCATCTATTGTTCTGCCGTGCTCAATTGTGATCCTTCTGAACGTAAAGGTATTGAGCAGAGCAAAGAAGACAAGAAGTAGTGCAAGCGCTGTCGAAAGCGCAAATAGGGACTCCATGATTAGTCGCGGCGACCAAAGCGCACTGATAGGAAATAGCAAACGACAACGACTCCAAGCGCGGTTCCGCCGACGAATGCGACACCAGGTCGATCAAAGTAAAAGAGGTTCACGATGATTCCACCGAGCCACGTCCACACTAAGAAGAACTCTGGAACTGCTCGACTTGAGCCGAGCGATCTGCGTTCACTCGGTAGTGCAATATGAAGGAGCGCCATCAAACCCATGCCTGTTAGGAGCCAACCAAAAGTGTTGGAGAGTGGAATCTCTGGTTGAAATGGCACAGTTCTTCCGGTGATTTCCCAAGTCCAACGTCCTGCCGAGACCATCTGAGGATCCAAGAAGAGATCCCAGGCCATTAATCCATAACCGCCGACTAAGAACACCCACTGCGGAGCCAGGCGACGAGCAGCGATGAAAATTGGATGAGCCATCATGACCCATGCAAAGGGCACTACAAGAGGAACGCCATAAATCTGATAACCGAGCGTTGGTGAATATTCGTAACTGCCAAATGGCCAGGTGGTGCGCATTCCAATCTGTTCAACAACTAAGGCATAGAAGAAAGTAATTCCTAGAAAACGTAGAGCATAAGTGAGGCCATAAGCAAAAAGTGCGTGAAGCAACATGGCTCCTGCCGCCCAATACACAGTTGCAATGGTTACAAGTCGAAAGGTTTCACCCTCAACTAACGGATAAGCAATTTGTAATCCGATTGTGACCGTGAGAACTGCAAGTAAGAGGAAGTTCTTTCCTGGTGTAATCGTGCGTCGTGAATCGCGCCTTGGACGATAATTGCGGACCGACATGGCCTAATTGTGCCTTATAAGGCTCCGGAGCTTTTGGTGATGGCAAAGCGCGCGAACATTTCCTCTGCGTACCAATCCTCGCGATGAGTAGCGGCAATCGCAGCTTTATGGGCCTCACCCCTGTAGGCGAAATTACGCACCGCTTCAGCGGATTCCCAGAGAGAGAAGGTGCCCTGCAATCCGATCGGCGCCTCTCCAATACCAATTGCTGCAACTAAACCTTCGGAAGAATGAAGACTCTTCGTTACGGGCGGCACGGATCGCCAGAAGATCAGATTCTTACGCCACTTGATTCGAGCGCGAGTAATGGCTGCGATTGGGCCGCTCCAGTTTTTATCCGATGATTGCAAAAGAGCGCTAAATGGATTCTTCTTGGACCATTGACCGTGAACTGAGATGGGGGATAGATCTGCAGAGAACTCGCTTAGAGCTTTCCTCCGCCATCGATTGATCATCGCCGATGAATCGAATCGTTCAACATCCTTTGGATCTATCACCACAAGTAAACCCCAGCGTCTGGGATCTGCATCTTTAGGAGTGAAGGTCTCGCCCTTGCCAGCGCCGAGTAACTTCCAGAAAGTAACGCCAGGAGCGCGCCATAATGAAATGCGATCCAGTCCCATCCGAAATATGGCCCACAGAATATGGCGGCGAGAAATTTTCCAAAAGTAGATACGGATCATGATGCAAGCGCAACTGATTTCTTAATTTCATCGATGACATCAAGCGGCGAATCCCACATTGGTGCATGTCCAGTGTCTGCAAAGATAATCCACTTCGCATGGGCGGGCGCAACCGAACGCTCTTGGCAGGTTGTTGCTGGAAGAGTTCGATCAGTATCACCGAAAATTATTGTTACTGGAACGCTGGTGGGAATAAAACTGTTAAAACGTTTCATCAACATTCCATCCCAAGCCGGGTAATAACCTTCGGCGCCAGCCATTGCCATCGTGGCATCAAGACATGTTTCATAACTAATCTCTCTCCAGCGTGGACTGACATCGGAGAAGCCAAGTTTTCTTGCTGCTTCAAAGTGCAGTGCGGTCGGAGCAATCTTTGCTGTGTACCGCGCTAAGAAACGTGCAATAGCCGTGCCGGGATAACGAGCGTTATAGGGATTGAGCCAGAGTCCGGCCGGAGCAAGCCCCACAAGTGATTTCACCCGTTCGGGAGCAGCGCTAGCCATCTCAAGTGCGACCCATCCGCCAAGTGAATTCCCGACGAGATGAAAGCTTTCAAAACCTTGTAACGACATCTCCTCTAGGACATTGAGCGCCAATGAATGCGGATCCATCGGTCGACCTTTGATCATGGGAGTTTTTCCATGTCCAGGTAAATCAATCGTGATGACGGTGAAGTCTTTTCTCAAATCAGCGAGGATGGGTTTCCACACGGTACTTGCTGAACCCATTCCATGAACGAGCAGTAACGGTTCGCCGCCTCCGGAGATTTCAACATTTAGTCTCTGCATGTCTAGTCACCAACAATCATGGGAGTTGCGCCGGAGGCAATCCTTAATTCTTCAAAAGTTGTTGGAAAAACTGTGTGTGGGTGACCTGCAGCAGCCCAAATAACTGGATAGTCGCTTAGGGCTTGATCAATCAGTGTGATTGCTGGTGCATTGAGCCAACCAATGGGAGCAACGCCACCGACAGAGTAGCCAGAAACACTTTTGACGAAATCCGCATCCGCCCGCCCAAGGGCAGAAATCTCTAGTTGTTGGGTAACAAGATCAGTATTGACGCGGTGACGCCCAGATGTAATCACCAGCAGCGCAGATTCGTCAGGAAGCTTGAAAACAATAGAAGATGCAATCTGTCCCACTTCGATTCCAAGAGCAGAAGCGGCTTCGGCTGCTGTACGCGCGCTATCAGAGAGAAGTTTAATCTCGCCAGGCATTCCCTTAGCGCGGAGCGCAGCCATGGCACGTTGTACCGCTGCTTTCTCAAGAACGCCATCCATAGTTCGCGATTCTAGAGAGTTTCGATGAGTTCCTTGATGAGCGACTTGATCTGATCACGAATAGGGCGAACCGCATCGACACCTTGTCCTGCGGGATCATCGAGTTTCCAATCCAGATATCGCTTACCTGGATAGAAAGGGCAGGCATCTCCACAACCCATAGTGATGACGACATCCGAACTTTCGACAGCTTCTGTTGTGAGAATTTTCGGCACTTCCTGGCTTATATCGATACCTTCTTCGAGCATTGCGGCGACAACAGATGAGTTGATGGTGTTTGCTGGAGCTGAACCTGCAGAGCGAACTTCTACCCAATCTCCCGCAAAATGTTGGAGATAGGCCGCTGCCATCTGAGAGCGTCCGGCATTATGCACGCAGACAAAAAGTACCGAGGCTTTCTTATTCATGTGCACTCCTCTTTCGTATAGCTATCAGAACCAATAATGCTCCAACAATTTGTGCAGCGATGAAACCCAGAACTGATGCGCTATCGATGCCAGCGGGTGCATTTGTAAAGATGCGGGCAATCGTGACTGCAGGATTGGCAAATGATGTAGAGGAGGTGAAGAAGTAGGCTGCGAAAATCCAGAGTGGAATTAATTTCCAAGCACTCTTTTCATTAGATGTCAGTGCCAGATAGATAAGCCCAGCAGTCGCAACTATTTCGCCAATCCATTGTCCGCTACCTGATCTAAGTGTTGAACTAGATTCGAAAGCAGATTCAGTGAACATCAAATTAGCGATAATCACCCCTGAAATTCCACCGATGAATTGAACAGTGAGATAGCCAAGAGCCTCTTGCAAACGAAGTGAACCTTTAATGAGTAAGGCAATCGTAACGAGTGGATTGAAGTGTGCTCCGCTGATCGGTGATCCCGTCTTGATGATAATTCCGAGAATCGCGGCGGTCACGGCAGCGTTTATTAAGAGAGCTAAAGCTTTATCACTTGTCAGATTTGCTCCCATGAATGACGAACCAACCACTGCGATAAGAAGCACCGCAGTTCCAAAGAACTCACTTGCTAACTTGGATCTCACGAAGCAACCACCCAGGTATCAATTAATGTGAACAGTGCGATGACAAAAACAAAGATGGCGAACGCGCGCTTGAGTGCCTGAGGAGAGAGATTCGAGCTATGTCTAGATGCTAGTCGTGAAACAAAGAGAGCAACGAGCGCCATGATTGATGGAATCAGCCAATTGACTTCATCCCAATGCCTGTAATGAGCGAAAAATCCTGTCAGCGTATTGATAGTGATGATGAAAAGCGATGTACCGGCAGCTCTTGCTGGCGAGACTCCATAGAAGAGAATCAGGATTGGAATTGCAAGGAATCCACCACCAATACCGAATAGACCTGTCAAGGCTCCGATCACCAGTGAGATAAAAACCAGAGCGAGCGGAGAAATCTTCCCTTCCGAAGTTGCAGTCGGCGTTGGAATCAACATTGATATTCCGGCCGTAATCAAAACAAAAGCGAATCCAGTTAAAACCAAATTCTCGGGAATTCTCGGTAGGAAATAGGCACCCGTGATATTGGTTGTCAATCCAATTGCCCAAATCACCAGAGCTTCTCTGACAAGAATCTCATGACGACGGAATTTTGGTAACGCGCCTGATGCGGCGCCGATGAAGACTACGAGAAGTGATGCAGTCGTAGCTTCAACAGGGGAGAGGCCGAAGATATAGATCAAAGCGGGAACTGCGAGCATCGAACCGCCAGCTCCGACGTATCCAAGAACTGAACCGATACCGATTCCACAGAGGACCGCTAAGAGAATCTCCACCCTCAGACGCTATCGCCTATGAAATGAAAATCCCTCGTCTGTCGATGTGGAAGACGAGGGATTCACCCAGAATTAACTTTCTGTTGCTCTAGAGGTTGAAGAGTCCTTCTGTGATGGATGGGCCGAAGTCGACGCCAGTTCCAACCATGACGAAGATAATCAGCGCTGCGCCTGCAAGTGCGAGGTTCTTGAAGAAGCTGATGGACTCATTCTGCTTGGCTTGTGCATCCTCGATAGTCCAGAAGTTATGCATCATGAAAGCAGACGCGACGAGGAAGATTGCAAGCAGGAGCGCTCCGAGATCGGCATAGACGCCAAGTGCAATGTAGAGGCCGCCAACGACGAGCATGAGACCTGTAACGATCACAGAGAGCTTTGCTGCGGGTACTTTCTTATATTGCGCGTAGCCGGTCATCGCTTCGAGCTTGGTGAGATGAGCGATACCTGAATTGATGAAGATCAGCGCGAAAAGCACGCGACCAATCACAAGGAGGATATCCATAGTTTCCTTTCATAGTGGGACAAGAATTAGTTGAAGAGTAAATCAATTTTATTGAAAGTTCAACTAAATCCGCGTGTCGCGGGCAAGAAAAAACCGCGCCCCACGAGCGCAGGACGCGGTTCTTTCGTTACTTCAGGTTATGGATTGACCTTTGTGATACGGCCATCAAGTGCAGGAATCTGAATTGCCTTTCCTCCCGCTGATGCCTCTTGGACCGCTTCAATGAAGACATCTACGAGCAAGCCACGTAGTTTCGCCTTTGAAGGGGTGAAGACGCCGACGTATCCGTCGCCGCCGTAGATCATGAAGTCAGGTACTGCGATGGTGTACTCCTTAGAGTCCTTAGCAATCGCGGTGCCATCAGCCTTGGTCACGCTTTGAACACGTGAGCCAACTGGCTTGGTGGTATCAAAGCTGAACTTGAAACCAGAGATCTGTGGGAATCGACCATCGCCTGGCCAATTGCTTACGCCGTTTTCTAGCGCCTTCCATAGATTCTCACCAGTGATGACAGATACGCCGACTGTGTTACCGAATGGATACACAGCAAGTGCATCACCCAGAGTCACATCAAATGGAGCAACCTTGTCAGTTCCGGGACGGTTGTAAGTCTTATCGGCAGGAACATATGTTGCTGCAGGGAACTTATCGCGAATACCGCCACCGTTGATGTAGGCGAATTCAGTGCCGTACTTCTTGCGCATCGCATCAGCTGTGAAGTTACCAATCGCTGCTTCGCCTGCACGTTGTACCTGTGGGGTTCCACCTTGAGCGAAGATTCCGTTTACTTGACCGATCTTCACATCGAGCTTGGCATTGAGTTGGTCTTTGTACTTCTTGACCAACGCTGCACCATCTGCGTTTGGAGTCAGAGTTGCAAAACTTGCACGAGTGACAACATCAACGGAGGAACCACGAACTCGTCCTGATCCATCCATACATACGTTGACTCGGTTGTATTCCTGTCCTGCATTTCTGGTCATTGCAATGAGCGAGCCATTAACAGCAGCATTTCCAGCAAGAGCAGAAGAGTATGTCTGGTGGCTATGGCCACCGAATACAACTGCTGCGCCCTTGATCTGCTTTGCAAGTTCAATCAGACGGCCTTTTGCTTCGCCATCACGATTTTCCTGCCAGCCCTGATGAAGGATTGCTACGACGAAATCTGCACCAGCAGCTTTTGCTGCCTTGATTGCAGAGTTAACGCCATCTGCGCTTGGAGAGATCACCAGGTCCTTGCCATTAGATGAAAGGTTTCCAGGGAAGATCTGCTCTTTTGTATCTTCAGTATTCGCTGCTACGAAGCCAACGCTTACTCCACCGCGTTCTACGATGTGGAATGACTTTGCAGCTTTTGTACCACTCTTGAGAGGCTCAAGTGAGCTGTAGTTGGACGCAACCCATTGGAAATCAGATGCGCCGATGATCTTCTGAACGTGCGCCAGGTTGCGATCATGTTCATGATTACCAAAACCTGAAACATCGAACTTAAGCAAGTTCATAGATTCGATAGTTGGTAGTTCTTCGAATTGGCTAGAGATTGGTGGCGCTGCACCGATGTTATCTCCGGCAGAAAGTGTGAAGGTTGCTGGATTCTTGGCGCGTTCTGCAGCAAAGGCGCTCATCAATAGCGCTGTACCAGCGTTGGCTGAAGTTCCTTCAATTGCTCCGTGAAGGTCGCTGAGTTGAAGTAGCTGTACAGCTTGCCATGTGCTTGTTGCTACACCTGCAAGATCGGATGCGCTAAATGTTTTGCTCCATGTTCCTGCAGTTGAGAAACCATATGCATTGACGGCTTTGATTGAGATAGTTGCAGCTGTCTGTCCAGCAATAATTGGCAGAGTTACGACGCCAGTTGTATTTGCAGGAACGGTGATAGGGCATGAGCCTTGGCCACCTGAGATGACGTATGCATTGACTGCAGGTGATGCAGTTACTTTGTCGAAGACAACGCGGACACCCTTAGGTGTTACATATGCCTTCTTGATGACGGGAGCTGCAGGAACAGCGTAGGTATTTGCGCTTACCTGCGGGGAAGTGAGCACCACGAGTGCGGATGTTGTGAGCGCGAGGGCGCTGACAATGGCGGAGATACGAACGCGGAGGGTGCGACCCTGGGCCTTCGTTGCGGAGTTATGTGTGATCACGGGCGGATACTCACATATCTTGCGTTACAAAACGGTGACGGGCGCGCGTGTAGGAGGTGTCATTTAAGGGTCACTTGTGTCTGTCAGGGGCCCTCGCTAGAGTTCGAACAAATGTTCGAAAAACCTGAAAACCAGAGACCGGGTAGCCCCAAGCCAGAAATCTTCTTGGCTGGTGGTGAGCCCGTTGAATTCACCCATAACGGCCAACGCTTTCGAATCCACACCATTCTCTCTTCGTGGCATGAATCTGGTGGCTGGTGGAACCGCGCTAGCGACGGACTCTTTAGACCCGATGATGGTTCGCGAATTCTCTGGCGCGTTGAGGCAGCGCCTATTGGCGTCATGAAGACCTTCGAAATCGAACGAGAAGAAGGTATCGGCCTCTGGCGTATCCGTCCCACATCTCGACCGGCATGAGTTTTACTCACTTACATCTTGCTAGTGGCTTCTCTTTCAAATACGGAACCACTCTTCCTCACCTTTTAGTAGAACAAGCGCGCGAGTTCGGCATGCGCTCTCTTGCGCTCACTGATCGCGATGGCTTATCTGGTGCGATCCGATTTGCTCAGAGCTGTCTCGACAATGAGATTACTCCGATTCTTGGAGTCGATATTGCTTATGACAATCAATCTCGTATCACCTTACTTGCTACATCCGGTAAGGGCTGGTCTTCTTTAGTTCGAATCATGACTGAGTTAAAAAGTTATGGCGCTCCTTGCGACCTAACTTTCTTACAGGACAACTCTCATTACACCCAGAATCTTTTAGCACTCCATGGTCCTGACTCCGAGATTGCTCGAGCGCTCACATCTCGCCGCTATGACAAAGCGCTCTTGACCTACAACATGGGTCGCGAATTATTCCTGGACCAAGCTATCGAATGTGTTTCACATCTGGTCTATGGCGATGGACCGCGATCGACTACACATGCAGCTCGGATGTTGGGTTTTGCACGCGATCATGATCTACCTGCAATTCTGACCAATGCAGCTCGTATGCAGACGCGCAACGATGCTCCTGTTGCTGACATCCTTGATGCTACTCGCCATCTTCTGCCACTTCACAGAAGCGTTGTAGAAAGGAAGAATGCCGAGGCTTTTCTCAAGAGCTCTGAAGATATGCAGGCCATCGCCGAGAAGATCGCTAGCGCTGCCGGAGAGAGGAACTCCAGACTCTTATTGAAGAGCACTGCTGAATGGGCAGAACGCGCTGCTTTATCGCCTATCCACGATATTGGCCTTGGATCGATTCATCTTCCCGAACCTCATGTTGTTGGAGCAAGCACCCAGCACCAACTCACTGCTCAACTCCGCGAACGTTCAATCGCCGGGGTTCATTGGCGTTACAAAGAGTTGCGTGATGATGTCCGTGACAGGCTCGATAAAGAACTTTCGATTATCGAAAGCCTTGGTTATGAATCATATTTTCTAACCGTCGCTGATATCACCGATCGTGCTCGCGCTAGTGGGATACGGGTTGCAGCGCGGGGAAGTGGCGCAGGCTCTCTGGTCTGCCATCTCTTAGGAATCTCCGGAGTCGAACCGTTATCACTGGGATTGTTGATGGAACGTTTCTGTTCTCCGCTTCGCAAAGCCCTGCCTGATATCGATATCGATGTTGAATCAGCGCGACGCTTAGAAATCTACGATCAAGTATTTGCTCACTACGACAAACGTTCTGCCACTGTCGCAATGTTCGATACCTACCGCGCTCGTCATGCGATACGAGATGTAGGAGCAGCGTTATCTCTTCCTCCTATGGAGATTGACCTTGTTGCAAAATCATTACCTCATATCCGCGCTCGTAATATCTCTCAGGCTCTTGAAAACCTCCCCGAACTTCGCAACCTCAATCTCACATCACCAACCTGGAAAATGGCGATAGGTCTTGCAGAAAGACTTGATGGTCTGCCAAGAAATCTTGCCATGCATCCCTGTGCTGTCGTGATCTCGGATGGTGGCTTATATGACCGAGCGCCCATTGAAACCAATGCCAGCAATTACCCAATGGTCCAATGGGATAAAGATGATGTTGAAGCAATCGGCCTTTTGAAGCTCGACATTCTGGGCGTCAGAATGCAATCAGCGCTGGCATATGCAGCCTCTGAAATAGAGCGTACGACAGGAACTGCTCTAGATCTTGATGCAATCCCACTAGATGATTCCAAAACATTTGCACTTATCCAATCGACAAAAACCTTAGGGCTATTTCAAATCGAGAGCCCAGGACAGCGCGAACTCGTTGGAAAATTTGCTCCAGAAACATTCACTGATCTGATCATTGATATCTCTCTCTTCCGCCCTGGCCCAGTCAAAAGCGACATGATCACGCCATTTCTCAATGCTCGCCAAGGTTGGAAGCCGCGCGAGATATTTCATCCCGACCTACTCGAAATTCTTGATGACACTGAAGGCGTTCTTGTCTTTCACGAACAAGTCATCGAGATCATCGCCACTCTTGGTGGCATCACTCTGGCCGAAGCAGATGAAAAAAGGCGCGCTCTAGGCAGTCAAGAAGGACAACAAGCAGTCTGTGATTGGTTCTTTCCGGCCGCCACTGCCCGGGGTTATTCACTAGAGATCACAACCAAGGTTTGGGATGTCCTGCGAGCTTTTGCCTCGTTCGGATTCTGCAAAGCTCATGCCGCAGCATTTGCGCTGCCCACCTACCAATCTGCTTGGCTTAAGACGCATTACCCCGCAGCATTCTTGGCTGGAGTCCTGACTCACGAACCGGGGATGTATCCCAAGCGCGTGATTCTGGATGAGGCGCGACATTGCAATCTCACAATCGCCCCGCTGGATATCAATCTTTCAGGACGTACTTATCAAGTAGAAGGCGATACCCAAGAAAGTATTCGTTTGGCGCTCACAGATATCAGCGGAATCAGCGCCACTGAAGTCGATGCCATCATCGCCCACCGGCCTTTTATTGATCTCGCTGATTTTGTTCATCGCAGCAGAGTAAGTCGTCCTACCTGTGAAGCCCTTCTCATGGTGGGTGCTTTTGATTCTCTCTATTCCAATGATCTTAATCATCGCGACCTACTTCTCCATCTCAACGATCTATATAAATGGACTTCTACAAAATCACTCTCAACAATCGGAGGCTCTCAACTCACTTTTGGTTTTACACCGCCACTATCCAAGACCGGCCTGCCAGATCTCAAATCCCACGAGCGAGTCAAGAACGAGATCGAATTTCTTGGGATGGATGTATCGCACCATATGATCGAGTTCTATTCAGATTTCCTTAATCAGATCGGCGCCATTAGATCCAGTGATTTATTACAACAGCGTTCTTCATCATCAATTCTTGTGGCTGGAGTCAAAGTAATTCTTCAAACCCCACCAGTACGTTCTGGTAAGAGAGTCATGTTCCTAACCCTTGATGATGGCTATGGCTGCAGCGACGCCACATTCTTCGAGGATATGCAACGTTCATGTGCTGAAACCCTCTACAACTCTCGACTCTTATTGGTGCGTGGTCAGGTTCGCAGAACTGGGCCACGAGGTGTTTCATTACGCGCCACGGGGGCATGGGATCTATCAACCGCCTACGAAAAGTGGCGTAATCTCGCGGTCTGTGAGTGACGAGATGCGCGAACATTCCACGATTCTTCACGTCGACATGGATGCATTCTTTGCCTCTGTTTCTGAGCTCGATTATCCGCAATATCGTGGCAAGCCTTTGGTTGTTGGCGCAGGAGCACGCGGTGTAGTCCTATCGGCAAATTACGCCGCACGTAAATTTGGCATTAGAGCAGCAATGCCTGTTGCTCGTGCCCAGAGAATGGCTCCTACTGCAGTCTTTATCCCACCGGATCACGAACGTTATTCTGAAGTTTCTCGGCGTGTGATGGAAATCTTCTTCCAATTCACTCCATTCGTCGAACCCCTATCACTCGATGAAGCCTTCCTAGATGTCACAGGCTCTCGCCGGTTATTTGGAACTGGTCGCGAAATCGCAGCCACAATTCGCGAACGCGTATTTGAGCAAGAGAAGATCACCTGTTCTGTCGGTATCGCCACAACTAAGTTCATCGCAAAATTAGCATCAGGACGGTGCAAGCCAGATGGAATGCTCGAGATTGCTCATGACAGAGTTCTTACCTTCCTTCATCCACTTCCCGTCGGCGAGATTTGGGGAGTAGGCCCTAAGACCAATGAAGAGTTACAACGCTTAGGACTTCGCACCGTTGCAGATATCGCTCATACCCCACTTGAAACTTTGAAGCGTGCATTAGGTGAGAGCGCGGGAGTCTCGCTCTACGAATTGGCGTGGGCTCGCGATTATCGTGAAGTGATTCCTGATGCTCCAGAAAAGAGCATTAGCGCTGCTGAAACCTTTTCATACGATCTGGAAGATAAAGAAGAAATCTTCCGTGAATTACTCCGTCTCACCGAGCGAGCATCACATCGATTAAGAAAGCGAGAACTACTCAGCAAGACAATTACTCTCAAGGTACGTTTCTCTGATTTCTCCAATCTGACCCGATCTCGAACGCTTCCACATCCCATCAACGGCACACACGACATTTACGAGGTCGCAAAGGATCTGTACTCAGCGCTAAGAATTGAAGGGTCGCGGATTCGTTTGCTGGGAGTTTCACTCGAAAATCTCTCTGATGAATCCGGCGCTGTCCACCAACTAGAACTCGGGGAGCGAGAAGTGGGATGGCGTGAGGCACAAGGCGCTATAGATCGGGCGATCGAGAGGTTCGGGAGAGGTTCAGTGAAGCCAGCTCGACTTATCGAGGATGAAAACGAGGATGAAAGCGAGGAGATCTAAACCCCTCAGGCAATTCCTAGCCAAAAGCGCGAAAAATAGAGAACTTCGACTTTCCACATGACCCGCGCTCTACTATTGTGGGCGCCATGCCACTTTCTGAGCATGAAAAGCGCCTCTTGGCCGAGATGGAAGAAGCTCTCGCCGCCGATGACCCCCGCTTGATCTCAACTTTCAGTGGCAAGACCCCAAGTCGCTCTCGAGTCGTTGCAGGTTTTGGCCTAATCGTTCTCGGGATCTTCGTACTTTTCGGTGGGCTGATTTCACAGACCCCGCTCCTTGGCATTGCAGGCTTCGTACTTTCTCTGGTCGGAGCGGTCCTTGCCATCTCCAACCTCGGGGGACTCATGAACAGCATGATCTCCAAGGCTTCGTCACCGTCGAAAGGACCTAAAGGCGGCAAAAAGTGGAGCTCCAAGTTTGAAGAGCGTTGGGACCGACGCAATTTTGATGAGTAACTGAGCCTCAGGCCTCCGACCACCCGCCCTTGTGGCGGGTTTTTTTATGCCCAAAAACGGTGGAGGGGCGGGGGAGAGCTATGCCTAAAAAATGGGGAAAGGTGGTTGAAAATGGAGTAAAAGGGAGTAAAGTGGGGAATTAAGCAGGACGGGGGTCCTGCAGCAGAAAGTTCCAGAGATGGAAGCAACGGGGGAGGTTCAGATGTTTCTCGGCACCCATGAACCTCGCCTTGATGACAAAGGTCGTTTGATTCTTCCCGCGAAATTCCGTGATGAATTGGCATCAGGTCTTGTAATCACAAAAGGTCAAGAAAGATGTTTATTCGTTTTTCCAACAACTGAATTCGCTCGCATCACAGATCAGCTAAAACAAGCGCCACTCACTGCAAAAGCAGCTCGCGATTACATGCGCGTGATGTTTGCAGGTGCACACGATGAAATTCCAGATAAGCAAGGTCGCGTAACTATTCCAAGTGGACTTCGTGAATATGCAGATCTCGAAAAAGAGTGCGTGGTTATTGGTGCAAATACTCGCGTTGAAATCTGGGATGCAAAAGCGTGGAAGAGCTATCTCAAAGATCGTGAAAAGGGATTTGCCGATGTTTCAGAGGAGGTGTTCCCAGGCCTGTTCTAAGGGCCTTTCCATATAGGTGTCGTCACTCTCTTTTGTGGCCACCGCCGACCTTCAATTAAACGGCGCCCCTTCCCCGGTGCCGTTTAACCCCCCAGATCCGTCGGCCGGCGGTGACCAGAGAAGAGAGCAGTACTAGCACAACGGTTTGAGCAAGAGCAGTAGAAAAGAAGAGAGAAATTAGAGAAATGAGAAAGAGGGGAAGATGCCAGTAGAACACTCATCAGTGATGCTTGATCGTTGCATCACCCTTTTGACGCCCTCTATCGAAAAGACCTCTTCACCTGTAGTTGTTGATGCGACTCTTGGACTTGGCGGACATAGCTTTGCACTACTCAAAAAATTTCCGCAACTAAAGATTGTCGGTCTCGATCGCGACCTTAAGGCGATTGAAAAAGCGACAGCCAGACTTCATGAG
>JACCEC010132285.1_pt1 | contig 14720 bp, 9 predicted proteins | sample 7450121 | NCBI WGS metagenome assembly JACCEC01 (sample SAMN15323455, study PRJNA562643) | freshwater metagenome | isolation source: river surface water | place: USA:Blue River Watershed | collected 2017-08-18 | reverse complement strand
TTTTGCGAAGTCTTGTAACTACAAGGGTTCTACAAAACATTATCAATCTTATCAGTTTTTTGACTTGATTTGGCTCATCAAAGATTCTACATCTTCGAGTAATTTCTCGGCTTTTTGGCGTGCTTCGCTTACAACTTTTTGGCCTTCTGCTTTGGCAGAACTATCACCACCAACTACTTCCATCGCTACTTCGTCGCCTCTTTCAATGAGGTCATTGATGAATTTCTGTAATTGTTCACGATATTTCGATAAACGGAATGACAGTTTATCGCGTGTTACTTCGCCTTTATCGGGTGCATATAAGATTCCGATGGCTGCTCCTGTGGCTACTCCTGCCAAAAATGCAATGAAAGTTCTTGATGAATTGCTCATAAAATTCAATGAGTGAATGTTTGAATATTTGAATGAGTGAGTAAATTTCTCACTAAAACTACTTTTTATTATACAGAACTCTTTTTTAGACTTATTTATTATCCAACATACCTCTACCACTTTTGCGAAGTTTGCCTGATTCTTTAAGGTCTTTCGATACGCCATCTAAAATACCATTTACAAACTGACCGCTTTTTGGGGTACTGTAATCTTTAGCTATTTCAATAATCTCGTTTATTGTAACTTTTACTGGAATACTCGGATAATTAAGCATTTCTACAACCGCCATCTTCAATAAGATATGGTCAGTGATGGCAATACGCTCAATTTCCCAGTTTTTGAGCTTCGGAATCAGAATTTCTTCTAAATCTTTAGTTTCGAGAATACTTTTCTGATACAAAGTTTGTAAAAATTCTTTTCTTTCATCCCATTCATCGTCTAAAAGAGCTAATTTTAATTTACCATCTTCTACCAAAGCTTGGAAAGTATGCGTAACAGCTGCTCTGAGCGTTTCGATATCATCAATCCAATACAAGTCTTGTTTCTCAAAAAACTCCCATGCAATTTCGTGTTTCAATATTACATTTTTGAGGAGATATTTCAAAATCGCAAAATCTTCTTCAAGGGTATGATTAGTTTTTGAAACATATTCTTTGTAGCGGTCGTTGGCACGAATTACCTCACGGTATAGCTTAGCAACAAAGACTTGCTCATCAACCATACTGATGCTGCGACGACTACAAATAATTTCAAGTGATTTTTCTTGGCGTAAAGCCTTAATAATTTGATTATCAATTAATTTTGATTTTGCATCACCACTACTATCTTGATTGGCACGATTACCGAGTTCGATAAAGAGCAATAAGATTTGTAGATACAATTCATACACTCTTTCGGCTTCAATTACCATACGTGTGGCATAATGCTGAACGTCTTTTTTATTTTTTAGAAGATAAAATTCTTTTGCTTTTTCGACCATTCTCAACACTTCGTCGGGTGCATCAAATTTTTCAGCTTCTTGTCGAGAGAAAGCTTCTTGAAAAAGATTTTGACCCAATTTTTTTAATCCTTCCAATTTCTCTTTATCTTGATATTCCATCGAATTCAAATCTGGAGAAAAGTGGTCGGCAATTAAGTCTAAAGCTAATTGGAAATTCGCACCCTCGGCTTGTTTATAAGCAAAAAGGGCTTGCATCGCACGAATCCGTATGAGGCGTCTGTTAAGCATAGGCGTTCAAAGAACTGAAGTTTTATTATGCTGCAAAATTAGTAAAAAAAATTTACAACCCCAAACGACAGCGGCCGACCGTCAGCAATTGCGGAATTTGTGTTTAGTAGTTAGATTATTTTGTAACTGATATTAAAAAAATAATTATTTTGGAGTAGATTTGAGTTTATGAAAAAAGCAAAAATGACTGTGAAACCAAGATATATTGTCCTTATTATACTATTAATCAGCCAGTTGAGTGGTTTCTCGCAAACCTACACGGCAGAACAGATAAAAGAAGACCTTGTTAATCTCAAGAATGAGATTGAAAAATATCATCCAGACCCTTTCAAATATATTTCAAAAGAGCGTTTTACGTTTTTACAAGATTCGATACTACAGAAAGTTTCGGGGCGTTATTCGCTCCGTGAAGCTTATTTTACCTTTTTACCGCTGGTGCAGGCTGTTGGTTGCGGACATACACACATGTCGCCTGACCGCAGGCTACTTTCTAAAAGCAACTCATACTCCGAACGCCCAAAGTTCTTTCCGTTTAGTGTGCGATACATCAATAATCAATTGTTGGTTTCCAGAAATTATTCTGCCGATAAAAAGATTACCCGTGGCACCCAGATTTTAGAAATTGACGGTCAGCCTGTAAAGAAAGTTTTAGAACATTTAGAGAAGATTTCGTATTACAATGGCGATGGAATAAACCCCAATGCCAGAAAATATTATGCGATTAGAGAGTTCAGAAAATTGTATTATTTATGGAAAGGTGAAGAAGATAATTTCTTGATAACGTATCTCAAACAAGGGCAGAATAAACCTAAAACTACAAAAATAGAGGGACAAAGCATAGATTTTATGGAAAAGATGCTCGAAACACGTTATCCCGATGTTGATGAAGACACCACAGGAATTGTATCTTATCGGTTAATTGATACAACTCAAAAAGTGGCAATGGTTGATATTCGTTCGTTTATGTACGGTATAAAGGATTACGGCAAAAACACTAACTTTGAAGGTGAAACTCGCAAAATTTTCAGAAAACTGGAGGAAAATAAAATTGAAAATTTAATTTTGGACTTAAGGGGAAACTCGGGTGGAATCATTGACTATTCAATTTTCTTTCTACGATATTTTGCCAATCAACCTTTCGATGCTTACAAATTAGGATTCAGAGACGAAGGTCTGCAACGACTCAAACAAGATTACAAAAAATATGATGCTTATTTGGCCAAAGAAGCGGCATCGAGGCTCAATAAAGAGTTTACGGTACGAGACTCAGACGGCTACCTTGAAAGCAAATACCAACAAAAACAACGCCCACACGACGAATTTAGGTTTAATAAAAATGTGTATGTGCTGATGAATGGCGGTACATTTTCGGCAGCAGCATTGTTAGTTTCAAAACTTCATAATATGGGCGTGGGTACGTTTGTGGGTATGACTTGTGGAGGTGCTTATGATGGCTGCTCAGCGGCTCAGTTTTCTTCAATTAAATTACCTAATACTGAACTGGAGATTTCACTACCATTGGGAAGGATTCTCTATAATGTTGATGCCCAAAAATATAATAAGCCAATTTTACAGCCTGATTTTGAGGTAAATCCCAATCTTGAGGATTTCTTGAATAATGAAGATACGGTATTGAAATATACACTCAATCTGATTAAAAACAAGGTTAAAATTAGATAGTTTCTTTAGTCAACGGCGAGCAGCAGTAAGCAATAATCAGTAACAAGTACACTAATAACAAGTACACCAATCTCCAGTACACCAGTAACCAACCCTTATGCAAAAAATACTTTTTCTTTTACTATTCCCACTCCTTCTACAAGCACAAAAATCAAAAGATACTTTTTCGCCCGAGGAAATTAGGGCAGATATGGCTTTTCTGAAAAAACGGTTTGAGAAAATACACCCAGGGATGTATTATTATGTGAGCCAAGAAGCCTATAATCAGCTATATGATTCTCTCTATAGCACTATCAATCAGCCACTTAACTATCTGGAAACATTTCGAGTTTTATCTCAATTAGTGACAAACGTTAAAGACGGACACACCAATTTGCGATACGATAAGAAACGATTCAATAAGAAAAATGCCAAGTTTGTACCTTTTTATCTTCGCAAAATTGACAAAAAATATTATTTAGCCTTGAATTACTCAGCCGACTCGACCATAATCCGAGGAAGTGAGGTGTTGGCTTTCAACGACGAACCAGTTGGTCAATTAATGCAGAAACTCAAAGTATTTGTATCGAGCGATAAGGGAAACGAACACGTAAAAGACTACTACACAGTAAGTGCTTTTCCTACTTATTTTAAAAGGTATTTCGGAGAAGTCGATTCGATTAAAATCTCTTATCGTTTACCCAAAAACGATACTGTATTCAATAAAAAAGTAACTTGCCAAACGAACGCTGAAATTCTGAAAATAGATAAAAAACGCTACAAAAATCTCAATCGACCGAACCTTGCACTCAAAATAATGGATAGTGTTAATCACATTGCCAAATTGGATATTACAGAGTTTACGATGAGTGGTAAGTTTTTGGATTTTAGTAACCGTAAATTCAAGCGAGTGCTAAGGGCCAGATTTCAGACCATTAAGCAACTAAAAGTGGAGCATTTGATTGTTGACTTTAGGGCCAATGGCGGTGGATTTATTCCGAATATTTCTCGTTTTCTGAAATACCTTTCACCCAAGCCTTTTACGTTGGTTGACACGCTGGCTTTAAAGAAAAAGGCTTATTTTACACTTTTCAAACCCTATTATTTTGGGCCGCCACTGGTTATGTGGTTGGGCTTTACGAAACGAGCTGGCGAATTTATGTATCGGGTAAATAAACGAAATGACAAACAAAAACCAGAAAAAGAACTGGCTTATCGTGGAAAAACCTATTTTCTGACCGACCCAGGTTGTTATTCGGCCACTACATTTACGCTCAACTTGGCCAAAGACATGGGCATTCCCGAAAAAATCGTTGGTCAACAAGTGGGTGGGGCTTCGTGGGGAAGTTTTGCGGTCAATTGGAGTGATTTTAAACTTCCAAACACTAAGTTTATTGTGCATACGCCCTTAATGAAAATCAGCCATAATTTGCCCAATAATATAAGTAATGACTTTTTCCTACAACCTGACTACGAAGTAAATCGCAATCGTGAAGAACTACTTAAGAATAATACAAGCGTGGTTGATTTTACAGTGGAGATGATTAGACAGAGCAAGGCTTTGAGAGAAAAGTAAAAACCTTTTCCACCTCAATTGGTTTAAATAAAAGCAATCAAGTGAAAAGTTTTTATGCCCCGCCGTACTTCCATTAATGATATTCAAGAGATTACTGATTTGAATAATTTGGAGCGAATCGTACAAGATAAACGTAACGATAAACGTGCCGATGCCAAGAAAAACAGGCGAAATAGGCATTACACCAAAGTCTTAATCAAATACCAAATAAAAGATGGTTTTATAGACGATGAAGCATAAAAAAATGGTACTTCTGAGCTAAATCCTCAAAAGTACCACTTATAAAGACTTTTCTTATTACCAGAAAATCGTATAAATAATCGTAAAGATTGCCACTACAACTGCCGCTCCGATAGCGAAAGTTCTATCAACTTTAAACCATTCTTTCTTCACTTCAAAAGCATTTTCTTGGTCTTTGCCTTTTCCTTCAATCAAACTAATGATTACGTGAACCAACGAACAAATCCAGAATACTACTCCCATACGATTTAAGAATGGGAATTCGGGATAAAGGTTTTCAATAACTGCCGAAAGGGCAATACTCAAAATAGCAGCCGTTAAAGCACCATTAGCAGTAGCTTTTTTCCAGAAGAATCCGAGCAAGAAAATACTCAAAATACCTGGTGAAATATAGCCAGTATAAACCTGAATGTATTCAAAGGCTTGTCCGAAATTAGCCAAAAGCGGACTCACAATCAGAGCAATAATAAATGCAATAATGATGGCTACTCGACCCGTCCAAACGGTTTGTTTTTCGGTCAGGTTTTTATTGAAGAATTTTTTATGAATATCCAATACATAAATCGTTGAAATACTGTTGGCTTTTCCTGCTAATGATGCTACGATGGCCGCTGTTAGAGCAGCAAATGCTAAACCTTTCAAGCCAACTGGCAATAGGTTTAATAGTACAGGATACGCATTATCGGGTTTTACGACCCCATTGCTCGTGATGCCATTGACGATAGAAGCATCGGCATTTTCTTGAAAAATCACATAAGCCGCCAAACCTGGTAAAACCACGATAAATGGCATCAACATTTTCATGAATGCTGCAAACAAAACGCCATTTCGAGCCGTTGAAATATCTGCACCCAAAGCACGTTGAGTCATGTATTGATTACAACCAAAATAGTTAAGGTTATTTACCCACTGCCCGCCAATGATAAACATCATAATACCTGGTAATTGCTTATAGGCATCAATAAAGCCACCTTTTCCGTCGTGCACTTGATACTGATTAGGCTTAAAAATCATGTGCAAATGACTGTCGGCCTTTTCGGCAATTAAGTTTACACCTTCAAACACACCTGCACCCGAACCTACTTTGTTTGAAAGTAAATCAAGGGCTAAATAAGTAGTTGCCAAACCTCCGAAAATCAAACAAACTACCTGAATTACATCAGTATAGCCAATTACTTTCATACCTCCGAGCGGGATAATTACAGCAAAAACTGTCAAGAAAATGGCACAAGTCATAAAGCTAAAACCTGTCATTTTTTCCAAACTCAAGCCTCCGAGATAGATAATAGAAGTAAGATTAACGAAAATATAAAGGAAAAGCCAAAAGACCGCCATGATGGTTGCCAGACGTTTGTCGTAGCGTTTGGCCAGAAATTGTGGCATCGTAAAAATCTTATTATTGAGATACATCGGCAGAAAATAAACCGCCACAATAATCAACGAAACGCCACCCAATAATTCATAAACAGAAATGGCGATACCGAGCTGAAAAGCCTGCCCGCTCATACCAATAAATTGCTCAGCCGAGATGTTTGAAGCGATGATTGATGCACCAATTGCCCACCATGTGAGTGAACCTTCGGCTAAAAAAAAGTCTTTACTGTCGGCCGATTGTTTGCCTTTGTTTTTGTAAATCCAATAGCCGTAAGAAGATACGATAACGAAATAAATCAAAAAGATTACGTAATCGAGCGTTTCGAGTCCAAGAGTCATTAGTAATTGTATTAGGGTTGATTATGAGTCGTGAATATATCAATAAATTCTTTAAATCATTATATTTTGATTATCAATTCATCATTATTTAATAAAATAATATGATAATTGCAAAAGTGAATTTCTCTGCAAGAATTGAACCGAAGCAATTTATGGCTAATGTAAATGGCTTCGATTTATAAATAAACTTTATTTTTTAATTCTAAAAACCTTAAATGAATAAGGTTCTAAAATAAGTTTTGTTTTTCCTTGAGTAATGCTAATTAGGCTCTCGGAGGGAACAATTTTAGTTGGTTCATTAATAGTATTAAAATTCTTGATATCTTTCTCAAACATCGAAATCACTTTTCCATCGACTTTTTGGGGTAACCCACTAATATTCAAATCAATTGAATGCGTTTCGCTCGAAGTATTTACCAATTTTATGATGATTTCATTCGTTTTTTCATCAATCGAAGATGCTCCATAAAGACCGTTTTTACCCGTTAGATTCTCTCCATTGCTTTTTATCGAAATAGTTTTCGTACCTGCATTATTGGCATACAGTTTTTGTACGTAATAATTTGCCGTTCCGAAAGAAGTTAGGTTATCGAACCAAATTAAATCGGGAGTCCACTGCCAACGATTCACGTGAGCAAAAAGCGGAGCATACGAAGTCATATAAACTACATCAGCGTTGCGTTCTAAACCTGTCATGAATGCCGCTTCCGATAACGCACATTCCCAGTTGTTTTTATTGTCTGGCGTAGCTACGCCATTACTCTGAGCGGCATATTCGCCCGCAAAGATTTTATAACGATTACGGTCATAATTATCATAGCGAGTAGCATTATCTCTAAACCACTTTGGTTCTTTATAATAATGTTCATCAACAATCTGGGCATTGAGCTTGGGTAAAGCTTTTTCAGCTTGCTCAAATAACTCTCCATCCGACGAAGGGCCAGTTCCCGAAACTAATTTGATATTCGGATATTTGGCATGAACAGCTTTTGAGATAATGCTATAACGCTCGAAATATTCTTCACCCCATTGTTCATTTCCTACACCGAGTATTTGCAGGTTGAACGGTGTTGGATGCCCCATTTCGGCACGTAAAGCCCCCCATTTTGTATCAGTGCCACCATTGGCAAACTCAATTAAGTCGAGAGCATCTTGCACAAATGGGTCGAGGTCTTCTAAAGGTTGCATTTCCGAAGAATTGAACTGACAAGCCAATCCACATGAAAGAATCGGTAAGGGTGTTGCTCCAATATCTTCGCACATCAAGAAATATTCGTAGAATCCTAAACCAAAAGTTTGGTAATAATCGGGCGTTGGACGATGCTTAAACTCCATATTCCAACGATTCACAATCTGTTGACGATTCTCAATCTTACCTACTGTTTTTTTCCACTGATAGCGTTCGGCCAATGTACGCCCCTCTACAATACAGCCGCCAGGAAAACGCACAAAACCAGGTTTCAAATCGGCCAGTAATTGCACCAAATCTTTACGAAGTCCACCTTTTCGGCCTTTCCAAGTATCTTGTGGGAAGAGCGAAACCATATCAATATCCAATTGCCCTGCTCCTTTGAAAAACACATTTACTTTACAATTAGGGTCAGTTTCGGAAGCAGTAATTACCCCCTCAATTCTCTGCCAATTAGAACCAAGTAAACTTAGTGTTGTACTTCCGATAACTTGATTTTTGCTATTGATGATTTCTACCAAAAGGCTAATACTCCCTTTATTTAGTCGAGCCAGAGCAGAAAAATCGTATTTTTCACCTTTTTTTATGCCTAAACCATCAAAACCTTCATTTTGCAGACCCAACGCTTTGTTTTCATCACGTTTATCTACTCTTACTACTCTTGGATTATTGGGATTTCCTTTGGAGTTATTATAAATTGTTAGTTCATTCTGAATATTAAAGCGGGTTTCGGCTTCGGGCAGATGCTTCCATGCCATCCAAGGGTACTCAAATTCAAACGAACGGTTCTTGATAAGCTCGGCGTATAAACCACCATCAGCCGCAAAGTTGATGTCTTCAAAGAAAATACCATACATCGTCGGCTGAATAGTAACCAAGGATTTGGTGGCATCAATCTCTACTTTTGTTGTTTTCTGAGCAGAAACACTTACCGTAATGCAAAAAGAAGTTATGAATGTTAGGATTTTTCTCATAGAATTTGATTTTGTTGTAATTTTACTAAATATAAGTGTCAAATCTACACTTTTGAAATGCAAATTAAATTAATTTTCTAAAAAGTCTTAGAGGATTGGCTAAAATTTACGCTTAAAGAAATATTCAACGATAATCATGGAGTGCATGACAAATCTCCCAAAATACATTTTTGGTCTATGTAATTTATTCTTTCTTCTCAAAAAGACACCGACTCTTTGAAAAAGAGCTACTTTTATTAGATATTACATTACCTAAACTAAATGAAAATAAAACTTTACTTCTTACTGCTAATTCCAATTATTGTTTGCTTCCAATTATCTGCTCAAACTGTCAATGAACAGAAATATCAAATTCATATTAAGCGAGCTTCAGAAAAAATAAAAATTGATGGAGTATTAGATGAACAAACGTGGACATCTGCCGAGAAAACCCCTGCATTTCGTCAGCAATTTCCTTATGACACCTCTACTGCAATTCAACAAACGACAGCACGAGTAGCCTTCGATGATGAATTTTTATACTATAGTTTTGTGGTTGAGCAACCTCGAAAATATGCAGTTCTTTCATTAAAACGAGATTTCCCCGCTGGTGGAGGAACAGATTTAGTTGTCTTCAATATTGATACTTTTAGGGATAAGCAAAATGGTTTTCATTTTGCGGTGAATCCTTATGGCGTGCAGCGTGAAGCGTTGATTTCAAACGGAAACGTAGTCTCTAATGATTGGGATAATAAATGGTACACTGCCGCAAAGAACTACGACGACCATTGGGTAGTTGAATGTGCCATTCCGTTTAAGACCCTTCGCTATAAATTGGCCGAAAATGGCCAAAACGCTTGGAATGTAAATTTCTTTCGCAATAATCTATTCTTGAATGAGCGTTCGTCGTGGGCACAATTGCCTCGTAGTGGTAAGGGTACGGATTTAGCCTTTTCAGGAACAATGATTTGGGATGATGCTCCACCCAAACCAGGACCAAATGTTTCGATAATTCCTTACAGTATTGCATCGGTTGGGCAAGATTTTATCAACGAGCACCCCTTAGAGAAAAAAGCAAATATTGGTTTCGATACCAAAATTGCCGTTACTCCATCGCTGAATTTAGATATTACGGTGAATCCCGACTTTTCGCAGGTTGAGGTCGATAGGCAAGTAACCAATCTTAGTCGTTTTGAAATTCTTTTTCCTGAAAGACGACAATTCTTTCTGGAAAACAACGACCTTTTTGGCTCATTCGGAACCGATAATATTACGCCATTCTTTTCCCGAAGAATCGGAATTACGAAAAACCCTATTACGGGCAATAGTCAGCAAGTGAAGATTTTGGGCGGAGCCAGACTTAGTGGTAAACTTACCAACAACTGGCGTATTGGTTTGATGTCAATGCAAACAAAAGGCACCAAATTCGATGATAAAATTGGGTTAGCAGGAGCAAACTACACTGTTGGAGCTATTCAACGGAAACTGTTCACGAGGTCGAATATATCGTTAATGGTTGTTAATAAAGAAAACGCCATTGGTAAATTAGAAACCCAACAGGCAGTTGATTCGTTGAAATTTCATCGAATTGTGGGCTTAGATTACAACATGGCATCGAAAAATGGCTATTGGCGAAATAAGTTTTTCTATCATCAGTCATTTACTCCAACAAGCTCAAAAGGACAAAATTCAGCAGGAATTATCATTTTGAAAGATTCTCCAACGTGGTTTATCAGTTCGGGAAGTACTTACGTGGGCGAAAATTACTTCGCACCTGTAGGATATGTTCCTCGTCAAAATTTTCTGAGAAACGAATCAAATTTTGGATATACATTTTATCCACGAAGCCCTAAAATAAATCGTGTATTAAACAACTTTGGCATTGGAACCGATTGGGACTATTTCACTCGAAAATCTGATTTAAAAACTATTGATTATGATTTTACACCTGTGTTATTTATGCTTCAGTTTACCAATAATGCCAGTTTGACATTATTCCCTTACCGATTTATGTACACTTACTTGTTCAGCGATTTCGACCCTACCAATACTGGTGGAAAAGCACTTACCAAAAATCAAGGATTTTACTATCAACAAACTCGTTTTAGCTTTCAGTCAAATACCAATAAGCCTTTTTTCTTCAACTTAAGCGGTAGAGCTGGCGAATATTACAATGGGCATTTCGTATCGCTTGGTAGTACTGTCAATTATCGTATTATCCCTCATGCGTTACTTTCGGTTGATATTACGCACAATCGAATCAAGCTACCTAAGCCATACAATTCTGCGGTTTTGTGGCTGGTTAGTCCACGTACCGAAATCACATTCAATAAAAATATATTCTGGACAACCTTCGTGCAGTATAATAACCAAGCCAACAATGTGAATATTAATTCACGTTTTCAATGGCGTTTCAAACCAGCCAGCGATTTCTTCATTGTTTATACCGATAATTATTTCGCAACCGACCCCGAAATGCTTGAAAAACCTTACAACTTAGGTTTGTTGAACAGCAAGAGTCGAGCGTTAGTGATGAAACTTACGTATTGGTTTAATATATAGATTACTTGAGGCACATCAAACAGATGTGCCTCAAGTTTTTGCCTACTTTCTATTTAAAGCTCCTGCTCTCCTATTTCACCTATTCAACAACCAGCCCGTTACGCTGAAACGTTCGGCAAAGGCTTCACTCACTTCGTGGTCGAGTTTTTCGCTTTCAAAACAAACAAAACGCCCTGCCAATGGAGCAATAACGATGCTTTTTTCGATACCATTTTCTTGGATATAGATAATCAAATTTCCACCATTTGCAGGAATCCAATTGGGGTTTAGGTAATAAATGACTGATAAAACTCTTCCTTTTTGAGCCTGAAAAGTATCTCGGTGACGGCGATAGAATTTACCAACATCATATTTAGCGAAGTGAATTTCAGTATCAACAATACCCAAATAGCAAGTTTGATTGAGATAATCTACAAAAGCCTGGTTTTTATCAAGTAGCATTCGTTCTGCGGCATCAATGGTATCGTTTTCAAGCCATAAAATTTCATCGCCTCGCACGAGGGCGGCCTTGTGAACTTCGCTTTGTTTGCCGATGCTGGCTTCTTTAAATTTTCCTGCTTGGTAGCGTTGGGCAAAAGTTTCTAAAAGATTTTTTACCTCATCAGGTTCTAAAAAATCATCACAAACGGCATAGCCTTTGGCCACAACTCCTTCGATGATTTGCTCAAATTTTTGCTCTTGTGTTGGCATTTCCCAAAAAAGAAAACCTTGTAAATCTTGCCGATTTACAAGGTTTTTTGGGTTTTAGATAAAGGTAGCGAAATGTTTGAGAATAGAATAAGTTTATATAAAATAAGGTTTTCAAAAGGTTCTAAAACTTTGCTAATCACGAAATTTTCGTAAATTCGGGCAGATTTTAGATACTTCCCAAAAAACTTTCCGATGGCAACTCATAAAGTTTCAAAAAGCAAATCTACCAAGAAAAAAAAAGTAGAAACGCCCAAGAAAATACCTTATTACAGAAAGCCCGACAACTTGACCCTCGACCAATGGCAAATTGCTCTGAGAAAACAATTCGGGCAAGACAATGAGTTTTTGGTGACAAATATCGGACAAGAAAAGTTTTTTTCGGATTTTCAGGTAATCAATAAGGCCACTAACAACTCTTATAAAGTTGCTATCAGAAGCACCGACGACACACAGAACTTTTGCGAATGCCTCGATTTTAAAACCAACCGTTTGGGAGTATGCAAGCATATCAGTGCTACGCTCCATCATTTGAGCAGTCTTCATGGTTCAAAGAAAGCATTCAAAGAAGGTAGTTTTCACCCGCATTATAGTTCTGTTTATTTAGATTATCTAAATGGACGTCAGATAAAAGTCCGAATCGGTTCAGAAAACAAAGATGCCTATACTCAACTTGCCAATACTTATTTCGACGAAAATAATATTCTGAAACCAGAATCGTTTGCTGTGTTTGAGGTTTTTCTGGAAGAAGCCAAGAAAATCAGCAAAAGCTTTAGGTGCTACTCCGATGCCCTCGATTTTGTGATTGGTGAGCGAGATAAGATTCGTCGCCGTGAGTTTTTCATGCATCTAATTCCTAAGGGTAGCGAAGACCTAAAGTTTGAGGATTTGGTAAAAGCCGAACTTTTTCCGTATCAGAAAAAAGGCGTTTTGTTTGCTGCAATTGGAGGCCGTAGTCTCATTGCCGACGAAATGGGACTCGGAAAAACGCTCCAAGCAATCACTACGGCCGAACTCTATAAAAAAGAACTGGGAATTAACCGAGTATTGATTGTTTGTCCGACTTCTTTGAAGTACCAATGGAAATCGGAGATTGAACGATTTACCGAAAATTCGGTGCATGTCATTGAGGGTTCACTTATCAAACGTACGGCCCAATACCAGTACGTTGATGCTTTCTATGTCATTGTGAGCTACCATACCATGACCCAAGACCTCGATTTATTGAATAAAATGGAGGCCGACATGGTGATTCTGGACGAAGCCCAGCGTATCAAAAACTGGAAAACGAAGGTTTCGCAACAAATCAAAAAACTTATCACACCCTACGCCATCATACTTACGGGAACACCACTCGAAAACAAACTCGAAGAGCTATATTCAATCATTCAGCTCATTGATGTTTTCCGTCTGGGGCCTGTTTATCGTTTCTTAAACCAGTATCAGATTAGCGACGAGTCGGGCAAAGTGGTAGGTTATAAAAACTTACACGAAATATCGAAACTCCTCTCGGATATCTTAATCCGACGTACCAAGAAAGAGGTACTATCGCAATTACCGAAACGAATGGATAAAAATTTGTTTGTGCCAATGACACAAGAACAAATGGATATTCACAACGGTCTGGGCGATAACGTAGCAAAATTGGTCAGTAAATGGCGTAAATTTGGTTTCTTGAATGAAACTGACCGCCGACGCTTGATTTTATCGTTGAGCCAAATGCGAATGGTCTGCGATAGTACGTACATACTCGACCAAAAAACTCGACACGATACCAAGATTGAGGAAGTAATGAATATTTTGGACGAATTTTTGGAAAATTCCGACGAAAAAGTGGTCATTTTCAGTCAATGGGAACGCATGACAAGGCTCGTGGCTCAGGAACTCACCGAACGAGAAATTAAGTTTGAAAACCTACATGGTGGTATCGAAAGTACGAAGCGAAAAGATTTGCTCGATAATTTCAAGAACGACCCAAACAGCCGAGTTTTCTTATCGACCGATGCGGGTGGTGTTGGCTTAAATCTGCAATCAGCTTCCTTGCTGATTAACTTAGATATTCCGTGGAATCCTGCCATTCTGGAACAACGCATTGCCCGCATTTATCGACTTGGCCAAGAACGCAATGTATCAATCATTAACCTGGTTTCGACGGGTACGATTGAACATAAAATGCTTGATGTTCTGAAGTTTAAAGGTGCAATGGCCGAAGGTGTGCTTGATGGTGGCGAAGATACTATCTTCTTAGGTGAAGATAAATTCAAGCAGTTTATGAGTTCGGTAGAAAACCTAACCGACGCTCCGCAAAACGAAAATACAATCATTGATTCGGTGGAAGAACATGAAGCTGAAGAACAAGATTCAACGAATATTCTCGACAGAGCCTTGATAGACTTGCCACAAAATACTACTACATTTTTGGGCGATGATGATGTAGAAGAAGAAGGTCTTTCGAGCAGTGAATCGGTTGGAGAAAACACTAACCCCAATGAGGTGCTTATCAAAACTGGTGTTCAGTTTTTCACACAATTGGCACAAACC
>JACCEC011522105.1_pt1 | contig 14729 bp, 15 predicted proteins | sample 7450121 | NCBI WGS metagenome assembly JACCEC01 (sample SAMN15323455, study PRJNA562643) | freshwater metagenome | isolation source: river surface water | place: USA:Blue River Watershed | collected 2017-08-18 | reverse complement strand
CATGCATCAGCGGGCCGCCCTGCAGGCCGGGAAAGATCGCGCTGTTGATCTTCTTGGCGATCTCTTCATCGTTCATCAGGATGATGCCGCCGCGCGGGCCGCGCAGGCTCTTGTGCGTGGTCGAGGTCACGACGTCGGCAAACGGCACCGGGTTCGGATAGACGCCGGCGGCGATCAGGCCGGCGTAGTGGGCCATGTCGACCATGAAGATGGCGCCGACTTCCTTGGCGATCTTCGCGAAGCGCTCGAAGTCAATGCGCAGCTCGAAGGCCGAGGCGCCCGCGATGATCAGCTTGGGCTTGTGCTCGTGGGCCAGGCGCTCCATCGCGTCGTAGTCGATCTCTTCCTGGTCGTTGAGACCGTAGGAGACGACGTTGAACCACTTGCCCGACATGTTCAGCGGCATGCCGTGCGTCAGGTGGCCGCCTTCTGCCAGGCTCATGCCCATGATGGTGTCGCCGGGCTTGAGGAAAGCCAGGAAGACGGCTTCGTTGGCCGAGGCGCCGCAGTGCGGCTGGACGTTGGCGGCTTCGGCGCCGAACAGCTGCTTGACGCGGTCGATCGCCAGTTGCTCGGCGACGTCGACATACTCGCAGCCGCCGTAGTAGCGCTTGCCGGGATAGCCTTCGGCGTACTTGTTGGTCAGCTGGCTGCCCTGGGCGGCCATGACTGCGGGCGAGGCGTAGTTCTCGCTGGCGATCAGCTCGATATGGTGTTCCTGGCGGCTGTTCTCGGCCTGGATGGCGGCAAACAGTTCGGGGTCGGTTTGTTCGATCAGGATGTTGCGGTCGTACATGGCAGTCCTCAAATGAGACGTGGCTCCCCGCGCGGTCGTCACGACGACAGGGGCTGCCCAGGCGAACGGCTGAAGGGTTCAGTACGCTTCCCGGTGGTAATCCCACCTCGGCAGGGGCGGCATGGCCGGCCCCGGCCTATCGCCAGTCGCGCACGGGCGGGATTTTATCAGGAGCGCCGTGGCTTGCCGGCGCTGTTGCCGGCATCGGCCTCGAGTTCGCGCGTCGTGCCGGTCTGCTGAGGCGCCAGTGCCTGTGCGTTGACGGGCAGTCTGACGCCGCGCGCGACGCTGCGCAGTCGTTGCTGTTCGGCCATCACCTTGGCGACGTAGTCGCTGGCATCGCTGTCGACCGCGCCGACGTAGCGGCGCAGGCCACCTTCGATCGTACCGGCGTCCTGGATGCAGTCCTGCAGCACCTGGATGCCGACGCGCAGGTTGGCGATCGGCTCGAACGCCGCCTGCTTGCCGCCGAAGTCCTCGTACTTGTCCGAGTGCACGCGGGTGAGCACCTGCATCAGGCCTTGCGCGCCGACCGGACTCTGCGCGAAGGGGTTGAAGCGTGACTCGATCGCCATCACGGCCAGGATCAGTGTCGGATCGAGCTTGATGCGGCGGCCGATCGCGAACGCCTCGGCCACCAGCTCGCCGACGGGCTCAGGCGCCACCCGGTACTTGCGGCTGATCCAGTTCGCGACCTGCGCCTGCTCCTTGGACAATGCCTTGGCCACGCCGTTCGGCGCCTCGACTTCGTCGCTGGCGGCTTCGCCGGTCTGACGCTGTTGCAGCCAGCCGAGCAGTTTCTGCTCGGCGTCGCTGCGCATGCCGGGGCTGGCGAGCAGCAGCAGGCAGGCCAGGGCCAGGCCAAGTCCGAGCATGGCCATGCTGTTGTGGGTGATGACATAAACGATCCGGAGCAGGCGGTCTGCGGATTGCCGCAGCAGGCCGGAAGGTTGAGGCTGGGTGGAATTTTGCGCTGTCATAGCACACTCCTTTCTACGCGGCACCCTGGCTTGTGTCGGGGTGCGCCTTGATTGGGGGTCGCCATCGAAAACCTATTGGGGTCATCGACTTAGCCGGGTTCGGCAGCGTTTGCAAAGCCTGTTTCAGTACAGGCGAGGCGGATATTAGGTGGCTTGAAATATGTAGTCAATACTTATGAAAACTTTCTTCATGATTTTTTGTCATTAAGAGTCATGACATGACCCGTTTTTCCCAGTGGGAAGGGGGGTGCAGGAATCTCTATCGGCCAGTGCTTGAAAATTGAAAAAAATTGTTTGCCAGCACTGAGCGCAGGCATTAACCTGTAGTTGCCTGTCGCGAGCAGGCACGTCGCCCGCACCGAGGTTCGGCCTCTCTGCCTGGCGCCATCCGGTGGAGGCAATCCCTTGCCTCCGCGGCTGTGGGACAGCGAACTCCGGCGGCTGCAAGCCGCATCTGCACAGGGCAGATGCAAAGACCCCGGACAGGTCCAGCCTGTCCGGGGTCTTCCATTGGTGCGGTGGACGGCGCTGTCGCGCCGGTTTCAGCGCCGCGTTGCCTTGCGCCGCACGTCGTCGATATACGCCTGGCCGTCGGGCGGTCGGCCGGCACGCTGGCTCTCCCAGATCATGCGGCCGAGCGACTCCATCACCTGATGGTGGGCGTCGTGCAGCGAGTCCAGCCTGGAAGCCAGCAGCTCGACCGCCTGGCGTATGCCGGGCGGCTGGTCGATCGAGCATTGCTCGCTGATGCTCAGGTGCATCGACAGGTGCAGGAAGGGGTTTTCGCCCGCCTCGGACGGCTGCATGCGGCGCAGCGCCTCATCGACGTCGGAGAGCTCGGCGTGGTACTCGGGATGGAGCTGGATCCATTCGTTGGCCAGCACTTCGATGGCTTCCATCGGCTGGCCCTGGCGCTGCTTGGCAAGGACGGCGCAGAAGAAGCGCCGCACATCGGCTTGTGAGGGTGTGAACATGGTGTGATTTTCAACCAGTCAGGCGCCGCCGGCAAAGCCGTTCTGGCGCCAGGCCTCGAAGGCGATCACCGCGACCGCGTTCGAGAGGTTGAGGCTGCGCTGGCCCGGGCGCATCGGCAGGCGCAGGCGCTGTTGCGGCGCGAAGCGCTCGCGCAGCTCGGGTGGCAGGCCGGCGGTCTCCGAGCCGAACACCAGCCAGTCGCCGGGCTGGAAGGCGACCTCGTGCGCCGGGCGCGAGCCGCGCGTGGTGAGAGCGAACAGGCGCGCGGGGTCGGGCTGCATCGCGCGCAGGAAGCTGTCCCAGTCGGCGTGGCGGCGCAGTTCGGCGTATTCGTGGTAGTCGAGCCCGGCGCGGCGCAGCAGCTTGTCGTCCATCGAGAAGCCCAGCGGCTCGATCAGGTGCAGCTGGCAGCCGGTGTTGGCGCAGAGCCGGATCACGTTGCCGGTGTTAGGCGGAATTTCGGGGTGGACGAGGACGATGTGGAACATGTTCAGTCTAGGGTGGGGGCGGGGGTGCGTGCGAGGACCAGCGCGCTGACCTCGGCGGCGCCGGCGTCGCGCAGCACGGCTGCGGCAGACTGCAGCGTCGCGCCGGTCGTCATCACGTCGTCGAGCAGCAGCACGCGCTTGCCCTGCAGGCGCGCGCGATCGGGGCCGACGAAGTAGGCCTGCATGGCGTGCGCGATGCGCTGCTCGCGGGGCAGTTCGTGCTGCGCCCGGTTCTGGGGGCGGCGCTGCAGCAGCCCGGCCTGCGCGGGCGGCAGCTGGCGCAGCTCGCGGCGCAGCGCCTTGACCAGTTCCCAGGCCTGGTTGTAGCCGCGCTCGCGCAGCCGGTCCGGGCTCAGGGGGATGGGCAGGACCAGATCGGTCTGCTCCAGTCTTTCGGTCAGCCCGGGTGTTTCGGCAAGCAGGGTGGCCAACGATCCGGCCCAGGCCGGATCGCGCTTGAGCCGGGCGACCAGCCCCGACCAGGGGTGGGCGTAGTCGAAGCGGGCCAGGCAGTGGCTCAAGGCGGTCGGTCCCGCCTCGGCGCAGCGGCTGCAGCGCGAGAGTCCGGGTGCCAGCGGCAGTGCGCAGCCCGGGCAGCGCGGCAGGCAGCTGCCGTGGCGCTGCCGGCAGCCGTCGCAGACCGGGCGCGCCGGCCAGCGCGCGCAGATCGCGCAGCTGGCGGGCAGTGCGCTCAGCCAGCGCAGCAGCAGGTCTTTCATGCGGCGACTATACTGCGGCGCCCGCGCGGCTGTCAGGCCAGCGCTTCGTCCGGAATCAGACACACCATGACAGCAGACCTCACCCGCCAGGAAAGCCCAGTCCCGGGCCTGGACCCCATCGCCGCCCGCCGCTGGCGCGAGCGGGTCCGGGATGCCAGCCCCTGGCTGCACGAGGAGGTCGGCTCGCGCATGGCCGAGCGGCTGCGCTGGATCAGGCAGCAGCCGGCGCAATGGATCGACTGGTCGCCGCTCGGTGGCGGGCTGCAGGCGCACCGCCAGGTGGCCGGGCTCTATCCGGACGCCAAGGTCTGGCTGGCTGGCGATGTTGCCGAGGCTGCAGCGCAGGCCTTGCGCCGCCTGTCGCCGCGCGGCTGGAATCCGCTCAAGTGGGGTTCGGGGCCGGCTCTGCACGACGGCAGCGCGGGTTCCGCCGGCCTGCTGTGGGCCAACATGGCGCTGCACCAGGAGCCGCTGCCGCGCGCCCTGCTGGGGCGCTGGCTGGAGCTGCTGGCGGTCGATGGCATCCTGATGTTCTCCTGCCTCGGGCCGGACAGCCTGCGCGAGCTGCGCACGGTCCACGCCCGCATGGGCTGGCCGGCGCCGGCGCACGACTTCACCGACATGCACGACTGGGGCGACATGCTGGTCGAGGCCGGCTATGCCGAGCCGGTGATGGACATGGAGCGCATCACCTTGAGCTATCCCGATGCCGGCCGCCTGCTGCGCGACCTGCGCGACTGGGGTCGTAACCTGAACCAGGCGCGCTTTGCGGCCTTGCGCGGTCGCGGCTGGCGCCGGGCGCTCGAGCGCGCGATCGAGCAGGACCTGCCGCGCGACGGGCAGGGCCAGCTGCTGCTGAGCTTCGAGGTCATCTACGGCCATGCGGTCAGACCCAAGCCGCGCGTCAGGCTGGAGTCGACCAGCACGGTATCGGTCGAGCAGATGCGATCGATGCTGCGCCAGCCCAGGAACTGACCGGGGTCAAGGCGACAGGCATGCGAGGGATGGAGAATGCCGGCATGTCAATCCATGCTTCCAACATCAAGAGCGGGCCGCGCCGGCTGTGGCTGCTCGGTGCTGCCGGCCTGTTCGCGGCTGCCGCGCTGCTGCCGGCCTGCAGCGACAAGCCCGCCTTCCGCGGTATCGACCTGACCGGAGCCGACTATGCGCAGGCCCTGACCCTGCCCGACCAGGACGGGCAGCCGCGCAGCCTGAGCGGTTTCCAGGGCCAGGTGATCGTGCTGTTCTTCGGCTACACGCAGTGCCCCGATGTCTGTCCGACCTCGCTGTCCGAGCTCGCGCAGGCCAGGCAGCTGCTCGGTGCCGATGGCGAGCGTCTGCAGGGTCTGTTCGTGAGCGTCGATCCCGAGCGCGATACACCCGAGATCATGAAGGCCTACATGGCCAGCTTCGATCCGAGCTTCCTGGCGCTGCTGCCGACGCCGCAGCAGTTGCCGGCGCTGGCCAAGTCCTTCAAGGTCTATTACAAGAAGGTCGAGGGCCGCACGCCGACCAGCTACACGATGGACCATTCGGCCGGCAGCTATGTCTATGACACCAGCGGCCGGCTGCGCGTCTATCACCGCTATGGCAGCGGCGCCGAGGCGCTGGCCGCCGATGTCAGGACGCTGCTGGCCGAGGCGCGCTGATGCTGGCTGGCGTCAGGCGCCTTGCCTGTCCTTCTCGGAGGTGAAGGCGTCGGCATGGAACTCGTCTGTCGGCAGGCCGGCGGCGACATAGTCGCGCTGCGCCGACTCGACCACGATCGGCGCGCCGCAGGCATAGACCTGGTGGCCCGAGAGGTCGGGGAAGTCCTGCAGCACGGCCTGGTGCACGAAGCCGGTGCGGCCATTCCAGCCGTCCTCGGGCTGCGCGTCGGAGACAACCGGGACATACTTGAGGTTCGGCATCGCGGCGCACTGCTCGGCGATCCAGTCGGCCTGGTAGAGGTCGGCCGGACGGCGGCCACCCCAGTAGAGCGTGGCCGCACGCGTGATGCCCTTGGCGCGCATCTGCTCGATGATGGCCTTGATCGGCGCGAAACCGGTGCCCGAGGCCAGCAGCACGATCGGCTTGTCGCTGTCCTCGCGCAGGTAGAAGCTGCCGAACGGGCCTTCGATGCGCAGGATCTCCTTTTCCTTCATCGCGCCGAACACATGGTCGGTGAACTTGCCGCCCGGCAGGTGGCGGATGTGCAGCTCCATGGATGGCGTGGCGGCCTGCGGCGCGGTCGCCATCGAATAGGCGCGGCGCGAGCCGTCCTTGAGCAGGAACTCGATGTACTGGCCGGCGTGGTAGCGGAAGCTGTCGTTGGCCGGCAGCTGCAATCTGACGATCATGACGTCGTGCGAGGCGCGCGTCAGGCTGCTGACGCGCACCGGCAGCTTCTTGATCGGCAGCGCGTCGGCCGCGGTGACCTGGCGCGACTCAAGCACCAGGTCGCTGGTCGCCGTGGCGCAGCAGGTCAGCACGAAGCCGGCGGCTTCCTCCTCGACGCTGAGCGCCTTGGCCTGGTGCGCGCCATGCACGACGCTGCCCGAGATCTTCTTGCATTTGCACGAGCCGCAGGCGCCGTCCTTGCAGCCATACGGCAGGCTGATGCCCTGGCGGATGCCGGCGATCAGGAGGGTCTCGTCGGGGTGGGCGGAGAAGGTGCGGCCGCTGGGCTCAACGGTGATCTGGAATGTCATACTGATCGGGATGGTGGTTGTGGGCGGGCGTTGCGCCTGCAACCGGTGATTTTCTCAAATCTGGAAGCTCAGATGGCTTTTCTTGGTGCCTTGCCGGCGCGTTTCCGGCGTGAACGGATCCTGGTCGTGGGCTGTGGCGATGTCGGCTTGCGTAGCGCGCGCTCTCTTGGCGGCAGACCGGCCGGATCGGGTGCGCGCGGCCGGGTGCGCCTGCTGGCGCTCAGCTCGTCGCCCGCACGCCGCGACGCGCTGCGCGCTGCCGGCCTGACGCCGCTGACGGGCAACCTCGACGACGGGAACAGCCTGCGCCGGCTCGCCGGTCTTGCCACGCGCGTGCTGCACCTGGCGCCGCCGCCCGGGCAAGGCGAGGACGACCCACGGTCGCTGGCGCTGGCGCGGGCGCTCTCGCGTGGCCGGCTGCCCCGGGCGCTGGTCTATGGCTCGACCAGCGGTGTCTATGGCGACTGCGGCGGTGCCTGGGTCGGCGAGACCCGGGCGGTGAATCCGGCGACGCCGCGCGCGCGCCGCCGCGTGGCCGCCGAGGCGGTGCTGCGCGGCTGGGGCAGGTCGTCGGGCGTGTCGGTGTCGGTGCTGCGCATACCCGGCATCTACGCTGCCGACCGTGAGGGCGGCCCGCGCGAGCGCCTGCTGCGCGGCGCGCCCGTGCTGCGGCGCGAGGAGGACGTGCACACCAACCATGTCCATGCCGACGACCTGGCGCGCGCTTGTGTCAGGGCGCTGTGGCGCTCGCCTTCGCAGCGCCTCTTCAACTGCTGTGACGACACCGAGCTGGCGATGGGCGACTATTTCGATCTGGCCGCCGATCTCTACGGCCTGCCCCGGCCCGAGCGCGTGAGCCGGGCGCAGGCGCGTGAGCGGCTGTCGCCCATGACCTTGAGCTTCATGGGGGAGTCGCGCCGGCTGCGCAACGCGCGCCTCAAGCGCGAGCTGGGGCTGGTGCTGCGTTATCCGACGGTTGAGCAGGGCCTGCGTGCCGGCTGATCGGCGAGCCGGAAAGCAAAAAGGCGACAACTGGTGTTGTCGCCTGCGCTGGCTTCCTGGTGCCCGGGGCCGGACTCGAACCGGCACACCTCGCGGCGGGGGATTTTGAATCCCCTGCGTCTACCGATTTCGCCACCCGGGCAGGAATGCTTCCGAAATTATGGCACAGTGGCAAGCCTGTCCCCATGCACACCTGCAAAAAACTCCCATGACACGCGCGACCGCCCGCAGCCGCAAGAAACCCGTCATCTACCCGACGCTGGAAGACACCGTCGGCCGCACGCCGCTGATTGCGCTGCAGCGCATCGGTGCTGCCAACCGCGAGCGCGGCAACGTGGTGCTGGCCAAGCTGGAGGGCAACAACCCGGCGGGGTCGGTCAAGGACCGCCCGGCGCTGTCGATGATCCGGCGCGCCGAGGAGCGCGGCGAGATCAAGCCCGGCGACACGCTGATCGAGGCGACCTCGGGCAACACCGGCATCGCGCTGGCGATGGCCGCCGCCGTGCGCGGCTACCGCATGGTGCTGATCATGCCCGAGGACCTCAGCATCGAGCGCGCGCAGACGATGAAGGCCTTCGGTGCCGAGCTCATCCTCACGCCCAAGAGCGGCGGCATGGAGTACGCGCGCGACCTGGCCGACCAGATGGTCGCGCAGGGCAAGGGCAAGGTGCTGGATCAGTTCGCCAACCCTGACAACCCGCGCATCCACTACGAGACCACCGGGCCTGAGCTGTGGCAGCAGACGCGCGGCCAGATCACGCATTTCGTCAGCGCGATGGGAACGACCGGCACCATCACCGGCGTGGCGCGCTACCTCAAGGAGCAGAACCCGGCGGTGCGCATCATCGGCGCGCAGCCCAGCGAGGGCTCGCGCATTCCGGGCATCCGCAAGTGGCCCGAGGAGTACCTGCCAAAAATCTACGATCCCTCGCTGGTCGACGAGCTGATCCATGTCAGCCAGGCCGACGCCGAGGAGATGTGCCGGCGCCTGGCGCGCGAGGAGGGCATCTTCGCTGGCATCTCGGCCGCCGGCGCCTGCTGGGTCGCGCAGCAGATCGCGGCCCGGGTGCAGGAGGCGACGATCGCCTTCATCGTCTGCGACCGCGGCGACCGCTATCTCTCGACCGGCGTGTTTCCGGCCTGATACCCGACTGCCATTTCGATTGCCTGATTCCGACATGAACGCAGACCGAGAACTCGACGCGCGCGGGCTGAACTGCCCGCTGCCCATCCTCAAGTCCAAGAAGGCGCTGGCCGACATGGAGAGCGGCCAGGTGCTCAAGGTGATCTGCACCGACGCCGGCTCGGTGCGCGACTTCCAGGCCTTCTGCCAGCAGACTGGGAATGCGCTGTTGCAGCAGGATACGACCGGACCCGAGTTCGTGACCTTCCTCAGGCGCCGCTGAGCCCGTAGCGATGATCGGCTTCATCTGGCTGCTGGCTTTCCAGCTCGCGGGCGAGCTGCTGGTGCGTCTGCTCGGTCTGCCGCTGCCCGGTCCGGTCGCCGGCATGGCGCTGTTGCTGGCCTGGCTGCTGTGGCGCGGCCGCGCGGCCGAGCCGATCGCGCGCACTTCGGCCCGGCTGCTGCAGCATCTGTCGCTGCTGTTCATTCCGGCCGGAACCGGCGTCGTCCTCTACGGCGGGCTGATGGCCGCCGAATGGCTGCCGCTGTCGGTGGCGCTGCTGGTCAGCACGCTGCTCGGGATGGCGGTGACCGCGTGGCTGCTGCGGCTGCTGCGTCGCTCGCATGGGGCGGCCGGATGAGCGAGCGCCTGGTCCGGACCTGGGCCTGGCTGGAAGCTTCTCCGCTGCTCTGGCTGGGCGCGACGCTGCTGGCCTACCAGTTCGCGATCTGGCTGCACCGCAGGAGCGGCTACCATCCGCTGGCGAATCCGGTGCTGGTCGCGGTCGCGCTGCTCTCGGCGCTGCTGCTCGCGACCGGGGTGCCGTACCGCAGCTACCTCGACGGCGCGTCCTTCGTCCATTTCCTGCTCGGTCCGGCGACCGTCGCGCTCGCCGTGCCGCTGCATGCGCACTGGCACCGGCTGCGCGCGCTCGCGCTGCCCCTGCTCGTCTCGCTCGTCGTCGGGTCCTGCGTCGCTGCGGTATCGGCCTGGGGGATGGGCGCGCTGCTCGGGGCCGGGCCGGCATCGCTGGTCTCGCTGTCGGCCAAGAGCGTGACGACGCCGATCGCGATGGCGGTCTCCGAGCGCCTGGGCGGCATCGCCGCGCTGACCGCGGTGCTGGTGATCGTCACCGGCATCGTCGGTGCGCTCTGCGCCGACTGGCTCTACCGGCTGCTGCGCATCGACGACCCGGCGGTCAGGGGTTTCGCGCTCGGGCTGGCCGCGCATGGCGTCGGCACCGCGCGCGCCTTCCAGTACGGCGAGCAGGCGGGCGCGTTCGCCGCGCTCGGCATGGGGCTCAACGGGCTGCTGACCTCGCTGGCGCTGCCCTGGCTGCTGCCGGCGCTCGAATCGCTGCGCTGATTCAGGCCGCGGCCGCCAGCCAGGCGTCGATCTGGCGCGAGTCGTTGACGGTACGCAAGGCCTGGTAGGCGGCCTCGGCCTCGGGGTGGCGGCGGCGCAGGTAGTTGAGCCACTGCTTGATGCGGCCGGCGCGTGCGCGCGGCTCGATGCGGGCCTGAACCACTTGCCAGTAATGCCCGAGCAGCGGCAGCAGCTCGTCCCAGCCGGTCGGGCCGCCTTCGGTCAGGTCCCGGTCGGCCAGGATGGCCAGCGCCAGGCCGGGATCGGCGACCATGCCGCGGCCCAGCATCAGGTCGCTGCAGCCGGACTCGCTGGCGCAGCGGCGCGCATCCAGCACGCTCCAGATCTCGCCGTTGGCGACCACTGGCAGCCGCACGGTCTGGCGGATGTCGGCAATCCGGCTCCAGTAGGCCGGCGGCCGGTAGCCCTGCGCCCGGGTGCGGGCGTGCACGACGAGCTGGTCGGCGCCGCCGGCCTCGATCGCCAGCGCGCAGTCCTCGGCTGCGGCATCGTCATCGAAGCCCAGCCGCATCTTGGCCGAGACCGGCACGCCGGCCGGCACCGCGCGCCGCACCGCAGCGACGATGCGGTGCAGCAATTCGGGTTCCTGCAGCAGCGCGGCGCCGCCGCCATGGCGGTTGACGACCTTGGCCGGGCAGCCGAAGTTGAGGTCGATCCCGGCCGGGCCGAGACCCGCGAGGCGCGCGGCGTTCTCTGCCAGACAGGCCGGATCGGAACCCATCAGCTGCGCGCGCACCGGCACGCCGGCTGGCGTGCGACCGCCCCGGGCCAGCTCGGGCACGATGCGGTGGAACACGCGCTCGGGCAGCAGCGTGCCGGTGACGCGGATGAATTCCGAGACGCAGAGGTCGATGCCGCCGACGCGGGTGAGCGTGTCGCGCAGCGCGAAGTCGAGCAGCCCTTCCATGGGGGCGAGCAGTAGGGCCATAGCGATGCAGAGGGTGGAAGGCAGCGATTGTCGGCGATCATGGTCCGCGCCATGAATAATCGGGTGACCCATCCCCGCTCCAATCCCGCCGCGCCGACTTCCATCCGGAAAAACTGAGAGTCCCGAATGCTTGCCCATATCGAACCCGGCGCCGCGCAGCGCCCCAGCCTGAGCCGTATCCGCGCCGACTTCGGCCTGACCTATTTCGCCAACGGCCTGATAGGCTTCATTTTCGCGGCCACCGGGCCGGTCGCGATCGTGCTGTCGGTGGGCACCGGAGGCGGTCTGAGCCAGCAACAGATCGCTTCCTGGGTCTTCGGCATGTTCTTCGTCAACGCGCTGATCACGATCGCGATGAGCTGGCGCTACCACATGCCGCTTGGCTTTGCCTGGACCATACCCGGCACGGTGCTGGTCGGCCCGGCGCTGCAGCACCTGAGCTTCGCCGAGGTCGTTGGCGCCTTCTACGCGACCAGCGCGCTGATCCTGCTGCTCGGGTTCAGTGGCTGGGTCAAGCGGCTGATGTCGGCCCTGCCGATGCCCATCGTGATGGGAATGGTCGCTGGCGTGTTCCTGCGCTTCGGGCTCGATCTGGTGCGCGCGCTGCAGAGCGACTTCGCGATCGCCGCGCCCATGATCCTGACCTTCGTCGCGCTGTCGGCGCTGCCGCACTGGGGCCGCAGGCTGCCGCCGCTGATCGGCGCGCTGCTGGTCGGTGCGGTCGCGATCGCGCTCGGCCGCAGCGAGGGCGCCGCGCTCGGGCAGTTCGCGCTCGCGCAACCGGTGTTCACCGCGCCGCAATGGTCGCTGGGCGCGCTGATCGAGCTGGTGGTGCCGCTGGCAATCACGGTGCTGGTGGTGCAGAACGGGCAGGGCGTCGCGGTGCTCAAGGCCGCCAACCACGAGCCGCCGGTCAACGCGATCGCCGTCGCCTGTGGCATCGGCGCGGCGCTGTGCGCCTCGGTGGGCGCGGTCAGCAGCTGCCTGACCGGACCGACCAACGCGTTGATGACTTCTTCGGGCGAGCGCTCGCGCCACTACACCGCCGCGCTGACTTTCGGCAGCTTCGGCCTGCTGTTCGGCCTGATGGCGCCGATCTTCACCGGTCTGATGCTCTCGGCCCCGAAGGCCTACATCATGGTGCTCGGCGGGCTGGCGATGCTGCGCGTGCTGCAGGGCTCGTTCGTGGCGTCATTCGGTGGCAGGTTCACGCTCGGTGCACTGATCAGCCTGATCGTGACCGTCTCCGACGTCAGCATCCTGAACATCGGCGCGGCGTTCTGGGGCCTGGTGGCGGGTTTTGCCTGCTCCTGGCTGATGGAGAACGCCGATTTCCAGACACTGCACAAGCTGGGCTGAGCCGCTGGCGCACCGATGCGGCGCGAGACGGCAGCAAGGTGGAATGCGGGCCTGCTTCTATACTCTGGATTCAGAGTCAATTTGACTTCATCCAGATAGGAGACCACCATGTACCAGCACCTGTTCGTTCCGGTTGACGGTTCCGAGCTCTCGCAGCGCGCCATCGAGGGCAGCATCGCGCTGGCCAGGCAGCTCGGCGCGCGCATCACGGGCTTCGTCGTCGAGCCCGAGCTGGTGCTGTCCGAGACCTCGCACAACGCGCAGGTCTTCGCCCGGCATGTCCAGCAGCATGAGGAGCGCACCGAGGCGCATGCCGCCAAGGTGCTGGCGCAGTTCGAGCAGCAGGCCGTTGCTGCAGGCGTCGCTTTCCAGGGTGCGCATGTCACCCGCAGCGGTGTCGATGGCGCCATCGTCGATGAGGCCGCGAAGGCCGGCTGCGACATGATCGTGATGGTCACGCATGGCCGCGGCCCGGTCGGCGAGTTCCTGTTCGGCTCGCACACCCGCAAGGTCATCGCGCACAGCCAGCTGCCGGTGTTCGTGCTGCACTGAGCCCCGCGGGGCTCAGCCCAGGCGCTTGAGCTGCTGCTCGATCTTGGCCAGCGTGGCGCCGAAGTCGGCCAGGCGCTTGCGTTCCTGCTCGATCACCGCCGGCGGTGCCTTGGCGACGAAGGCCTCGTTCGACAGCTTGCCGTTGGCTTTTCCGATCTCGCCCGACAGGCGCGCGGCTTCCTTCGACAGGCGCGCCTTCTCGGCCGCGACATCGATCTCCATGAACAGGCACAGGCGCGCCTCGCCGACCACGGCCACCGGAGCCGCCTGCGCGGCATCGGTCCAGCTGGCTTCGTCGGCGAAGACCTTGACCTCGCCGAGCTTGGCGAGCGACTGCAGCACCGGCGCGATCGCGCTGACGAAGGCCTGGTCGCCGACCGCGTACAGCGGCAGGCGCTGCGCCGGCGAGACGTTCATCTCGCCGCGCAGGTTGCGGCAGGCATCGACCATGGCTTTCAGTTTCGCCACATGGGCTTCCGCCTGCACGTCGATGCGCTCAGGCTGGGACACCGGATAGGCAGCGATGCTGACCGAATCCCCGGCGCGGCCAGCCACCGGCGCCACCTTCTGCCACAGTGCCTCGGTGATGAAGGGGATGATCGGGTGCGCCAGGCGCAGGATGGTCTCCAGCGTGCGGATCAGCGTGCGGCGTGTGGCGCGCTGCTGCTCAGGAGCGCCGGTGTTGATCTGGACCTTGGCGATCTCGAGGTACCAGTCGCAGAACTCGTTCCAGACGAAGTCGTAGATCGCATTCGCCACGTTGTCGAGGCGGTAGTCGGCAAAGCCCTTGGCGACCTCGGCCTCGACGCGCTGCAGGCTGGAGACGATCCAGCGGTCGCATTGGCTGAAATCGAGGTAGCCGCCGGCCGCGCAGGCTTCAGCGCCGTGCGGGTCGAGGCCGCAGTCCTGGCCTTCGCAGTTCATCAGCACGAAGCGGGTCGCGTTCCAGAGCTTGTTGCAGAAGTTGCGGTAGCCCTCGCAGCGCTTGCTGTCGAAGTTGATGCTGCGGCCCAGGCTGGCCAGCGCCGCGAAGGTGAAGCGCAGCGCGTCGGCGCCGTAGGCCGGGATGCCCTCGGGGAATTCCTTCTCGGTCTGCTTGCGCACCTTGGGCGCCGTCTCGGGCTTGCGCAGGCCGGTGGTGCGCTTCTCCAGCAGGGGAGCGAGCTCGATGCCGTCGATCAGGTCGACCGGATCGAGCACGTTGCCCTCGGACTTGCTCATCTTCTGGCCCTGGGCGTCGCGCACCAGGCCGTGGATGTAGACATGCCTGAACGGCACCTTGCCGGTGAAGTGCGTCGTCATCATGATCATCCGGGCGACCCAGAAGAAGATGATGTCGTAGCCGGTGACCAGCACCGAGGAGGGCAGATAGAGGTCGTAGTCCTGGGTCTGCTCCGGCCAGCCCATGGTGCTGAACGGCACCAGGGCCGACGAATACCAGGTGTCGAGCACATCCTCGTCGCGCTTGAGGCCGGCAGCCAGCAGGGCGGCGCGCTGCGACTCACTCAAGGCGGCAATGCGGGCATCGAACTGCGCCTGCGCGTCGGCTTCGCTGCGCGCGACATAGACCTGGCCCTCGGCGTCGTACCAGGCCGGGATCTGGTGCCCCCACCAGAGCTGGCGGCTGATGCACCAGTCCTGGATGTTGTTCATCCACTGGTTGTAGGTGTTGACCCAGTTCTCCGGCACGAAGGACACCTGGCCGCTCTGCACCGCGTCGATGGCCTTCT
>JACCEC010334345.1_pt1 | contig 14730 bp, 8 predicted proteins | sample 7450121 | NCBI WGS metagenome assembly JACCEC01 (sample SAMN15323455, study PRJNA562643) | freshwater metagenome | isolation source: river surface water | place: USA:Blue River Watershed | collected 2017-08-18 | reverse complement strand
GTCGCGAAGGTGCGGTGCGGCATCAGCACCTTGAGTCCCAGGTCGCGCAGCATGCCGAAGGCCTGCGGGCTCGTGACCTCGTGGATCAGGTGCGTGCCGATGAGCAGCTGCGTCTGGCCGTTGGCCAATTTGCGGACGGAATGGGCGTCCCAGACTTTTTCGAAGAGCGATTTGGGCATGACGTGAGAGGAGAAATTTGCGGTGAGGGTGAGGCCCCGGTGCCGTGCAATGGCGAAACCGGGAGGCCCGAACCCAGAGAAACAAGGCGCGGCTGTCACCCCATTTCCCGATCCGAACCGACGCCATCCTACCAGAACGTTGCCATAACCGGGAAATACTTGTTTAGCGGTCGGTGATGCCGCGCGAGTATCAGTATCCGTTCGAATTGCGCCACCTCGTCTACTTCCGCGAGGTCGCCCGCCAGCTGCATTTCCGGAAAGCCGCCGAGACGCTCGCCATCGCCCAGCCGGCCCTCAGTCGCGCCATTGCCCAGCTCGAGTCCGCCCTCGACGCCGACCTGCTCAACCGCACCCGCCGCGGCGTCGAGGTGACGCCGGCCGGCCGGCTCCTGCTCGAGCGCATCGAGCCGCTGCTGCGCGGCCTCGCCGCGGTTCCGGGTGACCTGCAGGCGCTGGCCGGCGGCGAGGTCGGCCACGTGCGGATCGCCTTCACCGGCCTGGCCATGGCGACCGTGTTGCCCCGGATCCTGCGCGAATTCCACCGCCGCCACCCCGGCATCCGCCTCGAACTCACCGAGTCGCCGACCGCGGCCCAGCTCGCCGCGCTGCAGGCCGGAGACCTCGCCTGCGGTTTCTTCCATCCCGACGCACCGACGCCCTCGATCCGCACCCACGTGCTGCTGCGCGAACGCAACGGCGTGCTCCTCCCCGTCTCCCATCCCCTCGCCGCCCGCCGCACACTGCGGCTGCGCGACTTGGCGGCGACGCCGTTCGTGCTTTTTCCGCGTGCGCACAACCCCGGCTTCCATGACCGGATCCTCGCCGCGTTCGCCGCCGCCGGCATCACCCCCCGGATCGCGGAGGAAATCTGGCCGCGCGCCAACGGCGTGGGTCTCGTCCGCGCCGGTCTCGGGGTCACGTTCATGACTCCGTCCGAGGCGCAACACCTGCCGCCCGAGATCACCTTTCGGGCCCTGCAGGGCCCGGCCCCGGAAAGCCGCCTGGTGCTCGGCTGGCGTCAATCCGACCCGCCCGATCCGGCGCTGGCCGCGTTTGTCGCCGTGGCCGTCGGCCCGACCTGACCGCACCCGGGATATGACCGCCCGCGGCGTCGCTGGCGGGTTGACCGGGACGATACCGGGTTCTTTCCTGCGCGCATGGCGTCACTCCGGGCTCCGATCATCGCGTGCCTGCTGGGCGCGGTCGGAGCGCGCGTTGCACCGCCCGCCTTCGCCGCCCGGCCGCTCAGCGAAGCCGGCCGGCCCTTCGTCACCGCCTACGCCCCGCGCGACTACCGGGCCCACAACCAGATCTGGGAGACGGTCCAGAGCCCCGAGGGCCTGCTCTATTTCGGCAACAGCGGGCGGGTCCTCGAATTCGACGGCACCACGTGGAAACGCATCCCCGTGCCCGGTTCGTTCGTGCGCCGTCTGGCCTACGGCGCCGACGGCCGCCTCTACGTGGGCGCCACCGACATGCTCGGTTGGATCGAGCGCGATCCCGCCGGCGAGTCCCGCTTCCGGTCGCTGCTCGACCAGGTGCCCGCGGCCGCGCTGCCGCTCGGCATGGTCACCGACGTCACGCCGCACGGCGACGCCGTCTATTTCACCACGGTCAACGGCGTGCTGCGCTGGCAGCACGGCCGGATGCGGTTTTGGCCGGGGTCGCCCGACCGGAAGCCGCCTTGGCTGAGCATCGTCGGCCCCGACGTCTATCTGCACCGCACCGGCGCCGGACTTTTTCGGCTGCAAAACGACGAATGGAAGCCGCTCAGCACGGATCCGCGCTACACCCAGTCGCACATGGTCCTGCTCACCGCGGGCGAGCCGGGTGCGCCGCTCGTGCTCGTGCGCGAGGGCACGCTGGGCTTTCTGCGGCCCGACGGCTCGCTCGCCCCGTGGCACCCCGAGACCGCCGCGCTCCTCGCGCGCACGCGCCTGCGGATCGCGCAGTGGCTCGACGACGGCTCGCTCGCCCTCGCCACCGACACTTTGGGTGTCCTCCGCCTTGCCCGCGACGGTCGCGTGGTCGAGCGCTTCGACCAGAGCACCGGCCTGGAAAACGCCTCGCTCCACGCCCTCTTCCAGGACCGCGACGGCGGCCTCTGGATCAACACCAACAACGGCACGTTCCGCACCGAACCCGCCTCGCCCTTTTCCGTCTTCGACCGCGTCAACGGCCTCGGCCGCGACGCGGTCCGCAGCTTCTGCCGCCACGACGGCGTGCTCTACGCCGCGGTCAACGACCAGCTCCACCGGCTGGTCCCCGCCGATCTCCACGAGCACGGCTCCGCCCGTTTCGAGCGCATCCCGCTCGAATATGCCTTTCCCTGGGCCCTCGTGAGCCACCGCAGCGGCCTCCTCATCGGCGGCGCGCCCGGCATCGCGCGGCTCGAGGGCGGCCGGCTCTCCTGGGTCATCCGCAACAACGCCGTGCGGGTCGAGGCCATGACGCGCTCCCTCGCCGACCCCGACCGGATCTGGTGCAGCCACGAAGGCGGCCTGCGGTCCATCCGCTATGTCGACGGCGAGTGGCGGGACGAAGGCCTCGTCTCGGCCTACCGCGGTCCGGCGCGCGACGTCGCCGAGGCGCCCGACGGCACCCTCTGGCTCGGCACCCCGACCCGGGGCTTTGTCCGCATCACCCGTCCGGCCGGCGACGCCGATTGGTCGCGCGCGACCTTCCGCACCTATTTCGAAACCCACGGACTGCCGCCGGACCAAGGCTGGAGCTATGTCCACGCGACCTCGTCCGGCCCGCTCTTCACGGCATCGCGCGGCATCTATCGCTTCGACGCCGCCGCCGAGCGGTTCGTCCCGGAGCCGCGCCTCGCGCCGGAGGGCCGCGCGGACGCCCGGGTCGCCTGGCTCGCCGAGGCGGCCGACGGTTCCATCTGGCTGGAAACCGAAACGCCCGAAGAAAACTCGATCTGTATCCAGAAACTCACGCCCAACGGCGACGGCACTTACGCTTGGTCCCCGCAGCCGCGCGCGATCGAGGAGCACCTCGGGTATTCCGGCGCGAAACTGATCTGGCGGGAGCGCACGCCCGCGGGCGAGGACACCGTCTGGATCTCCGGCAACGACGCCACCGTGCGCGTCGTGGTCTCGCGCCTCGCCGCCGCCCGCCCTCCCGCCCCGTGGCGGGCAATGATCCGCTCCGCGCGCTTTCCCGGCCTCGCCGGGGCCGCCGCCGACGGCGTCCGCGCCCCCTATTCGCACGAACCCATCGCGTTTTCCTTCGCCGCGCCCCGCTTCGGCACCGGCGGCCCGCATCACTACCAAACCCGGCTGCTGGGCTTCGACGACGCCTGGTCGCCGTGGTCCGACCGGCCCGAGGTCACGTTCACCAATCTCAGCGGCGGGCCCTTCACGCTCGAGGTCCGGGCGCGCGATTTCAACCGGGCGGTGAGCGCTCCCGCCCGGTTCGTGTTTTCGGTGGCCCCGCCGTGGCACCGGACCCCGTGGGCCGTCGGCGCCTACGGTATCGCCGCCGCCGCCGCGGTGCTCGGCCTCGTCCGCTGGCGGCTGCGGCATGCCGCCCGCGAACGCGCGCGCCTCGAGCAACTCGTCGCGCAGCGCACCGAGGAACTGAGGCACGCCAAGGAAATCGCCGACGAAGCCAACCGCGCCAAAAGCGCCTTCCTCGCCAACATGTCGCACGAGCTGCGCACGCCGCTCAACGGCGTCATCGGCTACGCCCAGGTCCTCATGAAGGACCGCGATCTGACGCCCCGGAACCGCGAACGCATCCGGATCGTGCAGACCAGCGGCGAGCACCTGCTGCGCATGATCAACGAGGTGCTCGATTTCTCCAAGATCGAGGCCGGCCGGATGGAGCTTTCGCCGGCGCCCTTCCACCTGCCGCAACTGCTCCGCGACGTCGCCGCCGCCATCAGCCCGCGCTTCGAGCAAAAGCAGCTGGCCTTTCATTTCGAACCCGCGCCGGCGCTGCCCGATCTCGTGCTCGGCGATCCGCTGAAACTCCGCCAGGTCCTCGACAACCTGCTCGGCAACGCCCTCAAGTTCACCCCCGCCGGCGAGGTCCGGCTCGAGATCACGCCGGCGGACCGGGCCGAGGAATCCGTGACCTTCCGCGTGACCGACACGGGCGTCGGCATCGGCCCCGCGGACCGCGCCCGGCTCTTCCAGCCCTTTCACCAGGCCGTGGACGGGCGCCCGCCCGAACCCGGCACCGGTCTCGGCCTCGCCATCGCGCGCCGCCTGGTCGAGCTGATGGGCGGCACCCTTGGGGTCGAAAGCGAACCCGGGCGCGGCAGCGTCTTCGGTTTCACGATCCGCCTGCCCGTCATCGCGGCGGACGCCGAGGCCGACCGCCGTGCCGCCGGCGTGATCTCGGGCTACCGCGGCCGTCGCCGCCGTATCCTGATCGTCGACGACGTCGCGACCAACCGCGCGGTCCTCCGCGAACTGCTCGCGCCGCTCGGCTTCGAGCTCGCCGAAGCGGCGTCCGGGGCCGAAGCACTCGCCGCCGCGCCCGGGCTCGGTCCTGATCTGGTGCTGCTCGACCTCCGCATGCCCGGGATCGACGGCTTCGAACTCGCGCGCCGGCTCCGCGCCCGGCCCGGCGGCGCGGCACTGAAGCTGATCGCCATGTCCGCCTCGGTCCTCTCCTTCAGCCGCGAGGACGCCTTCGCCGCCGGCTGCGACGATTTTCTTTCCAAGCCGTTCCGCGAGGACGACCTCCTGGCCCGCATCGGACAGGCGCTGCAGGTCGAGTGGATCGGCGATCCCGGCACCGCCGTCCCGTCATCCGCCGACCCGGCTCCCGCGACGACCCTCTCCGCCGCGGTGATCGCCGAGTTGCTCGCGAGCGCCCGCCGCGGCGAGATCGCCGCGTTGCGCCGCCGGCTCGGCGAGCTGCGCGGCGACCCGCTCGCCGACGCGCTCGAAGCGCTCGCCAAATCCTATCGCATGGAAAACATCCGCGCCCTCCTCGAAGCGCAGTCCTCCCCCGCCCGTCCGCCCTCCCCATGAGTTCATCCGCCCGCGGCCGCGTGCTCGTCGTCGACGATACTCCCGCCAATCTCTCCCTCCTCCTCGACGCGCTCACCGACGCCGGCCACGAAATCCTCGTCGCGGAAAGCGGCCGCAGCGCCCTGTCGCTGCTGGAACACACCACGCCGGACCTCGTGCTGATGGACCTGGTGATGCCCGGTCTCGACGGCGTCGCGACCTGCCGCCGCCTGAAGGAGCGGCCGGAGTGCCGCGATGTGCCGGTGATTTTCATGACCGCGGTCGAGGAGCCCGCGCAGAAACTGCGGGCTTTCGAAGCCGGCGCGCTCGATTACATCACCAAGCCCGTCTACCCGCCCGAGGTGCTCGCCCGGGTCGCGGCCCACCTGCAGATCCGCCTGCTGCAGAAATCCCTCGCCGACGAGCTGGCGCTGCGGGTCGAGGCGGAGAACCAACTGAGCCAGTCGCTCGACCGCGCCGTGGTGCTCGCGGACGCCTCCGGGCGCATCGTGTTCGCCACGCGCCTCGCCTCCGATCTCCTGCACAAACACTTCCCCGCCCACGCCGCGGGCACGCTGCCGGCGGAACTCGGCGCGGACGGCGCCGCCTTGCTCGTGCGCCGCTTCGCCGAGCGCGACCGCAACGACCTGCAGATGCTCGTCCTCGAGGAGCGCGGCGCCCCGCCGGGACCCGCCTCCCTCATGGCGCTCGGCCTGACGGCCCGCGAAGCCGAAGTCCTGTGGTGGATCGCCCAGGGCAAGAGCAACCCCGACATCGCCACCATCCTCGGCGCCAACGTCCGCACCGTCCACAAGCACGTGGAGCACATCTTCCAGAAACTCGGACTCGAGACGCGCAACGCCGCCACGCTGGCCGCGCTCGAGGTGCTGCGTCCCGCCCGCTAGACGTCGCGCGATTCCCCGCACGACGCCGGCCGAGGCGCCGGCTACGGCGCCAGGCTGGTGCGGCTGTCCCCGAAAAGTTCGATCGGACAGCCGAACTCCCGGATCGCCGTCCGTTCCCATTGCGCGGCGAGTTCCATCCGGCCGGCCAGGCGCAGGGAGCGGACGATGTCGAGCAGCGCCGTGTTCGCCTGCAAGCGCACCTGCGGATGGGCCAGGTTGAGGTTTCCGCCGGCCGGCGTGCGCTGGGCGATTCCCTCCGGTATCCCGAGCCGGCGGAAGAGATCGATCAGCTCCGTCCATGCCGTCTCGTTCGCCGGCTCGATCGCGATGATCGTCAAAAAGCGCACCGCCGCCGCGTCGAGCGCACCGAGATCGCGGTCGATGCGGCCCAGATACTCGATCGCGTCGACACTCAGCGGCTCCAACTGGCGCCAAGTGGCGATCGCCCCGACCGCGTCCGGAATGCGGCCCAGGCGCAGCAGCGCGAGGGTGCGGCGCCGGTGAATGTGGACGTTGCCGTAGTCCTGCAGGCTCGCGGCGATATTGCCCCGCTCGCGGAACCGCCGCCGCACTTCCTCCGCGACCCACCGGTCCTTCGCGTAGGCGCGGTCCAGGAGGGCCAGCGCCCGCAGGTAAGCCGCCGTCGCCCCGGCCGCGTCCCCGGCCGCCCGCCGCAGTTCGCCTTTCTTGAGGTAAAAACTGCCGAGATCTCCCCACAGGGTATTGTCCTGCCGCTCGATCGGCAGCGGCGGATCGTCCAGCAACGGCAGCCCCTGCTCGGCCAGCGCGATCGCCGCATCCATCGACCGCTCGTCCTGCCGCTCGGCCGTGATGGCCGTGGCCGCGCCCTTGTAGACGTTGAAACTGCGCGGGGAGACCCGTCGCGCCGCCTCCCACAACGCCGGCTCGTCGCGCCAGTCATGGTTCCGCGCCTGGGTCCGGCCGACCAGAGCCAACACGACCGCCGCCGGCACCGCCCACCGCACCGCGGCACCGCCGGGCAGACGCCGGACGCTCTCGGCCAGCCCGATCGCCAGCGTCACCGCCAGCCCGGTCATCGGCAGATACAAAAACCGCTCTCCCATGATGCTGCCGATCGGCAGCAGCAAATTCGAGACGGGCAGGAACATCACCGCCCCCCAGGCCAGGCCGCCGGCCGCCAGCCATGCACGGCGGCGCAGCCACCATCCGGTCGCCGCCAAGCCGGCCACCGCGGCGAGCGCGATCCACGCTTTTGCATCCTCGAATCCGCCCCCGCCATACAACGGGATCTGCGGATACGAATAGTCGCAGGACAACGCCGCCGGCCAGACCACCAGCGCCAGGTATTTCCCGACGACCTTCACCGCGGTCATCGTCCCCTCGAAGAATCCCGCATCCGCGATCGGGTTGTTGACGAAAATCTGGCCCGCGTGCGGCACGCTGAAGTGCATCACGATTCTCAACCCCACGGAAAAAACCAGCGCCGGGAAAAGCCACGGCAGCGCCCGCGTCGCGAACCGCCCTGCCCCCGTCCGCGCGCCGTGGCGGGCCGCCGCGAGCAGCCCGACGCCGGCGGCGGCCATCACGCCGTTCTCCTTCGCCGCGCACGCCAGCAGCGCCGCCGCGCCCATGGCCAGCCGCCAAGCGCGGTCGATCCGACGCTCCGTCGCCGCTTCCGCCCGCAACCACGCCAGCGCGGCCGCCAGCACGCCGCCCGTGGCCAACAGATCCGCGCGGCCGACGAGGTTCGTCACCGCTTCGACGCCGAGCGGATGCACGGCAAACAGCGCCGCGGCCAGCCAGGCCACATCCGGCCGCCCGCCGAGCCGCACGACCAGCCGCCACACCATCAGCGCGTTCCCCGCGTGGAGCAGAAAATTGACGACGTGGTAACCGAAGGTCGCCGGCCCGCTGCCGAGCACGCTGTAGTTGAACCAGTAGGTCAGCGTGGTCAGCGGCCGGTAGAGGTCGCTCGCCAGCGTGGGCCACCAGTAGCCCTTGGTCAGGATCAGTCCGAGATTGCGCCACGACACCGCCTGGAGCCGGGGGTCGTCGCCGATCACGACGCGGTTGTCCAGGGTCAGGTCGGCGTGGAAGCTGTTCGCGTAAGCCGCCAGCGTGAGGCCGAGAAGGGCCCCGGCGGCGAGCCACGCGCGGGAGCGGGGTGTCATTTTCCGCGCAGCCGCTTGAGGAGCGCCAGGCTCTCGGTGTCGAGCTGGCTGCCCGGCTCCACCTTCAGGACCCGCCGGGCGCGCTCCGCCGCCCGCACCGCGTCAGCCTGCATCTTGAGCCCCGCCAGGTGATCGCAAAAGGGCGCCACCACTTCGTCGAAGAACCCGATTCCCGCGCCCCGTCCGTAGGTATCGAGCGTCTGGTTGAAAATCCGGATTTGCTCCGCCGGCGGCTGGCTGCCGACCGCCCGCCACACCATCTCGCGGGCCTGCTGCGCGCTCAGGTCGGACCGGTTGCCCTTGTGCTTGAGCGCGAGCGCCCGCGCCTGCTCGTCGGCGGCGCTGGTCTCGCCCCGCGCCCGCAGGCTGTCGGCAACGCGGTTCGCGTAGTGGGCCTCGAGATCCGGAAAGCCGCGGAAGGCCTGCGCCGCTTCGCGCAGCAGGCCCTCGATCGTGCGCCCGTCGCGTTTCTCCGCCCGGGCGGCGTCGATCAAGGTCTCCCAACCGGGCTGGTGCCGGCGCTCGAAGGTCACCGCCTTGCGCGCCGCGACTCCCGCCGCCCGCGCATCGCCGCCCGCCAGCAGCTCCGCCGCGAACAGCGCGTGCACCCGCGCCTGCTTGAACGACGGCAGGTCGCGGAACCGCTCGGAAAGAAACTTCAGGACGTGGTCCGAGATCGGCAGCCAGGTCTGCGGATCGATCGCGTGCCCCGTCACGAGCCGCTGTTCCGCGTGCCGCCCGGCGTCGAGCCGCCACTTTCCGGCGGTATCCAAAAATCCGAACCACGCGTGCCGTCCGTCGTTGCCGGCACCGGCGAAGAGCAACGTCGGCACGCCGCGGGCCTTGCCCGCCTGGGTCGCGAAATACGCCTGGTCCGCGCAGATGCCGCCCGTGCCGAGAATATCGGCCAGCCGGTAGCTCCGGCCGGTCCAGGTCATGGTGTTGTTGGCCACCCGGTCGTTGCGGTAGCGCACCATCGTGTAGGCGCGATCGAGATGGGAGAGCGGGAACTCGGCCACCTTCTGCGCCCACTCCAGCTCGGTGAAAGGCGCGGGAGTATCGACGACGAACTTGAGCTCGTCGGCTTCCAGCTTCGCCAACTTGTGGAAGGTCCGGCTCGCGCGATCCTGCTGGATCCACCACGCGAACGCGTCCGGCGCCGCCGGCAACCGGCGCGGCAGCACCTGCGCCGGCACCTGGTTGTGCGGCCACCAGGGCGGCGGCGGCACGTCGTAGACCACCGCCAGCGCCAGCGCGAGCCGGGCGTAGGTGCGGAAACGCGCGGGATCGCGCAGATACAGCTCGTCCAGGATCTCGAGCACCCGCACCGGCTGGTCCAGCGGCGAGCGGACCTGGAAAAACTGCGCCGAGAAATCGGCGTCCGCCAGCAGCCAGGCCTGCAACTCCGGGTTCAGCCGCGCCGCGAGCGGATTCCTCCGCAGGGCGAAATCGGCCGGCAGGTTCGGGTGCCCCGCCTTGGCGCGGTTCATCGCCGCGATCCAGGCCTGCACGGCGTCCGCCTCGTCCCCGGCGAGCAGCGCAGCCCACCGGCTCGCGTTGAGCCAAGCCTCCGCGGCGAAGAGTTTGTCCGCCGCATAGGCGCGCAACGCGGCGGACCGGAGCGGCGCGACATGCGGCTGCCAACCGTCGCGCTGCGCCGCCGCGTGGATCGCCCGCAGGCGCTCCGCCGTCGGCGGGAATCCGGTTTCGGCGTCCGCCACCGCCGGTTGCGCGGCCCGGGCCGCCGCCCCGGCGGCGAACAGCGCGGCCAGCCAAACGGTCCGCAACGCGCCGCGGGCGGCGGGGCGGAGTTCCGGTCGGGGCGGCGGCGGGACCATGTAACGGAAAGTGGAATCGGACCGCCGCCGGGAATGACAACCGCAAAAACGGAAAGCCCCGCTCCCCTTGATCTCGGGGAGCGGGGCTTCGTGTGGCGACGGTTGGTCGTCGTTTTTTATGGCGTCACACCGCTTGCGGCGGTGGGTGGCGTCTTTTGTTTGAAGATGAGCTTGTCGCCCTCGCGGGCCACGAGCACCGGCTCCCCGTCCTTCACCTCGCCGCGCAGCAACGCTTCGGCGAGCGGATCCTCGAGGTAGTGCTCGACGGCCCGGCGCAGGGGACGCGCACCGTATTTTTCGTCGTAGCCTTTCTCGATGAGCAGGTCTTTCGCCTCCTGCGAGAACTCGAGCGTGATTTTCCGCTCGGTCAGGCGCTTGGCGAAATTCGCGGTTTCGAGTTCGACGATCTTGACGAGGTCCGTCTTGTCCAGGGGCCGGAAGAAGATGATGTCCGAAATGCGGTTGAGGAACTCCGGCTTGAAGACCCGCTTGGCCTCCTCGAGCACCTTCTCGCGCATCTTTTCCGAATCGTTGAAATTCGAATTGGCGGCGGCGAAGCCCATCGAGGTCTGGCGCTGCAGAAGCTGGGCGCCGACGTTCGAGGTCATGATGATGATCGTATTCCGGAAATCGACCACCCGTCCGAGCGAATCGGTCAGGCGGCCGTCCTCCATGATCTGCAGGAGCAGCTGCAGCGCATCCGGGTGGGCCTTCTCGATTTCGTCGAAAAGGATCACGGAATACGGCTTGCGGCGCACGGCCTCGGTCAGCTGGCCGCCTTCCTCGTAACCGACGTAGCCCGGGGGCGAGCCGACGAGGCGGGACACGGCGAACTTTTCCATGTATTCGCTCATGTCGATCTGGATGAGCGCGTCCTGGTTGCCGAACATCTGCGCGGCGAGTTGCTTGGCCAGCATCGTCTTGCCGACACCCGTGGGACCGACGAAGAGGAACGAGCCGATCGGGCGGCGCGGGTCCTTGAGGTCGGCGCGGGAGCGGCGCAACGCGCGCGCGATGGACGAGGAGGCCGCATCCTGGCCGATCACGGCCCGCTGCAGCTCGGTTTCCATCGTGAGCAGCTTTTCATTCTCCTTCTTCTCCATCCGGGAGAGCGGGATGCCGGTCCAGTCGGCGACGACCTGCATCATGAGGTCCTCGTCGATCGCCACGCGCTTCTCGTCGCGCGATTTCTTCCACTGCTCGGTGATCTGTTCCTGCTTGGCGCGCAGTTGCTTCTCCTGGTCGCGGAACTTGGCCGCTTCCTCGAAGTGCTGCTCGCTGATGGCCTTTTCCTTCAGGCCGCAGACCGACTCGATCTCCTTCACGAGGCCTTCGATGTCGGGCGGACGGCTGAGGGCGCCGATCCGGGCGCGCGATCCCGCCTCGTCCATGACGTCGATCGCCTTGTCGGGCAGGAATCGGCCGGTGATGTAGCGGTCGGAAAGCTTGGCGGCCGCCTCGAGCGATTTGTCGGTGAACGTGGCCTTGTGGTGGTCCTCATACTTCGAGCGGATGCCCTTCAGGATGAGCACGGTGTCGTCGACCGACGGGGCCTCGACCTTCACGGACTGGAAGCGGCGGTCGAGCGCGCTGTCCTTCTCGATATACTTGCGGTATTCGTTGAGCGTGGTCGCGCCGACGCACTGCAATTCGCCGCGGGAAAGCGCGGGTTTGAAGATGTTCGAGGCGTCCATCGCGCCCTCGGCCGCGCCGGCGCCCACGATGGTGTGGAGCTCGTCGATGAAGAGGATGATGTTCTTGGCGCGCTTGATCTCGTCCATGACCGCCTTGATGCGCTCCTCGAATTGGCCGCGGTATTTCGTGCCGGCGACCATGAGGGCGAGATCGAGGGTGATGACCTTTTTCTCGGCGAGGATCTCGGGCACGTTGCCCTGCGCGATCTCCTGCGCGAGTCCCTCGACGATGGCGGTCTTGCCGACGCCGGCTTCGCCGATGAGCACGGGGTTGTTCTTCGTGCGGCGGCAGAGGATCTGGATGACGCGGCGGATCTCGTTCTTGCGGCCGACCACGGGGTCCATCTCGCCCTTGCGGGCGAGCTCGGTGAGATCGCGGCCGAACGCCTTCAGCGCGGGCGTCTTCACTTCCTTCTTGTCCTCGGGCTGGGCGCCCGCGCGCTGCGGGTTGCCCGCCGCGGCTTCCTCGCTCCCGCCGGCCTCGCCCGGCTGCGAGCCGGAGAACTGCGGGTCGAGCTCACGGAGGATTTCGTTGCGCGTGCGTTCGATGTCGATGTCGAGCGACTTGAGCACGCGCGCGGCGACGCCCTCGCCCTCGCGGAGCAGGCCGAGCAGGATGTGCTCGGTGCCGACGTAGGAATGGTTGAGGGCCTTGGCCTCCTTGCCGGCCAGCGCGAGGACCTTCTTCACGCGGGGCGTGTAGGGAATGCTGCCGACCGGGGTCTTGGACTCCTGGCCGATGCCCACCTGCTTCTCGACCTCGCCGCGGACGGTCTCAAGGTCGAGGCCCATCTTCTGGAGAACGCTCACGGCCACGCCCTGCCCCAGCTTGATCAGCCCGAGCAGGAGGTGCTCGGTGCCGACGTAGTTGTGGTGGAAGCGGTCGGCTTCCTTGCGGGCGAGCGCCAGCACCTGCTGGGCGCGCGGCGTGAAGTTGTTCATTGGTTCCATGTAGTGGTATTGGTAAAGCGTTACTTCGCGGCGTTACTGAAGTCAGGGGCGGTCACTTTGGCAAATTCGAGACGCAGGCGTTCGGCGCGCAGGACATCGCGCTGGCTCGGCTCGAAGGAACCCTTGGCCGCATGCTGCACGTGGCCGGGCTGGCACTCGATGAAGAGCCGGTCGACCACGGCGCGCTGGCCGTCGGCGAAGATGCCAAGGTCGATGCCGAGACGGATGAGCGAGAGCAGGTTCATGGCCTCGCCGGAATTGAGCAGGTAGCCGTTCTGCAGGATGCCGAAGGCGCGGCCGATCTTGTCGAACAGCTTGTTCGGGTCGGTCTCGAGCAGCTTCTCGCGGGCGTTGAGTTCCTGGTCGACGATCGTCGTGAGGACGCCGTGCAGGTGCTTGATGATGCCCTCCTCGCTCTCGCCGAGCGTCGTCTGGTTGGAGATCTGGAAGATGCTGCCGCTGGCGTCGGAGCCCTCGCCGAACAGGCCGCGCACGGCCATGCCGAGCTGGTTGACGGCGCGGACGACCTTTTCCATCTGGCTCGAGATGACGAGCGCCGGCAGGTGCATCATGGCCGACCCGCGGATGCCGGTGCCGAGGTTGGTCGGGCACGCGGACAGGTAGCCGAGCTTCGGCGAGAAGGCGTAGTCCATGTGTTCCTCGAGGTCGGTGTCGAGCTGGTTGATCGTCGACCAGACCTTCTTGAACTGGAAGCCCGAGCGCAGGACCTGGATGCGGAGATGGTCCTCCTCGTTCACCATCACGACGCAGGACTGGTCCTTGCTGATGACGATGCCGGAGCCGGACTTGGCGTGGCAGAGCTCGCGGCTGATCAGGTGGCGCTCCACCAGGATCTGCTTCTGCAGCTCGTCGAGGCTCTCGACCGGGATGGCCAGGCCGCGCTTCATCTGCGGCAGGGCGGCGACGGCCTGCATGCACTGGTCGCGGATCTCCTTTTTCTGCGCCTCCTTCGCCCAGCCGGGGAACGGCTGCGCGGCGAGGTTTCGCGCGAGGCGGATGCGCGTCATGAGCACGACGGCGCTCTTGCTGGCGGAGGTGTCCGTCAGCTCGGAGTGGGACTCGATGAGTTCGTTAATCTTCATGTTTCGCGCCGGTTTTGCGCCCGGTCGTCGAACGGACTTGGGAGATTTCATCACGGAAGCGCGCCGCATCCTCATAACGCTCGGCCTTGATGGCCTGGTCGAGCTCGGTTTCGAGTTGGGTGAGGCGCTCGTAGAGGGATTTGCGGGCCAAGGCGCGCTGCGGGACCTTGCCGGTATGCGAACTGCCCTTGTGCATGGTCTCGAGCATGGGCTCGAGGATGCCGCTGAAGTGGCTGTAGCAGGCCGGGCAGCCGAAGCGGCCGGTCTTCTTGAAGTCCTGCTGCGTGAAGCCGCAGGACTCACACTTGGTGTCGCCCGCGGGCTCAGGGTTGAGGGAGGCCTTGAGGAGTAGGTCGGCCAGCGAGAAGCCGCTGGGGTCGGTCACGCCCTTGGCCTGCGCACAGGCCTCGCACAGGTCAACTTTGTGAATCTTGCTGTTGACGATCTGGGTGAGGTGGACGGTGGCGGGCTTCGCGCAGAGGTCGCACTTGAGAGGGTTGGCCATGAGGTGATTAGGGGGAGGATAACGCCCCGGCCCGGAAACGCAAATGCGTCGGGCGCAGGCCCTTTCTTCCCTGCAAAACGTGTGCCAAGGCCGCCCCCGCAAAGCAAGCGCGGACGCGGATCAAATCCCTAGAGGCGGGGCCATCAGCCCCGCGACGCTCCGGCATCACAGCACATGGCCCGCTGGACTGATGGTCCCGCCTCCAAAAGCCACTCAGGTCCGCGTGCCCTCGACCAGCACCCGCTTGCGGAAGCTGGTGAGCACGCGACCGGTGATGGGACCGGGCTTGCCGCTGCCTATGACACGGCCATCGAGCTTGACGACGGGGATGACCTCGGCGCCCGTGCCGGTGAGGAAGCACTCGTCGGCGCACCAGACGTCATAACGGGTCAGGTCGGCTTCCTTCATCGGGATGCCAAGCTCCTT
>JACCEC010508222.1_pt1 | contig 14734 bp, 10 predicted proteins | sample 7450121 | NCBI WGS metagenome assembly JACCEC01 (sample SAMN15323455, study PRJNA562643) | freshwater metagenome | isolation source: river surface water | place: USA:Blue River Watershed | collected 2017-08-18 | reverse complement strand
GCAATCAGCTTCGAGACCTGAAGTTATCGGCGATTTTGGTGGTTTTGCAGGGCTATTTGATGCAAGTGCTCTAACCAAATACAAGAAACCAATTCTGGCTACCGGCACCGATGGGGTTGGAACCAAAGTCGTAATTGCACAAAAACTTGGTATTCACCACACAGTCGGCATCGACTTAGTCGCAATGATTGCTGACGACATTGTTGTTTGTGGTGCTGAACCACTTTTCTTAACCGATTACATCGCAACTGGAAAAGTTGAACCGACTGTGGTCGCAGACATCGTTCGCGGAGTTGCGGACGGATGTAAACAAGCCGGAATGGCCTTACTTGGTGGTGAAACAGCTGAACATCCAGGCGTTATGGCCGCAGGCGAATACGACATTGCAGGTGCCGGCACTGGAGTTGTTGAAGCTGAAAATTTATTAGGCGCAGATCGCGTAAAGGCGGGAGATGTTGTGATTGCAATGTCTTCTTCTGGTTTGCATAGCAATGGCTACTCCCTCGCACGACACGTACTTCTTGGAGACAAAGGTTTCAAACTTGAAACTCATATCGATGAACTCGGACGTACGCTTGGTGAAGAAATGTTGGAGCCAACTCGCATTTACACAAAGGCTTGTTTAGCACTGGCAAGTGAGCTGAAAGAATCGCTACACACTTTCTCACATGTAACTGGTGGCGGTCTGGCTGCAAATCTTGCGCGCGTATTACCTGAAAATTTAGCGGCAGATCTTGACCGATCCACTTGGCAGGTTCCAGCCATCTTTAACTTAATTGCAGCAGTCGGGAAAGTTTCGCAAGCTGATATGGAACAAACTTTCAATCAAGGTATCGGGATGTTTGCGGTGGTTGCAAAAGATGCCGCAGATAAAGCACTCAGCAATTTAAGAAACCAGGGCATTGATGCATTTGTTTGTGGAAACGTGAGAATTCGCAATGAGAACGAAAAAGGCGACGCCGCCGCTAAAGGTGGAAAAGGTGGAGCGGTTTTCTTGACGAATTAATTTTCGTCGGTTTCTTCTTCGTCTTCTTCTTCTTCATCAATCCACTTCGAGTAATCACCCTCTGGCAGATCATCGGAATTTGTGGAATGGTTTTGGCTTCCGTGAAGTTCGGCTGCAAGTGCATTCAAATCAATTGAACCGCTGTCGTATTTGAGCTCACGTGCAACTTTGGCTTGTTTCGCTTTTTGTCGGCCACGACCCATGGTTCAGCCCCTTGCATGAGGTAAATGCCCGAACTTTGCGAGCAACAGTGGCGAACTTTAACCAATGGACCTGCTTTTTGGCAGGGTGAGTTCAGATTTGCTCAAAATCGGGCTAAAAGCATCAATCTGCACCAAATCTAAACCGTTTTCGCAGTGAATTGTGAGTAATTGTGTGGCAATGTGGGCTCATCAAGGAGGTCGCGATGAACCAAGAAAACGAACGCATGCTTCGCCCAAGAGAGGTTGCCATGCTTTTTAAGGTGGACCCAAAGACCGTAACCCGCTGGGCAAAGACTGGCCGGTTGACCCCTGTAACGCTGCCAAGCGGCCATCGCCGTTACCGAGCCTCAGACGTTGAAGCCTTGATGTCCAGCACATCTCGCCGGGCTCGAGTGGTTGAAAGCCACATCTGCCCTCGCTGTGGATCGACAGTTAGTTGTGACAATACTTCTGCGTAACGCATAGCCTTGCGCCATTGAACGAGACCCAAATGGGCTTGGAACAGAATGTGGCGGATATGGCAGCAGATGCACCACCGGTCTTAAAAATCGGCCTAATCGGGGCTGGTCGAGTCGGAATTGCCTTATCTCGAGCTCTTCAAAACCATGGCCACTCAATCGTGGCGGCACATGCGGTTTCGGAAAAATCTAAGCAACGGGTTTTGGAATTTTTACCCGCAACCGATTTACAAAGTATTGAAAACCTAATCGCGAATGTTCAAACAGTCCTTTTTGCAGTTCCTGATGATGTACTTCCAGATTTAGTCCGGGGCATTGCTCAAACAATTGGTTTTAAAAAACATCAATTTGTAATCCACACATCAGGTCGATTTGGAATAGATGTTTTAGCCGCTGCAACAGCCCAGGGTGCGATACCAATGGCAATTCATCCAGCTATGACTTTTACAGGTGCACCTAACGATGTCGATCGAATTATTGGATGCCCGTTTGCAATTACGACAAATGATGAACTGCTTCCAATTGCTGCAGCCTTAGTTTTAAATATGGGTGGGCGTGAATACGTTGTTGCAGAAGAAGATAGGTCTATCTATCACGCAGCACTAAGTCATGCTGCAAATCATTCAAGTGTTTTGGTGAATCAGTCGAAAGAAATCCTGCAGAAGATTGGCATAGAAAATCCGGGACTTTTCTTAAGCCCGCTTGTCAATGCTGCTATTGAAAATTCACTAACCATGGGGATTGATTCACTGACGGGACCGATAGTTCGGGGTGATGTTGAAACTGTTCGCTCACACATTCTTGCTTTAAAAGAAAGTGAATTCCTAGAGACTTACAGGTCCATAGCAGTTGCAACAGTTTCGAGTCTTCGTAAATCGGGCAAGTTAAGCCCTTCAGTCGCTGAAGAAGTTTTGGCGGTTCTCAAGTGACAAAAGTGATTCATACTGTTGCAGAATTTCAGCTGGAAATCGCACATAAAAAAGTTGGTGCAGTATTCACAATGGGAGCTTTACATCAAGGACATGCAGCTTTGATGCAAAAGTGCCGAGAACTAATTGGTAAAGATGGTTTATTGGTCGTTACTGTGTTTGTAAATCCAACTCAATTTAATGATCCAAAGGATTTAGAGAAATACCCACGGGATTTGGAAAGTGATGTAAAACTTTGCAGTGAAAATTCGGTAGACATAGTTTTTGCGCCTAGTGTTTCTGAAATTTATCCGGTAAATGAACCTGTCAAGAAAATTGATCCAGGGAAAATTTCCGAAATCCTCGAAGGTGAAAGTCGCCCCGGACATTTTGCAGGTGTTGCAACCGTTGTGAATCGTTTACTAGAAATTACCAGACCAGTAGTTACCTGTTTTGGGGAGAAGGATTTTCAGCAACTAGCCGTAGTTAGGCAAATGGTAAGTGAATTTGAAATTGCAGTGAATGTGGTTGGCGTGCCCACAGTTCGTGAAGCCGATGGATTGGCGATGTCGAGCCGTAATCAAAGACTTTCTAAAGAGCACCGTGAAATTTCAATGCATATATATGAGGCTTTGAATAGGGTGAAGAAGAATCTTCAATCTGGCATGAAAGTTTGGTCAAGTATTGAAGAAGTAAAAGATTGGTTGAAGTCTTTCACCGAAATTCACTTGGATTATTTGACTGTACTCAGCCCAGAATTGTTAAACCCAGGTCCGGGGTTGGCGCGGGTGCTAATCGCTGCAAAGATTGGTGATGTGCGTTTAATCGACAACATCGAATGTGAGTTGAGTGCAATCAATGTCTAGTATCGCTCGAATCGGCACCAAACTCACCGCAGCTGAACCTGGCTGGTTTGCAGAAACTGATGTAATTGTGATCGGCAGTGGAGTTGCTGGCCTAACCGCAGCAATTCAGGCTCGCATTAGTGGTTACAAAGTAATTCTGGTAACCAAAGCGCAAGTAGATGATGGTTCAACTCGATGGGCGCAGGGCGGAATTGCTGCAGCTCTGGATCCAAATGATTCTCCAGATGAGCACTGGCGAGACACAATCGTTGCTGGTGCAGGACTTTGCGATTCGGCAGCTGCAAGAGTCTTAGTGGTTGAAGGGCCGAATGCAATTCGCCGTTTGATTTCACGCGGAGCAAATTTTGATAAAACATCAACTGGAGCAATCGCACTAACGCGTGAAGGTGGTCATCATCGCGATCGCATTGCACACGCTGGTGGAGATGCAACTGGTGCAGAAATTTCTCGTGCACTTGTTGATGCAATTGCGAATGATCCAAACATTCAGCTAATTGAAAATGCTTTAGTCCTTGATTTATTGCAAGACGAGACAGGCGCAGCACAAGGTGTCACATTGCACGTCATGGGGCAAGGAATGCATGACGGAGTTGGGGCGGTGCTCGCGCCAGCAGTTATTTTGGCAACCGGTGGCATCGGTCAAATTTTCTCACAATCTACAAATCCAAAAGTTGCTACAGGTGATGGCATCGCTTTAGCACTTCGGGCTGGTGCAACTTTGGCCGATTTGGAATTTATTCAGTTCCATCCAACGGTTCTATTTTTGGGAAGCGAAGCCAAAGGTCAACAACCATTGATAAGTGAAGCCGTTCGTGGCGAAGGCGCTTTCTTGGTTGATGATGAAGGAAAGCGATTTATGCAAGGAGTTCATCCACAAGCGGATTTGGCTCCTCGCGATATTGTTTCAATTGCAATCATGAAAAAAATGATTGAAAGAAACCTCTCACATGTTTGGCTAGATGCCCGCAAACTTGGTGACGAATGGCAAGCGCGTTTCCCAACAATTTTCAATGTACTACTTGGTTTTGGAATTGATCCACGAACTGATTTGATTCCAGTTGCACCAGCTCAGCATTATCACTCTGGCGGTATTCGCACAGATTTGTATGGACGAACCAGCATCCCAGGTTTATTTGCTTGCGGTGAAGTCGCTTGCACTGGTGTTCACGGCGCCAACCGTCTTGCAAGTAATTCACTGCTCGAAGGATTGGTGTTTGCAGAACGCATCGGAGCATTTCTCGCTTTAGGTTTACCAGAGCGCAAACCTTATGTGACATCAAAGGGAAATGAAGTGTTGTTGAGCAATGACTCAAGAAGCAAAATTCAAAACACTATGACCCGCAATGTTGGAGTTCTACGAAGCGCTACATCCACTCAGGCAGCAATAGATGAATTAGCGCCTCTAAATGTTTCAAATTCAGGGTTACAGCCAAATACAAAGAATTGGGAAACCTCTAATTTGCACACAGTTGCAACCGCAATTGCGTTAGCCGCGTCAACTAGAGAAGAAACTCGTGGCTCGCATTGGCGAGAAGATTTTCCAAATGCTGATAACTCCTGGCTAAAACGAGTTTTAATAAATAGCGATCCAACTGGAAATCTAAAAGTTGCATTCGAACCTGTTCCACAAGTTCCAGACACAAAGGAAGTGTTGTAATGGCAAAAACTCCACATTGGTTACCAAGTGTGATTAGTACTGACTTTGCAGTGCCATTGCGAGCTCAGGGACTTGTGCTCGATGAGGTTATGGACCTAATTAAGCGCTGTTTAGCTGAGGACTTGGATGGCGGAGTTGACGTTACAACTGCTGCAACTATCCCCAGCACTCACAAATCATTGATGGAATTGCGGGCTCGCAAAGCTGGAATTGTGGCTGGTGGAACTGTTGCTGGCGCCGTTTTTGATTTGGTTTCGCAGTCCGAAGCCAAAGTCGAAATCTTTATTGCTGACGGCATGGAAGTTAATGCTGGTGAAGTGATCATGAAAATTGAGGGACCGACTTTTGCGCTTTTAACCGCTGAGCGAACTGCACTAAATATTTTGTGTCACCTATCTGGAATTGCAACGGCGACAAACAAGTGGGTTAAAGCTCTTGAAGGCACAAACACTAAAGTTAGAGACACTCGAAAAACCACTCCAGGGTTACGCCGGTTAGAAAAGTATGCAGTTGTTTGTGGCGGCGGAACCAATCACCGCATGTCACTTTCTGATGCAGCTCTAGTAAAAGACAACCACATCGTTGCAGCCGGCGGCGTAGTGAACGCTTTTGAAGCCGTTCGCAAAAAGTTTCCTGAGTTGGCAGTCGAAGTTGAAGTCGACTCCCTAGAACAACTTCAAGAAGTAATCAATGCAGGGGCGGACTTAGTACTGCTCGACAACTTCAGTGTAGAAGAAGTAAAACAAGCTGTTGAAATTAATTCAAACCGCGCAAAACTAGAGGCTAGCGGTGGTTTAACTATCGACGTCGCACGTGCATACGGCGAAACTGGCGTTGACTATTTAGCAGTTGGGGCGATAACGCACTCAACTTCAATTTTGGACATAGGTGCAGACTTGCAAACATTGGAGGCCAACTAATGTTGCTTTGCATTGACGTTGGAAATACAAATATCGTAATTGGACTATTTGATGGCGAAGAGTTAGTCGAATCATTTCGGATTGCCACTGATTCACGAACAACAGCAGATGAATTAGCTTTGAAATTTCAAGGTTTACTTGCAGACACTTCTGAGGTTGATGGTATTTCGCTTTGCTCAACTGTCCCAGCTGTTTTGCGCGAAATGCGAACTATGCTAGAAAAGTATTACGCAGGAATTCCGCATGTAGTGGTTGAACCAGGTACAAAAACTGGTGTCCCGATTTTGACCGATAATCCAAAAGAAGTTGGTGCGGATCGAATCGTAAATTCTCTAGCGGCATTCACTATTTACGGTGGTCCTGCAATTGTGGTTGATTTCGGAACCTCGACCAACTTAGATGTGATTTCTGCAAAAGGTGAATTCCTTGGTGGCGCACTCGCTCCAGGTGTAGAAATTTCTATTGAGGCCTTGGCATCACGTGCTGCTCAACTTCGTAAAGTGGAGTTGGTAAAACCCAAGAACGTGATTGGTAAAAACACAGTTGAAGCACTGCAATCAGGTGCAATCTATGGATTCGCCGGACAAGTTGATGGGTTAGTCGAAAGAATCATTGCCGAATTAGGAGAACCAGTGAAAGCGGTAATTGCCACCGGTGGTTTGGCATCGATTGTGGTGCGCGAATCTCAGACCATTACACATCATGATCCAGATTTAACCTTGCATGGATTGCGAATGGTCTACGAACGCAATATTGGGTAATCACTCGAGTTCATAATGGCTCTCGGTAGGCTCAGCCTGTGACTGATACGCCAAAAACCGAAGTAGATGACCTGCCAGAACAAATGCAGGTGCGTCATTCAAAACGTGAACGACTTATTGAGCAAGGCCTTGAACCGTATCCAGTTAATTTCAATCGCACCGCCACAATCGGTCAAGTTCGTGCCGCGTTTCCAAATTTGAATGCAGACGACACCACAGGTGTTATTCACTCGGTTTCTGGTCGCGTAATTTTCGTCCGAAACACTGGAAAACTTTGCTTTGCGTCGTTGCGAGACGGAGACGGCACCGAAATTCAAGCGATGATTAGTTTCGACAAAGTCGGCGAAGAAGCACTTGAAGGCTGGAAGTCGACTGTTGATATCGGCGACTTTGTTGGCGTAACAGGTGAAGTAATTTCTTCACGCCGCGGCGAACTTTCAATTCTTTGTGATTCCTGGCAAATGGTGAGTAAGGCCTTGCGCCCACTACCAGTCGCACACAAACCTCTTTCAGAAGAAACTCGAGTTCGACAACGATATGTTGATCTAATTGTGCGTCCTGAAGCTAGAGAGATGGCGCGTATGCGTCCAAAGGTCATGCAGTCTTTGCGAAACACTTTTTCTAACTACGATTTTGTTGAAGTTGAAACTCCGATGTTGCAGACACTTCATGGTGGCGCGGCTGCACGACCTTTCAAAACACACTCGAATGCTTTTGACATTGAACTTTTCCTACGCATCGCACCGGAACTTTTTCTAAAGCGTTGTGTGGTGGGTGGCATTGAACGGGTTTATGAAATCAATCGAAATTTCCGCAATGAAGGTGCAGATTCAACGCACTCACCAGAGTTTGCAATGCTTGAGTTCTATCAGTCTTATGCCGACTACAACGACATGGCTAACTTCACCCAGGAATTAATTCAGAATGCCGCTCTATCCGTTTGTGGCACACTCGAAGTGACGCATCTCGATGGAACTGTTCACAATCTAGGCGGCGAATGGAAATCCGTTTCTATGTTCCCGGCTTTATCAGAAGCTATCGGTGAAGAAATCACGCCGGCCACACCGATTGAGCATTTACAAAAACTTGCAGCTGCAGTCGAGATGAAGCCCGAAAAAACTTGGGTACACGGAAAGTACATCGAAGAACTTTTTGAACATTATGTGATTTCAACTTTTGATTCACCAACTTTTGTCCGCGACTTCCCAGTGGATACTTCACCTCTAGTCCGCGACCACCGCTACGAAGCAGGTGTAGTTGAAAAATGGGATTTATATGTGGACGGTTTTGAATTAGCGACGGGTTATTCAGAATTGATCGACCCTGTAATTCAGCGCCAGCGTTTGGTTGAGCAGGCATCATTGGGTGCACGCGGCGATGCCGAAGCTATGCGTATGGATGAAGATTTCTTACGCGCACTCGAATACGGTGCACCACCAATGGGTGGTGTAGGTATGGGTATCGACAGATTGCTCATGGCCCTAACTGGACTTGGCATTCGCGAAACCATTCTTTTCCCATTAGTAAAGCCAGAACGCCAAAATTAATGAAGCAAGAAATCACTTTGCCAAATGGCGTTTTGATTAGATCTGCAAACACCCACGATGTGCGAGGCATTAGCCAGTTAATCGACACCTATTCAGGTGATGGTCGATTGCTTGCTAAACCAACGGTCACGCTTTACGAATCCGTGCAAGAGTTCATAGTGGCGATTAAAGACAATGAAGTTGTTGGTTGTGGAGCACTTCATGTGATGTGGGAAGACTTGGCGGAAGTTCGAACTCTGGCAATTTCACCAGACCTTCGACATTCGGGTCTGGGTGGAACCATCTTGGAATTACTTTTAGACCGCGCTCGCGCGTTAGGCATTAGCCGCGTTTTTTGTTTGACGTTTGAAACGTCATTCTTCCAGCGCCATGGTTTTGAAGCTATTGATGATGCGCCAGTTGATGTGAAAGTTTATGAACAACTTCTTGAGTCTTATGACGAAGGTGTTGCCGAAATGCTTGGGCTTGAAAGAGTGAAGCCAAATACTTTAGGCAACACACGAATGTTGCGATTTTTGTAAATCAGCCAGTATTGCGAAGTCCGTTTGCAATTCCGTTAATAGTTAACGAAAGTGCACGGCTCAATTCTGGATCATTTTCCGGATCGGTAACTCGCTTTTCACGGATGCGCTTAAGCAATGAAACTTGTAAGAATTGCAATGGCAACAGATAGAAGTCTCGAACTTGCAAAGTTGCTGCAAGCGGTTGGTTATGTTCGAGCAAACTGTAACCTTCAGTAATTAATTTAATTTCATTAACTGTGAGTGCAAATTCTTCTTTGATATCTTCAAAAATTCGATGAAGTTCAGTTGGCACTAAGTTTTCAACATAGTGGGAGGCAACGTTCATATCGGTTTTTGCCAGTGTCATTTCCACATTGGAAATAAAGTTCTTGAAGAAGTGCCACTCTGAATACATCTGCACCAAGGTTTCACCAGCCCCGGCTTCGCGAGCAGCTTTGAGTGCGCTACCCACTCCGTACCAACCAGGCACGATCTGGCGTGACTGAGTCCAACCGAACACCCATGGAATCGCACGTAAGCCATCGATGCCTGCAGATGTGTCTGGTCGTCGCGCTGGACGGGAACCCATGTGAACATTTGAAAGCTCTTCTACTGGGGTTGAAAGCGCGAAGTATCGAGGCAATTCTTTGTCGTCAATTAATTTGCGGTATTTTGCAAAGGCCGCATCTGATGCAGTTTGCATCACTTCATCCCAGCGATTTAAAACATCTCCGAATTGACGTGGTTGGCGGTGCAACAAAGTTGCTTCCAATACTGCAGCTAGAGTCAATCGCAAGTTTGCGCGAGCGAGCGAAGGCAAAAGGTATTTGTCAGAAATAACTTCACCTTGTTCAGTAATTTTGATTTCACCATCAAGTACGCCCCAAGGCTGGGACATGATTGCCTCAAAAGTTGGGCCACCACCGCGACCAACAGTTCCACCGCGGCCGTGGAATAAACGTAAGCGAACTCCGTGGTGTGCTGCAACATCGCGCAAATTTCGTTGGGCCAAATGGATTTCCCATTGCGAGGTAGTGATGCCAGCATCTTTGTTGCTATCTGAATAGCCGAGCATTACTTCTTGCTCGTCATTACGCAGGCGAACCAATTGGCGATAAACCGGATTTGAAAGTAACTGATCAAGAATTTCACCAGCACGGCGAAGTTCATCAACTGTTTCGAGCAAAGGTGCAAACCCAATGTCCGCTTTGTTTTGGCTGATATCGATTAGCCCAGCTTCTCGGCCAAGCGCTGCAGCCGCAAGAACATCTTCTGCACTCTTAGTCATTGAAATGATGTAAGTCTCAACTACCGACTTTCCAAAATTCTTTTGAACATCAACGATTGCTTTAAATGCACCAAAAGTTGCCTGAGTAACTTCGTCAAATTTAGATTCATCGAATTCTCTGGCATTTTCGGTTGACAATATTGCGGTTAGTTCAATTGATTTGTCTGCCAACGGCATTTTTGCGTAATTACCATCAACTTTGCCATCCAAAAGATTTGCAACTGTGTGATGGAGTTTTTCAGAATGTTCGCGAACATCCAAAGTGGCCAAATTCAAACCAGTTGCGCGAACCAAACGGATGAAACGTTTAAAGATGTCTGCCGCTACTCCATTTTTGTGGTCTAGCCGTGCCAAAGAATCACTAACCTGATTCAAGTCAGTTAGTAATTCTTCATTGGTTAGGTAATCGTGACCTGAAACATGGTGGGAGCGATTTGAGAGTCGAGCTCGAGTGTTAACCAATTTTTGTCGCACACAAGTAAGTTTCAAACGCCAAGGTTCTTCAGCATTAATTCGCAAGTAGCGTCGATCAAGTTCTGGCAAGTTGTCTAAGTCGGCTTCAATTTGCTTCCACAAAACCTCATCGCGATCACCATCGACAATTCGTTCTGAAATTGAAAGATCTTCGATTACGCGATCCAAGTGAGTTAGTAGATTTCGAATTGCGTGGTCTCGTTGCATGGAGATAACTCGTGAAGTTACTTCTGGGGTTACAAACGGATTTCCATCTCGATCACCACCGATCCAAGAACCAAAAGTTAATGGTGTGGCATCGACTGGAAATTCAGCGCCGATTTCTTGCATCTCGTGTTCAAGTTCATCGAGAATCGATGCAAGCGGACCTTGAGAAAGTGCATCGAGGAAGTACAAAGCATTTCTAGCTTCATCCAAAACTTCTGGTCGCGACAATCGCAATTCATCGGTTTGCCACAAAAGCGCAACTGCTTCTTTCAATCGGCGATTGCGATGAGTGTCTTCAGTTTGGGTTAGCAAGTCTGCTATGCGACGAATTTTCAAAAGCACACTTCGTCTAGCTGCTTCGGTTGGGTGAGCGGTAAAAACCGGTCGGGTGTTCATGCGGCTTAAACAGGTTGCGATTTCGCGGGCCGGAATTGCCGCATCGCGAATGTTGTGGGCGGCACGGGTCAACGCACCACCAGTGGCAATGCGGTCTTGTGAAAGTTCTTTGGCGCGATAAACCTGCTCAGCAACGTTTGCCAAGTTGAAGTAGGTGCTAAATGCACGTGATACGCGCATAGCGTCGTGCAAATTCAATTCACCAAGTTCAACCGAGGCCTTTTCAGGATTTTCGCGCACCAAGTGGCGAATCCGTTCCACCTTGTCGAAAAGCTCTTGACCCTCGACCTCTTGCAGGGTTTGGCCTAGAAAAATGCCTAGACGACGGATCTCCGCACGGAGGTCCGCATCCACAGAATTCTTAGAAAGAGGCATTTCAGACACGGGCTAAAGGTAATCACTCTTAGTTACAGCCATGTTGCCAGTTTCAGATAGTGGGCAGGCTTGGTTGAGCGTGAACTACTCTCAAACTTGCGGGAGGCAACTTTCAGGTCAGGGCAATAGGCTTAAGGCGCATAATCAGGAGGGAAATCTCATGTTTGAACGGTTTACCGACCGAGCACGCCGAGTAGTGGTGTTGGCTCAGGACGAAGCCCGCATGTTGAATCACAACTACATCGGTACTGAGCACATTTTGCTTGGCCTCATCCATGAAGGTGAAGGCGTTGCAGCAAAGGCGCTTGAATCAATGGGCATTTCTCTCACTGCGGTTCGCGCCCAAGTTGAAGAGACCATTGGTCAAGGACAGAACCCAACTTCTGGTCATATTCCATTTACTCCGCGCGCGAAAAAAGTTTTAGAACTTTCACTTCGTGAAGCGTTGCAACTCGGACACAATTACATCGGAACCGAACACATCTTGCTCGGATTGATGCGTGAGGGTGAAGGCGTTGCTGTAAAAATTCTTGAAAAGCTTGGCGCAGATTTGGGTCGAGTTCGTCAGCAAGTTATTCAACTTGTTTCTGGTTATCAAGGAAAAGAACCACAGCAAGGAAACAATCAAGAAGGAACTCCGTCAACCTCGCTAGTGCTCGATCAATTCGGTCGTAACCTGACACAGGCTGCACGTGAAGGAAAACTTGATCCGGTTATTGGGCGTAAGAATGAAATCGAACGCGTGATGCAGGTGCTTTCTCGTCGCACAAAAAACAATCCAGTATTAGTTGGTGAACCAGGCGTTGGTAAATCAGCTTGCGTTGAAGGTTTGGCGCAAATGATTTATCACGATGATGTTCCAGAAACTTTGAAAGACAAGCAACTTTATTCACTAGATCTTGGAGCGCTTGTTGCCGGATCTCGTTACCGTGGTGACTTCGAAGAGCGTTTGAAGAAAGTGCTGAAAGAGATTCGCACCCGAGGCGACATCATTCTTTTCATTGACGAGATTCACACTTTGGTTGGCGCAGGTGCTGCTGAAGGCGCAATTGACGCAGCTTCAATCTTGAAGCCAATGCTTGCTCGCGGCGAACTCCAAATGGTGGGAGCCACTACTTACGACGAATACCGCAAATACATCGAAAAAGATGCTGCACTTGAACGTCGTTTCCAACCTATTCAGGTCAATGAACCGACAGTTGCTGAAACCATTGAAATTCTCAAAGGATTGCGCGACCGTTACGAACAGCACCATCGCGTAACCATCACTGATGGTGCGCTTGTGGCTGCCTCAACGCTCGCAGATCGTTACATCAACGATCGTCAATTGCCAGACAAAGCAATCGACTTGATTGATGAAGCGGGTGCTCGTTTGCGTATTCGTCGAATGACAGCTCCACCAGAGCTTCGCGCATTCGATGATGCAATTGCTGCAGCTCGCAAAGAAAAAGAATCGGCAATCGATGCACAAGATTTTGAAAAGGCCGCACAACTTCGCGACCAAGAAAAGAAACTAATTGAGCAGAAATCCATTAAAGAAAAAGAATGGAAATCTGGCGACCTAGATATGGTGGCTGAAGTTGGCGAAGGTTTGGTCGCAGAAGTTCTTGCGATTGCAACCGGTATTCCAGTTGTGCAAATTTCTGAAGAAGAATCTGCTCGCTTGCTCAAGATGGAAGATGAACTTCACAAGCGTGTGATTGGTCAGAAAGACGCGATTGCAGCGATCTCAAAATCAATTCGCCGTTCACGTGCCGGATTACAAGATCCAAAGCGCCCAGGCGGCTCATTCATCTTCGCTGGTCCTTCCGGTGTTGGTAAGACCGAGCTTTCAAAAACTTTAGCTGAGTTCCTATTCGGCGATGAAGATGCGCTTATCACTTTAGATATGAGCGAATACGCTGAGAAGCACACAGTTTCTCGACTATTCGGTGCACCTCCAGGGTACGTTGGATACGAAGAAGGCGGTCAACTAACTGAACGCGTTCGTCGCAAGCCATTCAGTGTGATTCTTTTCGACGAAATCGAAAAAGCCCATCCAGATATTTTCAACTCACTATTGCAAATTCTCGATGAAGATCGTCTGACAGACGCCCAAGGCCGAATGGTTGACTTCAAGAACACAGTAATCATTATGACTACCAACCTTGGTACACGTGATGCGGCAAAGGGTCAAAACCTTGGCTTCACCGGCACCGATGACAACTGGTATGACTCAATGAAGAAGAAGGTCAACACTGCGCTGAAGGATCACTTCAAGCCTGAATTCCTCAACCGCATTGATGACACCATCGTCTTCCACATGTTGAGCCAAGAAGAAATTATTCAGATTGTTGATCTGATGATTGCCAAACTTGACGAACGTCTTCGCGACAAAGACATGGGCATTGAACTTACCCAAGCTGCGAAGAATGCGTTGGCGATTAAGGGTTATGACCAGTCAAATGGTGCTCGACCTCTTCGCCGCACTATTCAACGTGAAATCGAAGATGTCCTAAGCGAGAAGATGCTGTTTGGTGAAGTAAAGCCAAGCGAAATCGTGCTCGTGGATGTAGTTGGTGAAGGTGCGACTGCAGAGTTCACGTTCACAGGTTCACCAAAGACAGATTTCGGCGATTTATCAGTCGTTGATTTAGGTAAAGCCGAATAATTCAAATTAACAAAGGGCGGCCATCACTCAAATGTGATGGTCGTCCTTTCTGATATTGCGCCACCGTTTCTAGCATAAATTCCATAATCACCTGGTGGCAAATGTTTTGCATCTTTGCCGCACACCTTTGGATCCACATTTCCGCCCCATGTAATGGTTGTCCGGTAAGTATTTCCGGGATTCATCTCTACCAAATTACTTTTGTTGTTAACAGGGCAAGTGTTTGTCGACCAAACTTTTTTGTTTTTTTCATTAATCACATAAATTTCATTTGCCCGAGCTCCGATATCACGCAAACATGAACTGCTACCTCTATGAGTAAAGGTGGCATCAATCACGATGACCTCTTCGCTTGTGAAGCTAGTTTTGCCCTCAAAACCAACTAGCACTGAAATATCGTCGTCGCTGCACTTTTGAAGATTGCCTTTGTTATTGGTTTCAGTTTGCGTTGGAGCAATGGTTTCTTCAGGGTTACCTGCGAATGAATCAGTAATAAATGTAAACACTGATGACGT
>JACCEC011138879.1_pt1 | contig 14740 bp, 15 predicted proteins | sample 7450121 | NCBI WGS metagenome assembly JACCEC01 (sample SAMN15323455, study PRJNA562643) | freshwater metagenome | isolation source: river surface water | place: USA:Blue River Watershed | collected 2017-08-18 | reverse complement strand
CGGATTGTTTCCAGCCGACCGCAGGCGTTCCATTCAGGTCCCTCCTGGCTGTGTGGCATTGCACCCAGGGCGAACAATAAGCCATCGACTGTGGCCGCATTGGAGTCTGGATGTCTTTTGCCTTTCAACACCACCACGGTGCGATGCTGCTCAAGTACAGCGGCATCAGTTTCATTTCGGGGGCCGTCAACCACGGTTTTTTCAGCGGCGAGCGCCCGCTCTGGACTGCGGCGATCGGCATCGTGCTCTTTGTCCTTGGCGCGGCGCTCGAACATCGGCTCAGCGCCAGTCCGCAGGAGCGCGATCAAGGCCTGATTCGTACCCTGGCACTGGGCACTTTGCTGTCTATTGGCCTGGGCTTCTTCACGGGGGGCTTGCAGCACTTTCCCGATTCGCCGGCGCGCAGCGCCTGGGTGGTGCCGCTGGGTTTTGCCATCTCGGTGCCTGCGCTGGCCTGGAGCGGCGGTTTGGCGTGGCGCGGTAGCAGCACGGTGTATGCGGGGGTGCTGGGCGTGCTGGTGGCGGGCGGAAGCTATGGCGCCTGGCAGTGGCTGGAGCGCCATCCCGAATGGGCGAGTGGCGGTCATTCTCATGGTGAACAGGCCGCCAGCGACGATGTGGTGGCCTTGCAAGTGGCGCGGGTGATCGAGGTTCGGATGGACGATGCGATGCGCTTTAGCCCCGACACACTCGAGGTACAGGCCGGGCAGACAGTCCGCCTCATGGTGCACAACGCGGGCAAAGTGCCGCACGAACTGGTGATCGGTACCGCCGACCAGATCCGCGAGCACGCGCAGCAGATGAAGCAGGGGCAGGCCCACGACCACCACGCGGCGGGTGCGGCGGCCATCCAGGTCGAGCCGGGCAAGACGGGCGAGTGGGTGTTGCGCTTCGCGCAGCCGGGTCGCTTCGAGATGGCCTGTCTGATCCCCGGGCACTATGAGGCCGGCATGCGAGGTCGACTGACGGTCGTATCGGCTTCCGCCGCGGCTTCAGCGCCGGCTGGGAGCCTGCCTGCTGCCAAGGCGGGGGTACATGATCACGGGACGCATAAGCATTGAGGGGCGCCGCCTAGGCGCTTATTTGTTAGCGGCAGCAAAAGCGGTCGCGGCAACTCTGACCATGCTGGGGTGCAGGGTTCCGAGTTTCGGGATCTGCCCGTGTGGCGCGTGGGGTGGGACCGAAAAATAGGTACGGTTGAACGGCAGCTCGAGAACGTTGCGTAGATTGAATTTGGTGTCGTAGCTCAGTCCCGCACTGGCGTAGGCGGCAGGATGCTCGTGCTTGCCGATTCGAAACTCACCGCCGTAGAGACGGTCTGTTTTTTGACTGGTTCCGTACGCCACACGTACGAAGATCTGGCCCTGTTCGTCTTCATGCGTGGAGACGATCAAACCCGGTCGCGGTTTGGGCCTAGGGTGAATGTTGTCGTGGAAGTGGCACCACACGATGTCCCCGGCCACGGGCTCTGGCCACGCGCGCACCATGGCGCCTCAAGCCTCAAAAAGACTGCTGCGTGTGGTGGCGCCTTTGGCTTTCGGCGCGGACTTTTTTACCTGCTGGAGTTGTGCTCGCGTCAGGGGCCCCTCGTCGGGTTCGTATTGAGGCAGAAAGCGCGCAGCCAGCTCGTGCAGGGCCAAGTGAATGACCTGCGTCTCGTCCACGCCCAGAACATCCGCCAGGCGCTTGGTCGTGGCCCGGGTGACGCCCGTTGCGCTGTCGTGCGGGCGGTACCGAAAGGCGATTTGGGCTGCGCTGGCTTTCATTTTTCGTATCCCATTAAAAGATATCTTTAAGATATCTTTTTGGGCGCGAGCTGTCAATGGAGTGGGGGCGGCCGGATGTCTGTTGCGGCGTCCGCGCCACTGCGTTCGCTATGCGAACCAAGGGCCCTTCCCAGACCCGCGCCCAATGCCCAGAATCGGGCGCAATGATCACGCTAAACCGCACACAGGCCCCACCCGTCATCGTCGTCGGCGGCGGCGTCGGCGGCGTGGCCACGGCCTTGGCCTTGGGGCGTCAGGGGCGCGCGGTCAGCTTGCTGGAGCAAGCCGACCAGATCGGCGCCATCGGCTACGGGGTTCAGCTCGGGCCCAATGTGCTGCCGATGCTGCAGCATCTGGGCCTGGCCGAGGCGGCGCTGGCCAAGGCCTATCTGCCCACCGACATCACCTGGTACGACCTGAACACCGGCCAGTCCTTGGCCCACATCCCGCTGCAGACCGATGCCTTCGCCACCCGCTATGGCGGCTCGCGCTACATGGCGATTCACCGGGTCGACCTGCATGAATTGCTGCTCGCAGCCTGCGAGCACCTGCCCCATATCCAGTTGAACCAGTCCACCACGGTGACGGGCTATCAGCAACACGATGAAGGCGTGCAGGTATCGCTCGAAGGCGGCGCCACGCTCGATGCGTGCGCGGTGGTGGTGGCCGACGGCTTGCGCTCACGCCTGCGTGCGCAGATGCATCCGAGCGACACGCCGCAGGACACCGGTTATGTGGCCCATCGCACCATCGTGCCCATGGCCGATGCGCCCGAATTGGCCCGCCAGCGCAGCGGCGTGACGATGTGGTCCGGGCCGGGTTTTCATGTGATCTATTACCCGTTGCGCGCGCGCTCTGAGCTCAATATCGTGGTGGTCAATCGGATGCCACCGGGTTTGGCGGATGACGCAGCCGGCTACCGCGCGCACATGGAGCGCATCATGGACGGGGCTCAGCCCGAACCGCGTGAAGTGATCGCCCGTGTGAGCCTCGATCGGCGCTGGACGATTGCCGATCGCCAGCCCCTGCGGCGCTGGGCGGAGGGCCGCGTCACCCTGCTGGGGGATTCGGCGCACGCGACGCTGCAATCACTGGCGCAGGGCGCTGGCATGGCCCTGGAGGATGCCGTCACCTTGGCGACGGTTTTGGAGCGCAGTGGCGGCGACTATGCGGTGGCATTTCAGAAATTGCAGCGTGCGCGCTTCTTGCGGACGGCCCGCGTGCAACTGGAGTCGCGCGCCTTGTGGGAGACCTACCATTGCGAAGACGTGCACGCCGAGGTGCGCGCCTGGGAATGGGGTGTGCGCCGCCCCGAGGATTTCTACCGCTGCCTGGACTGGCTCTGGCAGCCGGTTTCGGTGGCCGATCTGACGTGATGGAATGCGTATTCAATGAAGCTGTGTCGTTTTAACCAGGATCGTCTGGGGTTGCTCGAAGGCGAGCAGGTATTCGATGTCACCCCCGCGCTCGAGGCGCTGCCGCCCGCACGCTGGCCGGTCAGTCCAGGCGATCCCTTGATCGTGCACCTCGATCGCCTGATGCCAGCAATCGAGGCCCTGCGACCTTCTGCGCCGGTGCACGCGCTGGCGCAAGTGACTTTGCACAGCCCGATCACGCAACCGAGCAAGATCATGGCGGCGCCGGCCAATTACCGGCTGCATGTGTTGCAAGATACCCGCGATCCAGGCGTCGATCAGGGCGTGCATGCCAAGGCCCTCGAGGGCGTGGATCGGCCCGTCGACAAATATGGCTTGTTTCTCAAGGCCACCTCGTCGCTTGCAGGTGCGCATGAAGGGGTCGAGGTGGTGTTTCCCGATCGGCGTACCGACCACGAGATCGAGCTGGCGGTGGTGATCGGCAAGGCCGGCCGCGATATTCCTCGTGCGCAGGCCATGGCCCATGTGGCGGGCTACACATTGGGGCTGGACATGACGGTGCGCGGCGCCGAAGAACGCAGCTACCGCAAATCACCCGACAGCTACACGGTACTGGGCCCGGCCTTTGTGAGCGCTGATGAAATCGCCGATCCGCATGCGCTGACGATGTCGCTGTGGGTCAATGGCGAACGGCGGCAACACAGTAGCACCGGCGCCATGACGGTCGACATCCCCGACCTGATCGAGTTCGCATCACGCGCCTACACCTTGTATCCGGGCGATGTCATCCTGACCGGCACGCCCGAGGGTGTGGGGCCGGTGCTACCCGGGGACGAAGTGCGTGTGAGTTGCGCCGGGATTGGCGAGATGCGGTTTGGGGTGCGAGCGCGGCCCTTGCCCTGAGAGCCTAAAGCAGCTCGGCGAATCTGCGCCGAGCAGATTCCATCTCGGGCAGCAGCGTCTCGACCATCTCGTCGCGCTTCATGCGTTGCGTCGAGACCGATAGGCTCAGGGCCGCCACCAACTCGCCGCGGCCTGTGCGCAGGGGCACCGCGATGGAGCGCAAGCCGATCTCCAGTTCTTCGTCGACGATGGCATAACCCTGCTGGCGGGCGCGGTCGATCTCTTGCAGGATGTCGCGCAAGCCGGTGCGCGTCTTCGGCGTGAGCGCCGGGCGCGACATGCGATTGAGGAGGAAGCGCACATCCTCTTTAGGCATCGCCGCCAGCAGCACCCGCCCGGTGGCACTGCAATACGCGGGCAAACGCGCGCCCACTTCAAGCCCGGTCGACAGGCTACGTCGGTGCGTGGACCGCGCGACGAACACCGCATCCTGCGAGTCGAGCACGGCGATCGACGCCGATTCGCGGGTGCGCTCGCTGGTCATCTCCAAGATTGGCTGGGCCACCTGGGTCAAGGCGCTGGAGGCCACATACGCATGCCCCAGACGCAAGGCGCGTGAGGCCAGGCGAAATTGCCGGCCGTCTTGGGCGGCATAACCCAGTTTGCGCAGCGTGAGCAGGCAACGCCGCACCGAGGCCTTGGTGTGGCCGGTGATCTGCGCCAGCTGCGACAGCGTGGCCGGCCCCCTGAGCAACCCGAAGGCCTCGATCACCGCCAAGCCTTTCTCCAGGACGATCACGTACTCGGTGTCCTCGCGGGTGCGTGTGGCAGGGGAGGGAGCGGTTGGCGGCACAGGGGGTTTAAAAGTTCGCAATGCGAACAATATAGCCGTTCGCGTTGACCCTCCTCAATCCCCGCTCCTAGACTGAGCGATAGGAAACCACGATGCGCCGGTCCACGGCGCCGACACGAGGAGACATGAGCCCCATGGAAAGCACCGCGCAACGACCGGTCGCTGTGAACGCGCCTGTGACCGATCTGGATCCCTATGCCGATGCGGTTTTGGATGACCCTTATCCGCATTACGAGCGACTGCGCGAATTGGGGCCGATCTTCTACCTTTCGCGCTACGACGCCTACGGGCTGGCCCGGCATGTCGAGATCGACGCCGTGTTGCGTGACCCCGCCACCTTCTGCTCCAGTGCGGGCGTGGGCCTGGCCAACTTCCACACCACCGCCGCATGGCGCAAGCCCAGCATCATCCTTGAGGTGGATCCGCCGATGCATGCGCGTACGCGCAAGGTGGTGGCGGGCCTGTTGGCGCCCGCATCCATCAACAAGCTGCGTCCCACCTTCGAGCAGCAGGCCGAGCGCCTGGTCGATGCCTTGTTGCAGCAAGGCGGCCAGATCGATGCGGTGCCTGCGCTGTGCGAGGCCTATCCGCTGAAGGTGTTCGCCGACGCCGTGGGCATCCCCGCGCAGGGCCGCGAGACCTATCTGCTGCCTTATGGCGACATGGTGTTCAACGCCTTCGGCCCGGTGAATGAACGCTTTCAGGCGTGCCTGGCGAAGGCGCAGCAGGGTGCCATCGAGTGGATCGGTGAAGTCTGCAAGCGCGAGAACCTCACGCCCGATGGCCTGGGCATGCAGTTGTACCAGGCGGCCGACGAAGGCCTGCTGGCCCCCGACGAAGCCCCGATGCTGGTGCGCACGCTGCTGTCGGCGGGTCTGGACACCACGGTGTTCACGCTGTGCAACGCGGTGTTGTCTTTTGCCCGCCACCCGGATCAATGGGCGCTGGTGCATGCCAATCCGGCGCTGGCGCGCCAGGCGCTGGAAGAAGTGCTGCGCTATGAGAGCACCTTCCACTCGTTTTATCGCACCACCACGCGTGAAGTGGAAATCGCCGGCGTGCAGATGGCGCCCGAGCAAAAGATCTGCGTGCTGATTGGCTCGGCCAACCGCGATCCGCGTCGCTGGGGCGAGACGGCCGATCGCTTCGATGTGACGCGTCGCGCCGCCGGCAACATGGCTTTTGGCACTGGCATCCATGGCTGCGCCGGTCAGATGATTGCGCGTCTCGAGGGCGAGACCCTGCTGACCGTCCTGGCGCGCCGCGTCAAGGCGATCCACCTCGAGAGCGAACCCTCCATGCATTACAACAACTCGGTGCGGGGCTACACCCGCATGCCTGTGCGCCTGGTGGCGGCTTAAAGCGCCATCCTTCACGCACGCACCCTCATTTTTTGAAGAACACAGCATGCCCACCATCACCTATGTTCAACCCACGGGCGAGCGCCAGACGGTGAATGCCGATGCCGGTGCCACCGTGATGCTCACCGCCATCGCCCACGGCATTGGCGGCATCGTGGCCGAGTGCGGCGGCGCGGCGATGTGCGCCACCTGCCACGTCTACCTGGACCCGGCCAGCGCCGCTTCGGTGGCGCCGGTCAGCGAGGTGGAGAACGAGATGCTGGAGAGCGCCGCCAGTGGCCGACGCGAGAACAGCCGTCTGAGTTGCCAGATCGTGGTGCCCGCGGGCGACCACGACATCATCGTGCACGTGCCTTCGCATCAGGTCTGAGCACGCATGGAGGATTCGGTCGTCATCGTCGGCGCTGGCCAAGGCGGCTTTCAGGTGGCGGCGTCGCTGCGCGATGAGGGCTACGCGGGATCGATCACCCTGATTGGCGACGAAGACGGATTGCCTTATCAGCGCCCGCCGCTGTCCAAAGGACTTTTGTCCGGTCAAACCGAAGCACCCGCCCTGGCGCTGCGCCCTGTTGCGTTTTATGCCGAGCGTGGCATCGACTACCGGGCGGGCGCACGTGTGACCGCCATCGATCGTGCGGCCTCGTGTGTGCGGCTGGCGGACGGACGCGACCTGGCGTATCGGCATCTGGTGCTGGCCACAGGTGCGCGGGCCCGCATGCCCGATCTGCCCGGCGTGCGCTTGGACGGTGTGTGGCCTCTGCGTACCCAGGCCGATGCGCTGTCTCTGCGCAGCGCGATGTCGCAGGCACGCCGCGTCGTGATCGTGGGCGCCGGCTTCATCGGCCTGGAGGTGGCGGTGATCGCCCAGGCCCAGGGCCTCGAAGTGGATGTTTTGGAGCTGGGCGATCGCCCGCTGCAGCGCGCAGTGTCGTCGCTCACGGCGGATGTCTTGCAGCAGGCGCTGCAGCAACGCGGCGTTCGATTCCATTTCGGCATCGGGGTGCAGGCTTTCTTGGGGGACTCGGGGCGCGTGCGCGCGGTGCTGACCTCGGCGTCGCCGACCCAAGCGGCCCAGGAAATGCCAGCCGATCTCGTGGTGATCGGCATCGGCGTGGTGGCCAACGACGAATTGGCGGCGCAGGCCGGTTTGTCGGTGCGCGAGGGCGTGCAGGTGGATGAACAGCTCCTGACCGCAGACCCCGCGATTTCGGCGATCGGCGACTGCGCACGTTTTCCGATGGCGGGTGAATCCGCGGCGATCCGTTTGGAGTCGGTGCAAAACGCGGTGGACCAGGCACGCTGTGTCGCCAGTCGCATCGCTGGGCGGCCTGCGCCTTACCGCAAAGTGCCGTGGTTCTGGAGTGACCAGGGCGCGAACCGCCTGCAGATCGCCGGCCTGGCGCAACCAGACGATGTCGCCGTGCTGCGCGGCGATGTTTCGCAAGGGCGGTTTTCGGTGCTGCGCCTGCGCGAGGGTCTGCTGACCGCCGTGGAATCCATCAACCATCCCGCCGATCACATAGCTGCACGCAAATTGCTGGCGGCGCCCCTTCACCTCACCCCCACCCAGGCGGCCGACGCGCGCGTGAAACTCGCCGAGCTGGCGCCCACTGCTTGATATGACGAAAGCCCTGAACGTGACACCTGAAACTCCCAAAACCATTTTGATCACCGGCGGTGCCAGCGGCATCGGCTACGCGTTTTGCGAGCACATGGTCGGTCTGGGCCACCGCGTGGTGGTGGCCGACCTGCGCGGCGCCGATGAGGCGGCCCAGCGACTGCGCGACGCCGGCGGCCAGGCCATCGGGGTGACCGCTGACGTCGTCAGCGAATCGGATGCCGCCGCGATGGTCAAAGCCGCCGAGACCGCGTTTGGTGGGCTCGATGCCCTGGTGAACAACGCGGGCCTCTTCACCACGCTCACGCTCAAGCCCTTTGACCAAATCAGTAACGCCGAGTGGATGCGGGTGATGGAAGTTAACTCGATGGGCCCGTTCAACTGTGCCAAGGCCGCTTTACCCGCCTTGCGTCGCAGCGGCCGCGGCCGCTTGATCAACATCGCTTCGACCGTGCCGATCAAGGGGCCGCCCAATATGGCGCATTACGTGGCGAGCAAGGGCGCGGTGATTGGCTTCACCCGCTCGCTGGCCCGCGAGCTGGCCAAGGACCACATCACCGTCAACGCCATCGCCCCCGGTTTCACCCTGAGCGACGGCGTGCTGCAAACCGATTTGCACCAGCGCATTGGCGACAACGCCCGCACGGTGGGCCGCTGCATCCAGCGCGATCAGGTGCCCGCCGATCTGGTGGCCGCCCTGGCGTATCTGGTCAGTGATGGCGCCGCCTTCGTGACGGGTCAGACGCTGGCCGTCGATGGTGGCGGCGTCTTTCTCTGACGCAGGCCCCGCACACTTTTTCCCCGCACCCAGACCTCAAACCAACTAGGAGACACACCATGATTCAGCGACGCCGACTTATTCAATCCGGTGCTGCACTTGCTCTGGGCGCCCCCGCGCTCACAGGCTTCGCGCAGCAAAGCGTGACCCTGAAGTTCCACACCTTCATGTCGCCGGCCTCCAACGTCTGGCTCTACATCCACAAGGCCTGGATGGCCAAGGTGGAAAAGGAATCGAATGGACGGATCAAGTTCGAGGGCTATCCCGCCATGCAATTGGGCGGTACGGCCCCCAACCTGTATGACCAGGCCCGCGATGGCGTGGTCGACATCTCCTGGACCCTGCCCGGTCTGACGGGTGGCCGCTTCCCGCGTGCCGAGGTGTTTGAGCTGCCTTTCATGATGAAGGACGCAGAGGGCGCCTCGCGGGCAGCGTGGGAATACTTCACCACCTTGATGCCCGATGAATTCAAGGAAACCCATACGCTGGCCTTCCACACCCATGGCCGCGGTCTGCTGCATACCAAGACCAAGCTGGTGAAGTCGGCGTCCGATCTGCGTGGCATGAAGATTCGCGGTCCTTCGCGCATGGCCACCAAGCTTCTGGGTCAGACCGGCGCTACGCCGGTGGGCCTGCCCTTGCCGGCCGTCCCGGACGCACTGAGCAAAGGCACGGTGGATGGTTGTGCCTTGCCTTGGGAGGTCATCACCTCGGTGAAGGTGCATGAACTGTGCAAGTACCACAGCGAATTCCCCGAGAGCAGCCCGGCGCTCTACACCTCGGTGTTCGTGATGTCGATGAACAAGGCCAAGTACGACTCCCTGGCGCCGGATCTCAAGCGGGTCATCGATGCCAACTCGGGCGCCGACGTCTCGGCCTGGATGGGGAAAGTGCAGCAAGACTACGACCCGATCAGCCGCAAGTTGGTGCTCGATCGTGGCAACACCGTGCACACCTTCGGCGCCGCCGAGACCGCCGAGTTCCAGAAGCTCACGGACAGCGTGGACGACGAGTGGGTGGCCGAGGTGACCAAGCGGGGCTACGACGGCAAGAAGCTGTTGGAAAGCGCCAAGTCCCTCATCGCCAAACACAGCAAGCGCACCTGATTGCGCGCACGCGATTCGAAGCTTTTTCCTCCTGGTTGATTGAGCATGCAAGCACCTACCCCCCGCTGGCGCGGGCCCGGCTACACCCGGATCCCCTACGCCATCTACACCGACACCGCCGTCTCGCGCCAGGAGCAGGAGCGGATCTTTCGCGGGCCGACGTGGAACTACCTGTGCCTGGATGCCGAACTGACCGAGCCCGGTTGTTATCGCACCACCCATGTGGGCGATACGCCCGTGGTGGTGGTGCGAGACGACGATGGTGAGATCTACGCCTTCGAGAATCGCTGCGCCCACCGTGGCGCGCTGATCGCACTGGAAAAAAGCGGGCGCGCGCCCAGTTTCCAGTGCGTCTATCACGCCTGGAGCTACAACCGTCAGGGCGATCTGACGGGGGTGGCTTTCGAAAAGGGCGTGAAGGGGCAGGGCGGCATGCCCGAGACCTTCTGCAAGCAGGAGCACGGGCCACGCAAGCTCCGGGTGGCTGTTTACAGCGGGCTGGTGTTTGGCAGCTTCAGTGACGACGTGCCCCCGATCGAGGAATACCTGGGCGAGGAGATCTGCGCGCGCATCGAACGGGTGCTGCACAAGCCGGTGAAGGTGATTGGGCGCTTCACCCAGGCGCTTCCGAATAATTGGAAGCTCTATATGGAGAACGTCAAGGACAGCTACCACGCGAGCTTGCTGCATCTGTTCTTCACGACCTTCGAGCTCAATCGGCTGTCGCAAAAAGGCGGTGTGATCGTCGACGAATCGGGCGGCCACCATGTGAGCTTCTCGATGATCGATGGCGCCGCGGCCACCGACACCTCCTACCGCGAGCAGGGCCTGCGTTCAGACACAGACCGTTATCGGCTCAAGGATCCCGGTGTGCTCGAGGGCTTCCAGGAGTTCGACGACGGCGTGACCTTGCAGATCCTGTCGGTGTTCCCGGGGTTTGTGTTGCAGCAGATTCAGAACTGTCTGGCCGTGCGCCAACTGGTGCCAACCGGGCAAGAACAGTCCGAGCTGCACTGGACGTATCTGGGCTATGCCGACGACACACCAGCGCAGGAAAAAGCACGGCTCAAGCAGCTGAATCTGGTGGGGCCGGCTGGCTTCATCTCGATGGAAGATGGCGCAGTGGGCGGCTTTGTGCAGCGAGGGATCGCGGGTGCGCAAACGCTCGAGGCCGTGGTTGAAATGGGTGGCGACAGCGTGTCTTCCAGCGAAGGCCGGGCCACCGAGACCTCGGTGCGGGGGTTTTGGAAGGCATATCGCACCCATATGGAAGGCCCCGCATGATCGACCTGCTGGCGCTGTGCGCCTTCAATGCGGCCTACGCCCATGCCATCGATAACGACCAGTTGGAGAAGTGGCCGGATTTCTTCACCGAAGATTGCCTGTATCGCATCACCAGCGCTGACAACGAGCGCGAGGGCCTGCCCGCGGGCATTGTCTACGCCGACTCGCGTGCCATGTTGCAAGACCGTATCGCGGCGCTGCGCGAGGCCAATATTTACGAGCGTCAGTCGTACCGGCACCTGCTAGGGATGCCGGTGCTGATCGCGTCGGATGCCGACACGGCCACGGCCTGCACGCCCTTCATGGTGGCGCGCATCATGCTGCACGGCGAGACGCGTCTGTTTGCCACCGGCGAGTACCGTGACCGGTTTGTGCGCAGTCAGGGGCGGCTGATGCTGGCCAAGCGTGTGGCCGTGTGCGACAGCACCGTGACCGACACCTTGCTGGCACTGCCGCTTTGAGTCCATGACCTTCGAGATTCGCATCGCGGACAGCGATGTCCATTTTTCGGCGCAAGCCGGTCAGACCGTGCTCGATGCCGCACTCCAGGCGGGCATCGAGTTGCCGTATTCCTGCCGCAAAGGCGTGTGCGGCACGTGCGCAGGCGGCGTAGTGTCCGGTCAGGTGCAGGGTCCGGCTCGTACCGAAGCCACGCCCGAGGGCCAACATCTGCTGTGCGTGTGTACCCCGCAAAGTGATCTGCAGATTTCGCCACTGAGCTGGCGCCGGATCGATCCGACAGCGCGACGCCGTTTGCAGGTCAAGGTGTTTCGCAACACGTTGGCCGCGCCGGATGTGAGCCTGCTGGTGCTGCGCCTGCCCGCCGGCCAACGTGCGCGCTTCAAGGCGGGCCAGTATGTGCAGGTATGCCTGCCCGATGGCAGCCAGCGCGCGTACTCGCTAGCCAATCCGCCGCACGAGAGCGACACCTTGCATCTGCATGTGCGTCATGTGCCGGGCGGCCAGTTCACCCAGATCGTGACCTCCCTGGCGGCAGGCGCGGTGCTGGACGTGGAGTTGCCCTTTGGCCAATTCGAGCTGCGCGAAGCGTCGACCGCGCCCATGTTGTGCGTGGTGGGCGGCACCGGCTTCGCGCCCGTCAAGTCGCTGCTGGATCACATGCTTAAAAAAGGCATTCGCCGCCCCGTCACGTTGGTGTGGGGCGCACGCGATCGCCAGGGCCTGTACCTGCCAGCCGCGGTCAAGCGGTGGCAGCAGGCGTGGCCTGATTTCCGCTATGTGCCGGCGATTGAAGACGCGGCCGACGCCCAGGCCCTGGACGCTTTTCACGGGCGGGTGGATGCGGCGGTGCGCTCGTTGTATGCGGGTGAGAGCGCGTTGGCCGATCACGAGGTGTATTGCTGCGGCGCGCCGGCCATGGTGACCGCCACGCGCCTGGCCTGCATCGAGCCGCTCGGGCTGGACGCCCGCAATTTCTTCAGTGACAGCTTTGTCCCCGGGCCCGCCCATGTGGATGCTGCATCGGCCTGAGGTGCTCGCTTCTTTAACGGCTCTCCATCGATTGCGACCATGACATCCTCTTCGCCAGACACCCCTCGCGCCGACATCACCGCCGCACAGGTTCAGGCCACGCTGGCCCAACGCCCCGTACGGCATCTGATCGGCGGGGAGTTGGTGGACAGCGCGCAGACCTTTTCGGTGATTCACCCGGGCACGGGCGCGGTGTGCGCCCCGTGTGTGGAGGCCACGCGCGCCGACCTGGATCGCGCGGTCGCCAGCGCGCGCGCCGCGCAGCCCGCTTGGGGTGCCACCCCGCCTGCCGAACGCCGTGCCGCCTTGCTGCAATTGGCGGCGATGATCCGCACCCACCAAGACGAATTGACCGGGCTCATCACGCTGGAACAAGGCAAGCCGCTGGCGGCCGCCCGAATGGAGGTCGGTCGTGCCGCCATGCTGGTGGAGCAGTTCGTACAGATGGAGATCGCACCCGAGTCTTTGCGCGAGGACGCCACGGGGCGCGTCGAGGTGCATTACCGTCCGCTGGGCGTGGTGGGTGCGATCACGCCTTGGAACATGCCCTTGGTTCTGAGCGTGCCCAAGATCGCGCACGCGCTGTACGCGGGCAACACCGTGGTGCTCAAGCCCAGTCCCTACACCCCGCTGGCGATGCTGCGCTTGGCCGAGTACGCCCGAACCTTGTTCCCGGCGGGGGTGCTCAATGTGTTGGCCGGTGGCAATGCGCTGGGCCAGTGGATCAGTGAACATCCTGGCATCGACAAGATCTCGTTCACCGGATCGATCGCCACCGGCCGGCGTGTCATGGCGTCGGCGGCGGGCAATCTCAAGCGCCTGACCTTGGAGCTGGGGGGCAATGACCCCGCGATTGTGTTGCCGGACGCGTCGATCGACACCATCGCGCAGGCCTTGTTCGATGCATCGTTCGTCAACTGCGGCCAGGTGTGCATGGCCATCAAGCGTCTGTATGTGCACGCGTCTTTGTACGAGCAGGCTTGCGAGCGTTTGGCGCAGATCGCGCGGGCGGTGAAAGTGGGCGATCCGTTCGCGCCTGGAACCCAGATGGGGCCAGTACAAAACCGCGCGCAGTTCGACATCGTGCAGTCCATCCTGGCCGATACGTGGCAGCAGCCTGGCGCTCGGGTGCTCGCGGGTGGACACGCGCTGCCAGGCGATGGCTATTTTGTGGAGCCGACGGTGGTGGCTGGACTGGCCGAAGGCACGCGTCTGGTCGATGAAGAACCTTTTGGTCCGGTGTTGCCCGTGATTGCGTACACTGACATCGACGACGCGATTGCCCGCGCCAACCGCAGCCCCTACGGCCTGGGCGCTTCGGTGTGGGGCGGCGACCCCGTGCGGGCGAGCGAGCTGGCGCTGCAACTGCATGCCGGCACGGTCTGGGTCAATCGCCATATGGGCGCCGACCCCTTCGCCCCCTTTGGTGGCGCCCGTCAATCGGGCATCGGTCGACAATACGGCATGGCAGGCTTGAAGGGGTACATGGAAGCCATCACGCTGTTCCTGCCACCGCGCCGCAGCTAGACAAGACAAGGAGACACGCATGCTATCGCCCACCCGACGCCTCATCGCCCTGGCCCTGTTGGCCGGCCTGGCCACGCTGGCCCAGGCACAAGACAAAACCCCGTTGCGCATCCTCGTGGGCTTTGCCCCGGGCGGTTCCGCCGACGTGCTCGCCCGCATGGTGGCCGACGGCCTGCGCGATGACTTTGGCCCCATCGTGGTGGACAACAAGCCGGGTGCGGGTGGACGCGTGGCGTTGAATCTGGTGAAGGCCGCCAAGCCCGATGGCCAGACGGTGATCGTGTTGCCCAGTGGGCCGATGGTGTTGTTCCCGCACGTGTACAAGAAGCTCGATTACGACCCAGTGCGTGACTTCACGCCCGTCTCGCAGATCGCGCGCTTTCAGTTCGGCGTCGTGGCGGGCCCCGCCACAAGCGCCAAGACCCTCGCCGAGATGATCGCTCTGGCTAAGGCCAAGCCGGGCGTGAGCAGTTATGGCACGCCGGGCGCCGGCACGCTGCCGCATTTCATGGGCGTGTTGATGGAACAGTCTTCGGGCATTACCTTGAACCATGTGCCCTTTCAAGGGGGCGCGCCCGCCAACAACGCTTTGCTCGGCGGCCACATCGACTACAAGTTTGATGTGGTGAGCGAGACGGCCGAACTGCATCGCAGCGGCAAGGTGCGCATCATCGGTGTCACCGGCGCTCAGCGCGATCCGCAGGTGCCCGAGGTGCCCACGCTCAAAGAGGCGGGCG
>JACCEC011129159.1_pt1 | contig 14741 bp, 22 predicted proteins | sample 7450121 | NCBI WGS metagenome assembly JACCEC01 (sample SAMN15323455, study PRJNA562643) | freshwater metagenome | isolation source: river surface water | place: USA:Blue River Watershed | collected 2017-08-18 | reverse complement strand
CGGCTGATGGCGATATTGCCATAAAGATTTTGAGCCAAGCTGAGTTGCCAGGGGTTGGGTCCATGCTGTACTCAACGCGCGATGTTAGCGCAGGCATTCGCCGATATTGGCAGCCGATGGGCGACAGGGTGTACTTCGAGCGTGCGCCGCAGTACAACGCAACGCCTTCCTCGATTGGGTTTGATTCGGTCAACGGGGTGTACTCGTTTGACTCTGCCGGCGGCACAGCGAATGCTAAGATTGCTGTTGCTGCGATTTATTTTGGCAGCTACGCGACAGATGTTGACTCGATCACGTTTGACGATACAAACAATGTCTACAACTTCAACGCTGATAACGGCTCCCGCAACGCCTACATTCAGGCCTATCATGCCGCCTTTGGGTCAGGCACATACAACGCCAGCTACATCCTGTTTGCTCAGGAAACAATGACTGGCAACTCGACTCGGGTTGGTGCGGAAGTCTCTCTCACGATCAGCTCGGCGGCGCTCACTGCCGCTCGGTCACATTATGGGTATGATGGCTTCCTGTTGAACCAAAACCAGAACGCCGCCGCATTTAGCTCGACCGACTATGGTGGATCGTTTGTCGCCGCGACAAGCACGAGTGCCGGAAACAACTCCACGAGCTATGGCGTGTTGTATGGCTCTTACTCCCGTTCATACCATGATACTGACAACGCGCTGTATTATGCAATGAACAGCTCATATGGCGGATATCATCGAACCGATACTACTGGGCAAACCGCCTTCATCAACACGGCATACGGAACATACTCCTATGTCGTTGCGGGCGGGGGCGCGGGAACATCTACCGCCTCGACCATCTCCGGCACTACGCTGACGATTGGCGGCACTGTCACTGCCGGATACAAAGTTGGCGACACGATCACCGGCACCGGCGTGACCGCTGGCACAACGATCACTGCGCTTGGCACCGGCACCGGCGGCGCGGGCACCTATACAGTATCAACCTCGCAGACAGTCGCCTCGACCGCGATCAACGTGTCAGTCTCCAACGCAATCGGCACAGCATATGGGTTGTATGGCTACATCAACAACAGCGTTGCCGCGAAGCGGATTGCGACCGCTTACCTGCTGTACCTGACGAGCAATGAGACTGGGCCAGTGGCAACCAAGTGGGGCGTGTATGTAAACTCGACATGGCCCAACTTCTTCAACGGCAATGTGATCTTGGACGGGGCTGTGCATTACACGCCCACCGTGGTGACTCCGGCGGCGGCGGGAACCACTACGCTGACCACCAGTACCAGCGTTTTGATCTGTAACCATACAGCAACAATCGCCTCGCACACCTTCGCTTTCCCGTCCACGAGCTTGACTAATGGGCAGCAGATTACAATTACTGCGCGGGCAGCAATCACAACCGTGACGCTGTCGGGCGGAACATTCTACAGCGCAATCACTACTCTCGCGGCGGGAGGGTATGCGCAGTACACCTATTCATCAACAAGCGCCGCGTGGCACAGGACGGGTTAAAATGCTCAGAGCAATCGAGGATCGAGGCGAGGATGGCATCTTCGTCAATGTGTTCAAACAAAGCATCAGCGTGCGCGACCTGAAGGGCGGCGAGCTGTCTGCGGAGGAAGTCGTGCTGGTGAACGCCGCTCACCCCGGCTCCATTCCCGATGATTATGCGCCGAGGAGCTTTGCTGCGGCGGATGAACCCAACCCAACTGAAATCAAGGAGAATATCAATGTCGAATAATCAACAACCCCAAATTGCTTTGCGCCTGACGATGGACAATCTGAACACAATTTTGTTCGCCCTCGGGGAGCGCCCCTACAAAGAGGTTGCCCCGGTCATCGCCGCGATCCGCTCCCAAGCCGATCCTCAAGTGCAAGCCCTCGCTCAGAAAGGTTCACCCGGCGATGATTGATCAAGCTGTCTTCAACTGGGCCGTTGCCCTCTCGGGCTTCCTTGGCGGATGGGTGCTGAAGGTGATCTGGGACTCAATCAAAGACCTCCAGAAGTCGCTCGCCGAGATGGATGTCAAGATGCACCGCGACTTTGTTCAGCGCTCGGATTTCAAAGATGCGATGGCGGGAATGCATGACGAGATGCTTGAGTTGAAGGTTGACATGAAGGATGGGTTCAGGGAGGTCAAGGAGATGCTGACGCTGTTGAATGGCCGGATTGAATCGAAGGCTGACAAATAAAATGCCGCTCCCCGCTTTCCTCGCCCCGCTCCTGTCCCAAGGGTTGGGGCTTCTCGCCAACGCCGCGCTTGCCAAGGGCAAAGACTGGGTGGAGGAAAAAACCGGCGTTGAGCTCGCGCCGGTGATGAGCGAAGCCGATCTGCTCAAGCTGCGGCAGTTTGAAATGGATCACGAGGAGGAGCTGCTACGGCTCCGCATCGAGGACAAGCGCCTCGACCTCCAAGATGTACAAAGTGCGCGCGACATGAACACGCGCATCAACGAGAGCGCCAACGCCGCTTGGCTCCCAAAGAACATTGCCGCGCTCCTCGCCATTGCTGTTGTGATCTTTGGATTCATTTTGCTTGCCACGACCGAGGAGCCGGATGTGCGCACTGCGGTGGTGGGGCTTATGACGCTGGTGCTTGGTTTTTACTTCGGCAGCTCCTCCAGCAGCCGCTCCAAAGACGATGCCATCAAGGCGCTGAGCGGAGGTGAGCGATGAGTCTTGTCGTGGCGCAAGCCGCCTTCCTCCTCGATGTTTGCAAGCTGATCGAGCACGCGACAAGCGAGGGCTGGACGGTGACGGGCGGCGAGCTTTACCGCACGCCCGAGCAGCAGCAAATCTATGTCAACACCGGGCGATCCAAAACGATGAACAGCAATCACTTGCGCCGATGCGCGATTGATCTGAACTTTTTTCGTGATGGGAGGATTGTCTGGGACAAGGCCCAGTTGGCGCCGCTCGGCGCGTATTGGGAGAGCCTCTCGCCGCAAAACCGATGGGGCGGCAACTTCAAATCGCTGATCGATGTCCCACACTTCGAGCGAATGTAAAAGTGGCATGTTAAAAAGCCCCGCCGCGAGGAGCGAGCGGGGCATCTGAGGGTAAGCCCTGAGATCAGAAGCCCTTTGCGGAGGATGTGTTCTCCTCTGACTCCTCATACTTCGCAGTGACCGCGCCCTTCGCAACGCTGGCGTGGAAGGCTTTTGCGGCGGCGTACACTTCGGGGCGAGTCACCTGCCCAGCCAACTCAAACTTGACGCCAAACCACGTGCCCTTGTCGTTGCTTTCGGGCATCGAGGAGGCGCGCACCTGATTGGCGAATGTCGGCGGCGTGATCATTCCCGCCGCGCTACCAACCTTCACCGAAGCGAGAGCGCTCATCAGCATCTTGGACTTCTTGATCTGGGTGGAGGTGAGCGACAACAGCGCCTCTTTCCAAGCGCCTGTCTCCTCGTCAATCAGCAGCACATAGTGGTTGCGAGTGTCGCTGATGCGGTCGCACTTCTTGTCATTGACGGTGCCATCTTCGAGCGGCATGTACAGTCGCCCGTCCAGCTCGGCGATCTGACCCTTGGCGCGCATGTCTGCCACGACCTCGGGAGCCAACTCGCCCTTGAACCCGCCGCCGTCAGCGCCCTTCGGAGCCCAGCGCAAGAACACACGGCGATAGGCGCAAGGCACAATCAGCACGCCCTTCTTGCCATCCATCATCTTCCCGGTCACATTCTCATAGAACATGCCAGCCTTGGCGCCCTCAATGGCCGCGCCGCTCGCCTCGTCAACCTGCGGCGAGCCCTTTTGGAGCACGCTGAGGAAGGGGATGGCAAACGATTCAGCGGTGGCACCTTCCATGCCCGCGCCAGCATCCGCCGCGAAGTCGATCACAGCGGGAAGGTTTTGCGCCACAGTTTCGATTTCGGTGGCGACTTCTTTCTCAGTTGATTTTTTTGACATGATATGTCCTAAGTTGTGGTGCGCTTGAAGAGGCGGCGCACCTTACGCCTTTTTGATTTTTGCTCGGTTGTAGGGGAAGATGCCGAATGTCTCGAATGGGATGGGCTTGCCGGCGGCGAGCTGCTCCTTGATGAAGCTCTTGAGGGTGCTCGGGTGTACCCGCTCCACCGTCATCCCGCCGATCTGCTCAGCGCATTCCTGAGCGGCATCGCGCTCGCCGCGCCCGAAGGCTTTGATCACCTCGGTTTTGATCAAGCCGCCGAAGCCATTGTCAATCAGCCAGCGGTGCGCCTCATCGCGCTTCGCCTCAGTGATCGAGCACTCGACATCCTCGGCGACTTCGATGGTGGTGCCATCCTCCAGCGCCACGCTATTGATGCCGACCTCGCGCATGAGCTCGGGCAAATCCTCTGTCTCAATCCGGCGCAACTCGCGCGTTGCCAAATCAAGATCATCCTTGAGCCCCTCGACTTTGCGGCGCTGACGCACAAGCAGGTTGCCAAGCTCGACAATTCTCTTCAGTTCACTCATAGTTTCATCTCCACAGGAATGTAAGTTGCGCTCAGGCGATCCCACTTGAGCACGCGAAGCACGCCGCCAGTTTTCCTCGCCGCGATGCAAGCGGCGGCGGCGAGGATTGAGGGATCACCGACAGCAACAAGATAATCCTCAGCGCCATACTCCTCCATCTGATCCTTGAGCGCTGAAACGAGTGGCGCTGTATGGAGCCTGTTGGCATTGGGAGGGAGCATGACGACAACCTCGCCATATTGCTTGGCGGGATCGAGGTTGATTGTTGGTATCCAAAGCCGGGTGGCGGTGTCGTACCTGCTTGGCTGTTGGGGGACATAAACTTTGCTCATCAGTTTTCCTTTCTGAATAGGATTCTCGCTTGGTATCATCGGCGCAGATCACCTAGCACGTTTGCTGCCACATCGGTTTTGCGTTGCAATGAGCGCGCAATCGCCTCATCAATTGTGTCGTTGGCGACAATGTCGATGTACACCACATTGCGCTTCGTGCCGATGCGGTGGGCGCGATCCTCGGATTGAAGCCGAGTCTCAAGGTTGAAGTCGTTGCTGTAATAAATGACTGTCTCGGCGGCGGTGAGGGTAAGCCCGATGCCGCCCGATTGAGGCTGGCCGAGAAACACTTTGACCTCGCCGCGCTGAAACATGTCCACAGCCTCGATGCGATCCTTGTCCTTGACTTCGCCGTGGTACTCGACAGCGGTGATCTCCGCTTCGTAAAGGGCTTTTGCGATTGCGCGCAGCTCCTCTTTGAAGCGAGCCCAGATGATAACCTGCCCGTCAACATCCTCCAAAATCTCCATCAGTGCGCTCAGGCGCGGCGAGCCCTCCGCCACATACACCGGATCGCCGCCGCCCGGAGGGATCACAAAGCCGGAGGTGATCTGCTGGAGCTTCACAAGCGAGGCAAGAGCGCTGACCGGGACAACCTCGCCATCGGCAAGTTGTATCCGCAACTCATCCGCCATGAGCTCATACGCCTTTTGCTGTGCGGGGAGGAGGTCAAAGAAATGATCCTTGTAAATTTTGTCGGGCAAATCCAAGCAATCCCGCTTCAGCACGCGATATGAGTGCGGCTCCAAGAGCTTCTGGAGCTTGTCGAGGTTGCGCCACTTCGGCGATCCATCCGGGTTGCGCGCGATGATCTGAGCTTGGGCGGCGCGAGGGTTGCGTTGGATCAGTTGCCGCATCATCGGGTGATTCGCACTCATCAGCTCCGCATACTCCGCAACAAACGCCCTGTAGCTCGTTGTGCCCAAGAGCCCGCTCTCAAGGAACTCCATCTGTTGGAACACATCGACCGGGGCGTTGGTTATCGGGGTGCCCGTTGCGATCCGCGCAACCTTCGCATAGTGCCGAAGGCGCATGAGCGCTTTCGTGCGGGCGGCGGAGGGATTCTTGATGCGACTGGACTCGTCAATGATGAACATCGAGCTGGTCGCAAGCAAGAAGCGCTGAGCAAACGCAAAGCCCTCCTTGGTGTTGAGCGCGTCAATGTTGATGGCAAAAATGCGAAGCGGGTATGGCTCGCCGCGCTCGGTGAGGCGGAACAAATCCTCCAGCTTTGCTTTCTCGCGCTTGCCGCCGCCGGAGCGCCACGCCCGAGCAATCACATTTGCGTCCAAGTGGGCCGGGATTTCGCGCTTGACCCAGTTGTTGTGGACGCCTTTGGGCGCAACGACAAGCACGCCGTTGATCGCGCCCGCAGCATACAGCCGCTCGGCATCCGCGAGCAGCGTCCATGTTTTGCCGGTGCCCTGTTCCATGAACAGCGCATAGGTTGGGCGGCGATCCATTTTGCGCAAAGCCTCGACTTGATGCGCCATGCCGGTTGTCTTCATTTCAGTGCCTCATATATCTGCGCCCATTCCCTCGCTGTTGCGAAGTCAATGAGCGCTTGTTTGTTCATTGCGTTGATCTGATCGGCGAGAGCGCCGCGAATCAAATACAGATCGCGCGACCCAACCCCGATCAATACAAAGCTCACCCCGCCCCAACGCGCCCAATCGAGATGCCAGTTGCGTTGCTCGCGGCTCAGGCCTCGCTTGTCACCGAGCACCTGAGTGCTGGCGCGTGCCGGATAATCCTCGACCGCCTTCAACTCCACCCAGCACACTGAGGCTTCCACGAGGCTGATCACATCGGGCATGCCGACAGTGACGATGTTCTCGACTCGCTCCAGTCTGATCTTACTGCCGAGGGAGGAGCGGAAGCGATCCCAGAGCCGTTGTTCAGTTGTCCGCATCGAGATTGACCTCACGGTTGAGCACGCGCAAGCGATTGATCTTGATCATGCTGAAGCCTCGAATCCTCCGCGCCCTCACGAGCACTTCGTCAACGCCGGGGATCAGCCGCTCAGCCGCGAGCCTCCCGAGCGGCTCATAATCAAACCGATCAATCCGCCCGATCAATTCCGGCGAGGAGTCATCCGACAAGCGCAAATCAGTGAACGCTGTCTGGCCGGTGTAGCGCTTGCCGCCGCGCTTGGAGATGAGCACCGCCTCGTTGTAGTCGCGCGGCTTCTTGTCGGTCACCTTCGCAATCCAAAGCACATCACCCTCCTCGGGGAATGTTTCCCAAGTGGAGACAACAGAGCCCATCCGGCACCCATACTTCTCCGGGTTTGCGTACAAATCCGAATACTTCGTGCGAAGCGGGAACAGGTCAGCAAACTTCACCGGAGCGGCGAGCACTTTCTCACGATCTAGTTTGCCCGAGCGGCGAGCCTCGACCGCCGCCACCGACTTCGCAGGGCCATAGCCAACGATGTTCATGAACCCGCCGATCAGCTTCCCATCGACCACCGACCAGTTGATGTCGCTCTTGTCAATGTCAAAGGCAACATACTCTGTCCCCTCAGCCGCCATCTCTCGGAGAATCTCCATTGTCTGGGCGTCATCCTTTGCGTGACGGAGGCAAGCCGCCGCATACTCCAGCGGGTGATACCGCTTCATCCAAGCGCACCAATAGCTGATCACGCCATACGACACTGTGTGCGATGCGTTCATGCCCCAAGCGCCAAAGGTACAAATCTCATCCCATATGATCTGCGCCTCCGCTTCGGGCACTCCGATGCTCGCAGCTCCGGCGATGAACTCCGCGCCGCGCCGGTCAAAGTATTCCTTGCCCTTGCTCGCGCTCATCGCCTTGCGAATCTCGCTCACCACCTCCCAGTTGAACTTGCCAATCTCGGAGCAGATGCGCATGACTTGCTCTTGGTAGAGTACAACGCCCATTGTGCGCCCGAGGTATTCGCTCATTGAGGGGTGACGATAGGTGACCTCCTCCTCGCCGCGAGCGCGGGAGATGTAGTGCTGGGCGGCTCCTCCGCCGAGCGGCCCAGGGCGAGCGAGCGCAGTCACGTGATCGACTTTGCGAAAGGAGTCGATGTACACCTCGGCGCTGACCGCTCGCTGGGCTTGCCCCTCGAATTGAAACACGCCCGCATACCGCTTCTCATTGAAGATGCGGAACACTTCCGGGTCATCCAGCTTCAGCGCATACAGCTCGTCAGCCGTCACAACGCCAGAATCCTCGATCACGCCCAGCGTGCGAAGCCCGAGCGCGTCAATCTTCAACAGCCCGAGCTTCTCGGCATCCGGCTTGTCGATCTGCGCCACCCCATCCTCGCCCACCGTGCAAAACTCCGACACCGGCAGGTTACAAACGATCACGCCCGCCGCATGCACCCCGGTATGCCAAGCGTGATTCTCGCTCTCGGTCATAATGCGCGCGGCTGGGTTGCGATCCATGAACTTGCGACCAACCTCTGTCGTGTCGAGCGCGTGTTGAAGCCCTTTGCCAAACAGCGATGACCCGCTGCTGTGATCTTCGAGCACGTTGACAAGATCGAAGCGCTCGTTGTCGGGGATGCCGAAGCGCTTGCACACCTCGGCCAGAACCGAGCGCGGCTTGAGGGTGTTGACGTTGCCGATGCGGGCGACATTCTCGCGGCCATACTTGTCGCCGAGATAATCAAACACCATGTCGCGCTTCGAGTCTGCGAAGTCAATATCAATGTCGGGCAAATCCGAGCGGCTCACATCAATGAATCGCTCAAACAGCAACTCGTGATCGAGCGGGTTGACTTCGGTGATGCGGAGGAGGTAGCAAACGAGCGAGCCCGCAGAAGAGCCGCGACCGGGACCAACAAGCATCTTTGTCTTCGCCCAGCGGATCAAGTCAGCGACAGCGAGGAAGTATGACTCATATTGCTTTTTGAAGATCATGTCCAACTCGCGCTGGATGCGGGCTTCATGAACCTCGGTCCACTCGGCAATGTGCCCAAGGCGCAAGCGCTCTTGCTTGCCGGCCTCGACCTCTGCGCGCAGATCGCCATCGAGGTGAATGATTGGGGCGAAGGGCAATGCGCTCGCGGCTCGCTCCGCCGCCTCGTGCGTGTAGTACAGCGCCGCCTCGAACATCTCGTCATGCATGAAAGCAAACTGCTGGCGCATCTGCTCGCGGCTCAAGAGATATTGAGGGGTGGTGCGCTCTTTGCCAATAATCGACATGAATGCGCCAAAGTCGCTCTCCCTCGGATACCAGTTGTCGCTCGTGAGCACGACCGGCTTGTTGGTATGCTCGGCGAGGCGCAATGCTGCGCGTTGCTGAAGCGGAGAGGCGGGGTTGATGTCGATGTAATCGAATGTGTCCGGGTCAGTGAGCGCCGCGCCCGCAAAGCGGATAATGCCGGGCGAGGAGCGGAACAACTCCTCAATGTTTGCATCCTTCACCCGCGCGGCGGTGCTGAAGCGATAAAAGGCGCGGATGTCCTCGGCGAGCGCCCATGCTACTGGCTTGCGCCCTGTCTCTTGGGGCACGGTGAGCTCGGTGCCGAACATTGGCTTGATGCCGGATTGAGCGAGAGCTTTTGCCCAGCGCACATGGCCCCATGTCCCGTTGTCCACAATCCCCGCCGCCGGAGCCTTCAACTCCGAGAGCGCGGCGGCGACCTTTGGGATCTGACCCCATGCGTTGCGAAAAGAAAACTCAGTGCGCACGCGCAGTTGTGGCACTGTCATGCGAGCCTCCAAATCTCTTCACGCTGGATGATCTCCACGAGCGCCATCACATCGTCCAGCGCTCGGTGAGTCTGAGCGAGGGGCTTGTTCATGACCGCCTCATACAACTCCAGCAACTTTGGGTTGCGCCCCCATTCCTCTTTGTACAACCCCACGGTGCACAACTCCTTGCTCGGCCAAGGGAAGTCCAAACAGTTTGCTCGGATCAGCTCATTCTTCATCATCGCTTTGTCGAATGGCAAGTTGTGCGCCATGACAGTGGTGGCGGCGCTGAACAGCCGCCGAAGTTGCGGGATCACTTCCGGGAAGCTCGCCGCGCCTTCGAGGTCAGCGTCAGTGATGCCGGTGATCTTGATGATCTCATCCGTCAAGGGCTCGCCCGGATTGATCATGATGCTGATCTCCTCCTCAATGGATCCCTTTCGAGGGTCAAGCAGCACCGCTCCAAACTCAATGATCTTGGGTTGCTTCTTGAGCGGCGCATTGGGGTGTAGCGTCAACCCGGTTGTCTCTGTATCATACACCAGAATCATTCTCTTTCTCCTTCAACAAATATCTGATCTCAATGATCCGCACCGCCTCCCGCAATCGAGAGGGTGGCGACCGCTTTATCACCTCCAACGCTACTGCGCAGAAGGTTTCAAGCTCTGCCCTATCCTCGTCACCCCATCCGATAAGTGTAGCAACACACGCCTTCAGGCGCTCATCCTTGAGCTTGACGATAGACTCTGCCACATACTCCAAATCCTCTCGGGAGAGGTTGTTGCGCTCCTGTAAAAGCTCGCGGCATCGTTGCGTCCAAAACGCAGCCAACTCCTCAGATTGCTTCTTTGCGCTCATGCTGTCGCTCAAACACGCAAACAAAATAGCGCTCTTGCGGGAGGCAATCGGGGCGCATCTTGATCGTTTTGGGCGATACCATTTTGAACCCTTGCGCCTCAATCTTGCTGCGAGCGGCGATGAACTTGTCCCAACCGGGCGCAGATTGCACCATATGGAACTCGACCGTGATCCACTCGACCGAGGGAGTCAACCGCATCGCATTGATCACCTCATACTCCGCGCCCTCGATGTCCATCTTGATGACGCGCGGCGCGTGCATCGCAATCAGGTCATTGATGCCAATCGAGAACACCGGCTTGTAATAACCCTCGGGAGGATTCTTGAGCCGCATCTCCTCGCGGGCTGTTGCGCCGGTGGAATGGCCCGGAGTTGAGACAAACATTCGCTGCCCAGACTTGCTGTGCACGGCGCGGAGCATTATGCTGATATTGCCTTTGCTGCTCTCGCGGATGCGTTGCTGGGCGCGGGCAAATGTGTGGGGGTGAGCCTCGACCGCCACCACCTTGTCGAATTGATCCGCGGCGTCAATTGAGACTTGCCCAATGTTAGCGCCAAGATCAAGGAACACGCCGCCGCGCCCAAACATCGGGAGGTACTTGGTGTTGCTCTTCGCATCGCGCAACTCGCGCTTAAGGCGGGCTTCATCAACTTCAAATTCCATTTTTTGTTACCTCTTCCAACATCGCCGCATACACCATCAAGTCGTGCGCAGAGTCTTGATGACCGCCCGCCGAAAGGTTCAGGGCATAGCGCGAGATTTTGCTCACACACTGGATGTAGATGCCGAGCCGGTTGAAGGCTTCGGTGTCTCCGGCCTCGATGTGAAGGCCATCCGGGAACAGCCCCGCCATTACCTTCCCAAAGCTCAGGTAGTTGTCCCCGTACAGCGCATTGCGCTGGCGAAAGGTGGCCGCTCCGCTTTCGAGGTTGTCGGGTGCGCGCTTGTTGCTCATGCTTCCCTCGCTTTCAGCATGGCGTCTGCCACGGCGTAGGAGGCGACTGCGTAGGTTGAGTTGGTTGCCTGACTGCCTGCGCCAAAGGTCGTATTGTTCGGAGCAGAGCGAATGAGTGCCTGCATCGCCTTGGCCGCAAAGTAGTCGCGCAGGGTCATGCCAGCAAATTGCTGTGACGCTCCCGGTGCAATATCACCAGTTCCAAAAAACCCCGGTTGATGCTTGCTGGTTTGGTTGTGGTACTCAAACGGAAACGCTGGCCCACCTGTGTTTGTTTTGCTCATGCGATCTCCTTTGCTGGTTTGTAGGCGCAAACATTGTGGATCGCCCGCACAACGGCGGGGATGCCTTCCTCAATGTACATCTTCACGACATCCTCTCGGTCATCGAATGCGCCCATGATTGAGCCCTTCTCAACATCGTACAGGTCAATGAGCCACTTAAGTTGCTGGCGCTTGAGCTCGACCGATGGGCGATGATCGTTGTTGTTGCGCATGATCAGCGCCTTCCAATCCACCCCTCGGCGGCGGAGCCACTCGACCGTCAGCGCATGGTACTGTACAGGGCGAGCGGTGAAGATGACGATCTTGTGCGGCGTGGCGAGGAGGTCAGTGTTGCCAATCTCGTCAAACCCCGACAGCGAGTGGTAGTCATCATACCGCCCATTTTGTACAGACTTCTGCCAGTTGATCCTCGGGATGCGCCATGCGTCATCCGCAATACAGTTGTCCAGATCAAGAATGATATGCTTGGTCATTTGATAATCCTCTTGTGATGTTTACAGACGCGATCCAGCGCCCTCAAAATGCTCCGCTCCTCGCGCGCATCGAACCACCAAGCCGCGCAAGAGCGATCCCGGTCAATGCTCCCGGAGCCTTCCTTGAACCCGGCTTGGTAGCCAACCCGATACCCAACGCCCTGCGCATACCCGAGCGACAGCGCCCAGGCAGCGAGGAGCGCGGCGGCAATCAGAGCGCCGCGAAGCATTACATTGCCTTCCCATCTTTTGCGACCGGCGCGGCTTCGTGGCGCACTGCCCAAAAGACTTTGCGCGCTTGCTCCTTGACAGCCGTGTTGTCCATCTCGGGGAGGTACACCGGGCACTCCACCTTGCCATAGCGCGGGAAGGCGCACGTGCCGGTCGCAACGCAATGAACCTCCATGAACTCCTCGGCCCAAGGAGTCGCGGAGATGACTTGCTCACGCATTTGTCGGAACACATCCTGATATTCGCCTTGCGTGCGGGTGCAGAGGCGGAGCTTGGCCATATCATGAAGGGTGCGCAAGTTGAACTTGGCCATGATCGAGGTGGTGATGTTGGTGGGGAGCAAGCCGCGCGCATCTTGCGCCGGAGCCCCAGCATCAATCAGCGAGCCATACGCCTCCAGCACCTCGACTCGACCCTTGTCCCAAAGCTCGTGCCACTCGGGATTCGCCGCGATGCTCGGCGGGAGATCCACAGGCTGATTGCGCGCGTCCACGACTCGCATTGCTTGCTGGGCGTATGAGCCAGTGCGGGTGCGCACGAGCTGGTGAGTGAAGGCGCGGGTGACACCTTCGATTTTGAAGACATAGTCAACAAACTCCCAGCTGGACTTGATCGTGTCGCGCATGTACTCCAGATGCTCGCGGCGCTTCTCCTCGCTCCACTTGGAGGGATCGCTGTCGTGAGTCAGACGGGTGTTTTTGGTGCTGAGGAGCAAATCGAGTGCATCCGGGGTATGAGAGATGAGAGTGACTTTCATTTGAGTTGCCTTTCTGAGTTAATTGTCCTGAACTTCATCATCTTCAATCGCAAGCTCATCGCGATTGATATCAGACAAATATTGAATAATGTACGATTCGCGTTCAGAATCGCTTGTAAACTCTTTCTCAATAAAAAGTTTTTGATCAGCAACTTGCTTGAAAAAACCAAGTTTGAAAATTTTCTTGGTTGCCAATTCATTGACTGTGACTGTGTAAGAACCAACCTCAACAAAAATGTCCCCGAATGGGCCGGGAAATGTTATGCTTACAACTGCACTGTCAATCCTTTTGAATCTGATACCGCCGCCTGAGGCGACTTCAATTTGGTCCAACCGATCGCCTGTAATTTTTTTGAGTTTCATTTGAATTGCCTTTCTGAGTTAAGATGAAAACTTGTGGAGGTCATATGCCGCGCCGCCGCTCACGAGGAGTCGCTTGATCGCGGCGATGTCATCCACTACATCGTCCAAGAGGATATTGCGCCATGTCGCAAACCTCCCGAGCGAATACAAACCCTGCTCATGCGTGAGCTTGAACAGGAGCGCTTTGCGAGCCGCATCCGGGATGGGCTCGATTTTGCCATACTTCTGCGAAGTGTCGCCGAGCGGCTCCGCGCATTCGTCAAACCGAACACCAAATGCCGAGCACAGCGCATCTAGCGTTTCAGATTGATCCTCCTCCGATCCATCGTCAGCAAACTCCGCAATCAGCAAATCCTTGGTGATGCTGGCGCGGTAGAGCGGCGTCCATTGATCGGGGAAGTACACTGTCTGGAACACATCGGCGTGGGGGATTCTCCAACGGCGCACCCGGATGCCGGCGCGATTGAACGATTGACCGTGATCGGTTATGTTAAAAGCACCCAACGCCACCGGGAGCGGCGCTGTGGATACCTTCGCCCCAGGCACCGAGAATCCGCCCGCCTCGCCCCAGCTGATCCGAGGGCGAGCCGCCGCGAGCAGTTGCTCATACAGCGACTCGGGCGCGATCCAGCGATCCACCGGGTCAAGATTCCAGATTGAGCGATCCCCACTGATGCGCTCGAAGCCCAAGACCTTTTGCGCATAGTGGTTGGCGTGACGGATGCTGGGCGCTTGAAACTCGCCGCCGCTCCAGATGCCCTTATGGACGCGCACGCGCCTGAACTCGATGCCGGTCAGCCGGGAGATTGCGTCAGTGCGGAAGCGGAGGAGCGCCCGGTGCACTTCGCGCGGCTCCGGCGCGGCTTCGAGAATGTCGGCGTTGGGCCACGCATGGCCAGCGAGCAACCCCGCCAGCCCCGCCCCAATGATCGTGTTCACTGGGCGATCTCCAAGTGTTGCGTTTCCACGAGCTTCTGGAGATGGCCGCGACAGGGGAAGCCCAGCGACTTCTCCAGCTCCTCCAGCGTACAAGTTTTGTCAGCGAGCGCCTCAATGTGGGCCATGATCTTGGCGCGGGCGCTTGCGGATTGCAGCTTAGTGGTGCCTTGGCCGGTGGCGCGCACTTTGTCGATGCGCTTGCGCGGGGCTTTCGGCGCGGCGGGGTCAGGCTTCTTGATCGGGGCTTGCGCGGCGATCTCGCCTTGGAGCTTGGCGGCGAGGGAGCCCGCCGGGAAGTTGCGTTCAGTCATTGCTGATTCCTTTCGTGGTTAATGAACAAAATTAGACCGGCCACACATATGGCATGTCGGGCGATTCGCGCCAGCCCTGAGGGGTGTAGTGCTCGGGCGCTTTGCGAATGAGGTTGGCGCGGTGGGCGGCGTG
>JACCEC011179352.1_pt1 | contig 14743 bp, 45 predicted proteins | sample 7450121 | NCBI WGS metagenome assembly JACCEC01 (sample SAMN15323455, study PRJNA562643) | freshwater metagenome | isolation source: river surface water | place: USA:Blue River Watershed | collected 2017-08-18 | reverse complement strand
TGAAGGAGTATTTGACTATAACCTCGCCACCGTCCAACCATTCTCACAGTCAAACACCGTAGAATCACGGCTCAAAACGCCCCAAAATGTCGCCAGAATGAGCCAAAATAGGCGCTGAACCGGCCTCAAAGTGATCCATTTTGGTGTCAAATTCAGCCGGTTTTTTCATTGACTCCACAGTAGATCTAGTGTATAATTACACTATAGTGGGCCGTTAGCTCATGTTGGTTAGAGCAGCGGACTCATAATCCGTTGGTGCTGTGTTCGACTCACAGACGGCCCACCACTATATACAGTATATTTGAAACCGTAGATCTACAGTATATATACAGTGAACAGGTCAGGTGCTTACTGGCTGCGAGACCCTAGTATACTGTATAGAGGATTAACGATCTTAGATCGTCCGCAGTGTAGATCGAATCCCTGACCATATACAGTAAGTGGTTAAGGCTCGCTCTGGTCAAGAGCAGGAACAAGGGGATCGGGTCTGCTGCTGTGACTTGCGGACAGCGGAACTGGGAATAGGCACGATTAAGTGCCTATTTTCTTTTAGATTATTGGATACTATTATCTGGATTATCTCCGATAATAGTTAATGATTATCTGGATTATCTAATGCTTCTGCTAAGTTATTAAATGCTGTTTGCACAAGGTCATTTTCTTCATATTCTTCATCGATAATAGTTTGCAGTTGCAACATAATATTATCTAAACGCTGTTTATATTCTAACATATATTCTCCTATTAAAGTTGTTCGATTAATGCTTGATTAAAGTCTATAATATAAACTTTATGGCCCGGTACGACATTATATAAACGACACGCTTCTGAAGCGGCATTTTCGGTAGTATAATAATTAATAGTTTGCGTATTAATGTTAACGATTGCGTACATCTTGCTCCCTTTTGTGTATGTGTGTATTATAAGCTCAAACCGGAGTGCCTGTCTTGTTGTATTTTAAACACAGATCGTTTGGAGGGTCTTTGTTGACTGTTTGGTAAAATCTTGTTATAATACATACATGACACAGACACTAGCACCCCGCAAAAAACGAGTTGATCGCAATCACATCATCTATGAGCTGGTTGTGAATGGCAAGAACTACATTGGCGTCACTGCAAAGACTGAAAGCACTGTGAACAAGAGTGTACTGAGCAGGGCCGCAAAGCACTTCTATCGTGCTAAAAAAGAGGACAAGAACTGGCTCTTGTGTGCTGAACTTCGTAAGCTCAACGACAAGAGTGAGATCGAAGTATATGTACACGAGGTCATTCGCGGCAAGGCTGAGGCCCATAAGCGCGAAGTTGAGATCCGTAGAATGGTGCGCCCTGTGCTCAACACTGACGTGAGAGGAGACTGATATGCTTAGAGCAGGAAAGACAGGTTGGCCCCCAGGGCTCTTGCAGGACGATTCCCGGGCCCTGTTCCGTTGGTTTGCTAGCCGTATAGATGCTCGCTGGACTCTCCGCAGGGTCTTGACATCTAGGTAAAACCACTGTATAATACAGTTTTAGGAGGCACTATGTACGCACGTGAGTTCTGGGAACTGGCCAAGGGGCGTCTGTTCCGTGTTAACGGCAATGATTGGGTCAAGCAGAGCACACGAACTGCCCGTATGCTGTCTACGGGTCGTGTGTTCTACTTTGGCCAAAAAGAGGTTGTCCATCCTATCGCTTGGTAATATAATACACGCAAAGGAGCAAAACATGAAGCAAGACTGGACTATGTACATCTACAAGGCAGATCGCCGTAAGAAGACTGGTGAGCGACTGGTCTCTACTACAGTTTGGCGTGATCGCACTGAGGACGAAATGCGCCGCGAAAGTGCAGAACTGTTTGATCTGTACCCTAACAAACTGGGCTTCCGCATAGAGTGCCTGCCCACCTATGTCACTGTCAAGAGCCTGATGACGGGTGCAGAAGTCAAGATCCGCTACGAAGACCGCGGCACTGCCTGCGATCCCTCAATGGAGCGGTACTGGACTATGTAACCTTTCGGTTGACAGGGTTATTGGTTTTACCGTATAATTAAGGCTTACACACTAAGGAGCAACGATGTCCGCACTGACCATCCAGCAGATCAATACTGCAATCATCACAGGTACTTGGACCAACGATCAACTCTCCAGCATGATCGACGCGATCAAGTATGCCCGCGCCCAGCTCACCAAACAGAGCATCCGTGCTATCACTCTCCAGTCCAATGTAGAGTTTACCTCTAGCAAGACCGGCCGTACCATGCGGGGCTACGTCAAGAAAATTGCCCAGAAGTATGTTACAGTGGACACGGGCATGGGCCTGTGGCGAGTGCCTGCCAACATGCTTACGGTCGTAGAATAACCCTAGGGTTGACAGGGACTTCGGTCCCTGTTATAATACACACATCGACAACGCAATAGGAGCATGAAATGAGTGTAGTTTTTAAGCGCGAAGACCGTATGTTCAAGGCCAGCGAGATCCTGTGGGCAAAGCGAGAGCTGATCGACGCTATTGTTGAGCAAGCCCTGCTGGGGCAGACCGAAGCGTTCGTTGACATGATCGTAGACGGGCAAGAGGACTTGTCGAGGGCCGCTATACAAGAAACGCTGAAAGGCGTTAAAGACAGCGCCGGGGAGTTCCTCAACGACATGATCGGCGACCTGCAATACGAAGTTGAGCGCCGTTTGCAGGCAGCACAATACGGCGCCTCTGTGACCGGGATCAAATACGATCTCGCTGGCGAGGTAACGGACATTGAGATCGACGTGAGTGTGGCTTTCGAACAACAATAACCCTAGAGGTTGACAGGGCTTTCCAGTCCTGTTATAATACACTTACACTGAAACACAAAGGAGCGACACTATGTTTTATGGCTTTGATCACCGCAAGACCCGCCCTGCAACTAACCGTCTGATCGACATGATGGACGAGGGCATGATCGACGCCCGGGCAGTTGCTGATATGTGCTTGAGCTGGCTGTCCGAGCACGATGTTGCAGAGATGATGAAGGCCAACGACATTATCGAGCAGGACGAGGATGAGGAGGACGAAGAATGAGCTGGAATGTGTTTCGCAACGGTAAGTTGATCGACCGTGTGTTCTTCACCAAGAACTGCGATCAGAAGTATGTACGGGACAGCCTGATCAACCACGACGGATATCCGGTTGACATTGTGGTAAAACCGGGTGTATAATATACACTTCACACTAAGGAGCGAACATGCGATACTACGATCACCTGGCTACCCTGGAACGCAAGGGCTTTACTGTCATTGTTGACAAGACTTGGGAAGATGTTGCGATCCGCGACTGTTTTGACGACTCCTGCTACGACATCCGCGAAATGGAGCAGAAAGTAGAGAGCGGCGACCTGGACTGGTTTATGTTGCGAGTACGTGTACTCTTTGAAGGTCACGAGTTTGGCAGTGCTTGCCTTGGCGGCTGCATGTATGCAGACCCTAAAGAAGTACTGACCGACGGTACGGCTGAAGATCTGATTTGGGAAGCAATGATCGAGGCTAAAGAAGAAGTACAACGGCTGGCAGGCAAACTGTGGGCTCTACAAATGGAAATGGATTACGCTGATGCCCAACCGGTTGAATGAAGTACTACAGTGGGCGGGCACTGCCTGCCTGCTCACAATGTATGCATTAATGTCGTTCTTCCCACACCTGCATCCTTGGAATATTGTGGCGGGTATTTGCGGGGGTGCCTGCTATTTGGCATGGACTGTACGTGTTGCAAATAAGCCACAGATGATTGTCAACGGTGTAGCATTGTTGATCGGATTGGCGGGTCTTTTCAAAGCATGGGGTTGACAGACTGGTAAAACCTCTATATAATTAAGGCTTACACAACGCAACAAGGAGCAACGATGCAAAATCTCAAAGCCTATGTCGAGTCCCGCAATTCTTGGGCAAAGATTTTCGGTGGTCAACAACTCAGCCTGCAGAGCGCCGCAGATCGCAAACGCATCGCCCAAATGATCGATGCGGATCTCAGCCCAGAGAACCTTACCTGCGATGGCGAACTGCCTGCCGCTCAGGTCCGTGCCAAGCACGCCAACCTTACCAAAGTTGCCCTCGAACTGAACAAGTTGGATCCTGAGGCTGCTAAGGTCATCTACGAACTCTACACAGGAGAGTGATATGGATCGCGAAGAAATGATCGACTACCTGATTGACTCGGACTTCAGGTATATCATGGATTGTGCCAACGGTCCTGAGCTGTTGGACTCTTACCTGGGCTTTGGCTTCAAAGGCTACAGGAACTTTACTGACGATGAACTTCGCTACGAAGTAGCACAACGCAAGGAGATGGAAAATGCCTAATTGGTGCTCAAACGGTATTACACTGCGTCACGCAGACCCTGCAATGATCGATCGTGTTGTTAAGAGCGATGGTCTACTCATGGAGTTCCTGCCTACTCCTAAAGAGCTTGTTGATACTGTGGCAGGCTTCATGGGTGAAGACAAGCGAGCCGCTCACGAAGCACAACAGGCCCGCAACATTGAGAAGTATGGCCACAAGGATTGGTACGATTGGAACATTGCCAATTGGGGTACCAAGTGGGATGTGAACTTGGACAGCGTTAACCGTGTAGACGCAAACACTGTTGAGGCAAGTTTTGAAAGTGCCTGGTCGCCACCTACTACTGCCTACGAGCGACTCGTAGAGTTGGGCTTTGAAGTCAAGGCCTACTACTATGAGCCCGGTATGGCCTTCGTTGGCAAGTGGGAAGACGGCTGTGATGACTACTTTGAGATCGGTGGCTACGACAGCACTACAGTGCGAGAGGCTATCGGTGAGGAACTTGACGACTACTTTGCTATCTCAGAAGGCATGGCTGAGTGGGAAGAAGAAAACGCAGAAGAAGAATAACCCTACAGCACACAGGGCATTTGGTTGCCCTGTGTTCTTTTTTGCGTTATAATACATGCTTGTTTAACAAGGAGCGAGTATGTTGGCGAATGTGAAAACTGTGCGTGGCATTGTACAGACACTGTGCAACTTGGAGGGCAGTGGCTTGTACAGGCGGCAGTGGGCAGACAAGGCTGTGGGCGCAACGAAGCGCAACATGGCATTCCGTTTTTGGGATGAAACGGAAGCAGACACTGTGGCAAAGCGGTTGCAGGCGCAACTGACTGCACAGGGCTACACAAACACAGTGAAGCGTACTGATGTAGACAGCGACTACATGACACGCACTGAAGGCGGACACTATGTAAGGGTGCAGGCGCTTTTTGAATAACCCGCCGGTTGACAGGGTCTTTGTTTGAGCATATAATACAAGGACACTAAAGGAGCAAGCAATGTTGACAGACAAGCAAAAAGCAGCTCGCCTGCGTATGGCAATGGAAGCACTGCAAAACGCAGACGCTTGGATACAACAAGCATTAGGCGACACAGATGTCTGCTATGAAACCCACAATCGCATCCAGGACTTGGTTGACGATTTGAGCTATGATGTTATGGAACTGGAGGGCGCACTGTGATTACCGCTGACACGCTGAAAACGCTAACAGAGTTGAGCCCACAGGCCTTGACAGCCTTGATCCGCAAGGCGGGCTACAAAGAAGACAAGTTCACCGAGGTGAAGTTCTTGGGCATGACCAATGGGGGCATGTTCTGCTACTCCTGCGTCTACCCTGGAGAGCTTGAGGACGTCTGTAAGGTGTTTGTAAGGATAAACTCTAACGGATCTTTTTCAGCAGAATATTAACCCTAGGGGTTGACGGGTTATCCAAAAGGTCGTATAATACATACATCAACAACGTACTAAGGAGCAAAGATGAGCAACTATCCGAACATGAGCTACTGCATGTGTAACAACACCCTGCTGGCTCTCAAGCAGGTTGTGGAAGCAATGAACGATGAAGGTCCGCAGTTCCTGCGTGAGATGAGCCGTGATGAACGTCGTTCCTTTGAGCAACTGTTTAGCATGTGCGAGGACTTTATGACTATGAGCGAAGAGCTCCAAGCAGAGCTAGAGCGTGAGGAAGACTACGACGGCCAGCCCGATGAGGCGCAAGAGTGGCACGACTTTGACCCTGACTGCTAAAGGGTCTTTGGTTGACGGCAGTGCCAAACTGCCGTATAATACACACATCAACAACGCACTCGGAGCACACGATGAGCAAAGTTATTTTTAACACTTACGGCAACGGCTACTGGAGCAATGTAGCAAAGAGCGTAGAGATTGTTGACATGCAACTGGGCTATGTCGCAGACGAACTGGACTTTGGTGAACTGCGTGTTTACTTTAACACTGACTCCTGGGATACTAGCAAGGACGGCTTGATCTACACTGACAGCCGCTTTAAGCAAGATCTGCGAGGGTTCCTCAACGCACACGGACTGCCGGGTGCAGATGTTGACTACTCTGAGCAGGGTATGCAGGGCGATGACTATGTGTCCTGCGACATCGGCAAGAAGTTCCTCAAGGCATGGGCCCGTAAGTTTGCAGTAGATCTGCAGGCCAAAGTGGACGCGGACAACGCGGCTTTCGAAGCCCGTTGGGGTTGACGGGTTATCCAAAAGATCGTATAATACACACATCAACAACGCACTAGGAGCACACGATGATCGGTAAAACTATTCCTTCCAGCACTGGCGGCACTATCACTTTCACCAAGACTGGCCTGATCCACAAGGCTGGCAGTGCCTACAGCGGCAAACTGGCTGCACAGGAAGCCAAACAAAAGCCCGCCAAGAAGAAGGGTTAATGGTTGACCTTTTGGTAAAACCGCTGTATAATTAAGGCTTACACACTAAGGAGCATTTGAAATGGCAACACGAAGCACGATCGCCCTGGAGTTCGCAGACGGTTCTGTATCGCAGGTCTACTGTCACTGGGACGGCTACCTGGACGGTGTTGGCGCACAACTGGTCGAGGACTACAGCGATCCTTTTGAACTGCGAGAGCTGATCGACGGTGGCGACATGAGCTGCATTGGCGAGCCCTACACTGATCGCGGTGAAGACTACGAGGATCTGAAAGCACGCCGCTACCAGCACTTCGACGAGTATGTTGCGGAGTGCCAGCAAGAGGAGTACGACTACATCCTGCGCTGTGTTGAGGGCAAGGCTGTTTGGTTTGTGCGCTGTTATGCAACTGACGGCAAGTGGGTTACCTACGCTGAGGCAGAGGCTGCTGAGAAACGTGAAGAAGAGGAGTGTTTCGGTGAGTAAAGTAGCAGAACTGAGCTATGACATTGAGTCGTTGTACATTGAGGGTCTGAGTGCCAAACGGATTGCCGCAGAACTGAACTGCCCAATCGAACTGGTGCTTGGGTTTTTGGAAGAAATGGGTGTGGCAGATACGCCACAAGAAGGGGAATATGATCCGTTCAGCACAGTAAACTCTTGACACATTTCGGTTGACAAACCTGTCCAAAGACGTTAAACTATTATTAATGCGTTAGGTAATGACGCAGACATTCACAGACATACACACAAGGAGATTTTCATGTCTACATTCAAGTTCGCAGGTGTTTCTACTCTCAATGGCAAAATGAAAGCTCGTTTCGCCAACGATCAGATGCGTGTTAAGGTCCTGGCCAAGAACGGTCACAAGGACATTGATATCATCGAGCTCAAGCATCCTATGACCAAAGAGCAAGCCGTTGCATTCCTGCTTCAGATCAACTTCGACAATGGCAATGCTGCTGTCCGAGCTGCTATCGAAGCAGAGGTTGAGAAGCGCACCGATGCTGCACCTAAGGCTAAGGCTGCACCTAAGGCTAAGGCTCCTGCAAAGAGCAAGCCCTCTATGGATGCTATCAAAGCAAAGGCCAAGGCTGTCAAGGCTAAGGCTGCAAAGCCCGAGACCGTTGTGACCAAAGCCGAAGTCGAAGCGCAACTGGAAGACGCTCCGTATTGATTACTGCCGTGTGAAGGCGCCCGGCAGGCCAGAGTGCCGTAAGTCCGGGTTTCTACACAGCGGGATATTCTAAGGAGCATAAGGTATGAGTCGATTAGCATTTGTTGGCAGACCATGGGTGGCGTTTGACGAGAAGAATCGTCAGCATCGCAAATGGTATTATGAGTTCGTTAAGAGCAACTCCTGGGGTCGTTGCCCAGTCCGGTTCATCGTTAGCGATGATCACGGTGATCTACTTACAATGATCCAGCGTCGGTTAAACCAATACTACACGCAAAAAGAATTTGGCGAAATTAGCCGTTGACCTTGTTGTCGTACTGTTGTATTATAGTTCTAACTGCACAGCAGTATAAAACAAGGAAAACGAAATGTTGAAGACAATTAGTAAAGAGACAAAGACCTTCAAGATGCTAACAGCATTGAAGGCAGGTGAGAAGTTCACAGCAAGTGAAGCTCAGAAGCGTTTTGGTATCAAGAACATTGCCGCAGAGGCAAGCCGTATCCGCCAAGCAGGTTATGCCGTTTATGCAAACAGCCACAAGGCAGGCAACGGTGTTCAAGTTACCGAATACGAACTAGGAATGCCCAGCCGCCGTGTTGTAGCCGCTGGTTACCGTGCCATCCAGTTAGGTCTTGCCTGATTGGTTGCTCCGAAGCCCGGGGGTAGTGTCCCGGCCGGTTGAGTTGCTCCCTCAGCCGTGTTAGTGTTGGAAAGGGTCACGCCGGGAGGCGTTGCCCTTTTCTTTTTGGTTGACAAGTGGTAAAACCGGTTGTATAATACATACATAGACAGCAAGGAGCACACATGAAAGTCAGCAAGAAAGAGATTGCAAAGGCAATGAAGAAAGAGCAGGCTCGCAGTGCTGGCCGTGTTGCCAACAACGAAGAAGACGCCGCTTGGGAGAGACTCCGCAAGAAGTTGGAGAACAGCAAAGAGATGATGGCCGCGTTCAAACGTTTGAAGGATCGTTGATGCAATATACACTGATCACACCCAAGGGCAAGATCTATCAGTTCTTCCTACTGGCGACCGCAGAAGTGTGGCAAAAAGCATACGGTGGCACATTGATCGACAATTCGGTTGTCCAAACTGCCAAAGAGACCGTATAATACATATATCGCAACAAGGAGCAGATATGTACAGAGAGATTGGTTTCATGGAAGGCTATCGTATGATGCGTCAAGTGCAGGCGGACTGGCTGAGTGCCGTGTTCATGGCCTTTGTCTGGGTCCTGCGTGGCGACAAGATCCTGGTGGACGAATGATGGCAAATACCCAGATCCCCAAGAGCCTGTATCGTGTCTACGAAGTTGAAGCAGACATGTTCGACTACGATGAGAGCAAGTGCCTGTTCGAAAGCGACAATCTGGGCCAGGCGCACTCCTTTGCCTACATGAAGTGGAAGTTGAGCCTGCGTGAAAAGGCCTACACTATCATCCAGCCCTACGATGAATCCTGCCGTGGCCACTATGGGATCAAGAGCTACGACTACGAAGCAGAATAACCCTTTTGGTTGACGGGTTATCCAAACGATCGTATAATACATACATAGACAGCAACAAACAGGAGTTGGAAATGGAATACGCAATCGGCTACATCGCAATCGCTTTCGTCATCCAAGCAATCGCCGCAATCCGCGCACCCCACAATGACGCACAGACTGTATTCGTTGCTAGTTGGTTCTGGATTGTGATCCTGCCCTTGGTTGCCTGTTCGTTCGCTCTAGATGCCATCGGTTGGGGTTTTGATGTTGTTCGCAACGACAAGATTGTCTACTTCCGAAAGCCCACAAACCCCCTGGCAACGGGCTTTGCTGTGACACTGTTCACCTTCGAGTTCCAACTGTTCAAAATCCGTAAGGCCTAATCATGAATATCTACACCGTACGCGACAACCTGATCAACACGATCAAAGGCAAAGAGGCCATGCTGGCAGGGCTCCGCGAAAGCGACAAGGAAGGCTACTACATCATCAAGCAATGGCTGGAGATCAACCTTGATGAACTCTACGCCATCCTGAACGATGTGCAAGAGTGTTGCAAACAAGCCACAGCCAAATCCTGGGAAGGGGTTGACAGGCAGGGCGGGATCTGATATAATACATACACACTACACAAAAGGGAGCAACTATGAAACACGGTGAAATTCAGAACTACAAGGGCATCGGCACTATCCAGATGGGCCGCGATGAGGACGGAAAGACCTGCTACCTCTATACCCACAATTTCTTCAACGATACCTACGATGATCACACCATCAAGGCCGCTAAAGAGATGCTGGACTACTACGAAGCCAAAGCCCAAAAGATCAAAGAAGCCATCCGGATTCTGCAGGGTACGGGCTACAAAGTATTCAAAGAAATGGCTTGACAAGTTGGTAAAACCTTGCTATAATACATACATCGCAACAAGGAGCAGAACATGGGATATCGAGTACTAGACACCGGAGACAGGATGCGTGACAAATACGGCCCACGCAAGGGACTCGAAGGCCCATTCAACTTCTCCGGTCGCATTCTGTACTACGATCCCAAGGAAGGTTCCTACTACGATCCGACTACCGACTTCTATGTGGAGCGGACTGAGATGGACTTCCTGAACAACGAACTGATGAGAAAGTTGGAGCGAGCATGATCAGCATTCACCCAAGACTCAATCCTCTGGAAGTCATGATCGTAGTAGAGGAACTCAAGCGCAAGGGCGTGGAGCACTATACACTCACAGAGGGCAACGACTGCATCTGGGCCTACTACGGCTACATCAACGAATACTACATCTTCAGGGATGGTCGCTTGGTTGACGTCCAGATCGATTGATCGTATAATACAGTCATGAGCAAAAAATACTACATCTACCAAGAGACCACCAAGTGGGACGAGGACTCTGCACCTAACCACGTCTATGTGTTCCTTGAAGTGCCCAAGCTCAGGACTGCCAAATGCATGGGCTATGTGAAAGCAGGCACCAAAGAACTGTTCCGGTTCAAGACGCCCTACACCCTGGATTTGAAGGGCAGAACCTTTGCGCCACTCGGTTGACCGTTTAGTAAAAAGGTCGTATAATACACACATAGACAGCAAGGAGCAGAGATGAAAAAGGTACTGGTAGTAGCATTGATGATGGTAGCAGGTATTGCAAGTGCTCAAGAAGTGTGCAGTCATTCTGAAAAGTTTGGAGCATCTTTAAAGGTTATCAATCCTATTTGTTTTACTAATGAAGACTGTAGGAAAGAGATTGCTGAAATTCAACGATGCCTTCCTGAAGATTATGTAAGCAATACCTCTCCCGAGTATACTGCAAAAAAAGCAATAGCATCCTTGAACAAGAAAATTTCTCAAAACAACGCGGCGGATAAAGAAGCGAAAAGATTAGCATCGTTGCCAGGAGTCCGCATTGGAATGACTGCTGAGCAGGTTTTAAAAGAATCGAGTTGGGGCAAACCTCAACGAGTAAATCGATCTACGACTGCGAATGGCACCCGGGAACAGTGGGTATATGGTTATCCTAATTACCTCTACTTTACGAACGGAATACTCACAGGGATACAGAATTAACCTTTTCGATTGACGGGTTATCCAAAAGGTTGTATAATACACACATAGACAGCAAAAAGGAGTCTGTGATGAAGAAGATCGTTGTAGCAGGTTTGATTGCCCTGGGTGCCGTAGGTTCTGTGCAGGCTCAAACAGGCCGTGATGTCCTAGCCGCAGTTGGTGCCGTAACAGTCATCCAACATGTGTTTCAGCCTCGTGTTGTATATCAACAACAGCCGCAGGTCATCTATCAACAGACGCAGACTCTGCCTGCTCCTATCTATCAACCCGAAGTTCGTACCCTGCCGCAGTATAGCCCGACCTATCCTGCGCCCAACGGTTGCTTTCCGGTCTACACCCAGCAAGGTCAGTTCTACGGTCAAGTCTGCCGCTAAGGAGATTAGATGCTCAAGTTCATTGGTTTAATCACAGTCATCTACTTCATGTTCCACTTCGGCATCGTTCAACTGATTGCCCTGTGGATTATGGTTGCTCTTTCGGTCCTTGTGAGTGTATAATACATACATGAAACAAGCACTAATCCAATTCGCCCAAGCCACTGTAGCCGCTCTGCTGTTCGGTGGTCCTATGTTCTACTACTTCATCTTCGTGATGAAGCCTTAAGGAGTAATCAATGATTGAAATCACTATTGACGGTCTGAATGCTCGTCAACGAGTCCTGGCAGACATCATCTGGTCCTTCGAGGATCGCAAGGGTATCAACGCATTCATCCGTAGCCTGCCTACTGTGGACCTGCAGGACGAAGCCAAGGCCATCGTTGAACTCATGATCCTAGCCGCTGTGGAACAGTGCTACGATGGTCTGGGGTCAATGGACGCCGCTGAACAACTCATCAACAAGGTAAAGTAATGACCAACATCATCGGAGCGATTGTCCTCGGCGCAGGCATCCTGATCTTTGTAGCCGCCCTAATGAGCTTGCCCGTCATGCTCCTTTGGGACTGGCTCATGCCCACGATCTTCGGCCTTCCTGAGATCACATGGTTCCAAGCCTGGGGTCTACTGTTCCTTTGCGGCCTGTTGTTTAAAAGCCACACAACCACAAAGAAGGAATAACCCTACGGCTTGACAGGGTTTTGGTTTTACCGTATAATACACACATCAACAACGCACTAAGGAGCACTAGATGAACGCAAAAGACTTCAACCTGCAGGCCGTCCAAGACGCACTCAACGAAGCCGGCATCCAAGCCCGTACTGCCGCTAAGGAAGCCCTGCAGAAGTATGGCGACCGTGACGCCTGTGGCTTTGCCTGGGTCAACGTCTACAAGGTCCGTTCTAACAGTAAACTGGGTAAGGCACTGCAAGCCGCTGGCTTCTCTAAATCCTACACCGGCGCTCTCCAACTGTGGAACCCCAGCAAGGCAGGTGTGCAATCTGTGGGCATCCTGGAAGCGGGTGCCGAGGCTTATGCACAGGTCCTGCGTGACAAGTTGGGCTTGGAGTCCTGCTACGCCGGTAGCCGTTTGGACTAATTAGCCTACTGAAGGGCGTTGACAACAGCGCCCTTTGGTAGTATAATACATTTTTTAACGCAACAAAGGACACAAAATGGCTCGTACTTCCGCCGCCCGTAAGCCTTCCAAAGGCACCGTTACTTCCAATGTCATTGAGCTGGACACTGAGGCTATTGCCGCTCGCGAAGCCGCTGTTCAGAAAGAGACTGACGCTAGCATCCTGGAACGACTCAATGAGCGCTTTGACATCCTCACTGAGATGACCAAGGCTGTCAAAGCAGGCGATGTCCGTGCTATGATTGTCAGTGGCCCTCCTGGTGTGGGCAAGAGCCACAACGTTGAGGCAGTACTGCAAAAGGACGGCCTGTTTGATACTCTGGGCGAGCGCAAGCCTAAGTATGAAGTGGTCAAGGGTGCCATGAGCTCCATCGGCCTCTACAGTAAGCTCTACGAGTTCAGCGATGCAAAACATGTCTTGGTCTTTGACGACTGTGACGACATCCTGCAGGACGAGCTGAGCCTGAACATTCTCAAGGGTGCCCTGGATTCCAGCAACCGCCGTTTCATCTCGTGGAACACGGACAGCCGCATCCTGCGCTCAGAAGGTATTCCGGACCGCTTTGAGTTCAAGGGTGCCGCTATCTTTATTACCAACATCAAGTTCGAGCACGTTCGTAGCAAGAAGCTCCGTAGCCACTTGGACGCTCTGGAAAGCCGTTGCCACTACATGGACTTGGAAATGGATACCCAGCGTGAAAAGATGCTGTGGATCAACAATATTGTCCAACGTGGCATGCTGGACCGCTACGAGTTTGAGCCTGCGGTTGTGCAGGAAGTCCTGGACTTTATCTCTAAGAACAAGGATAAGCTCCGTGAGCTCAGTCTGCGTATGGTGCTCAAGATCAGCGATCTGCGTAAGGCTTTCCCCAAGAGCTGGATGGCCATGGCACAGACTACCTGTATGCGTAGGGGCTAATATGCTACAGAAACTGGTCCTTTACGCTGTGTTGGGCCTAGTGCTCGATGCAGCCGAAGTAGGAGCCGCACACTGGGCCTTTTGGTGTGTGCTGGCTCTGTTCATAGCCCTAGAGTGGATAGTGCGTAGGGAAACAATAGAAGCCGTAGAGCGTGAGCTCCGTGCAGAGATAGAGCGTGTGCGTAAGGCTAAGGAGAGCATCAATGACAACAACAGTAACAGCAACTAAGTGTCAGTGGATTGGCGAGGGCGAACTCTGCTCACATACAGCTCTAGAAGGGTCTAGTTACTGTGCAGAACACTACGCTAGGATCTACCAAAAGGGCACAGCACGAGCCAAGCGTAAGAAGGATATCCGTGTAGCCAACACAGTGTGGGATCTGGAGTCAGAGTTCAACGCCGCTGTGCAGGAGCTCATAGAAGAAGGTTATGACCCTGCTGACGAACGCTGGGACGCTGAGGTAGAGCTGGAGTGAAGGGTGGAGGCACCTGGCCAGGGTGGTCAGGTGTCTCTGCAAAAGTAATACTAAAGTAGCATAGCAGCATGCCGTAAAATGTTGGTGTTAGAGTAAAACCGGTGGTTGAGAGATCTTGAAAACCTTCGTTATTTTTGCGACCAATTTTTGCCCTATATATAGACCGGGCCCTGTAAAAACATCCCCTCTCCACACTATCCCCACTCTAAAAATTTTTTTTGCTAGAATTTTTACCCTATATAAGCCCCGGTCCGTAAATATACTCTACTATGAGTATACAGTTATTAACTAGCCACTGGCACGGACTAGCTCATGAGCCACCCTACTTCTACGGTACGGACAGTCGTGAACTATATGAGCACAACTTAAGAGTTCAGCCCAAAGAGTGGTCGTGGCGTGATCGCCCAGTTCTCTATACAGTA
>JACCEC010515486.1_pt1 | contig 14743 bp, 12 predicted proteins | sample 7450121 | NCBI WGS metagenome assembly JACCEC01 (sample SAMN15323455, study PRJNA562643) | freshwater metagenome | isolation source: river surface water | place: USA:Blue River Watershed | collected 2017-08-18 | reverse complement strand
CAATCGCAGCCACTGGTTCTTCTAAAGCTTTTCTAATCTCTTCTGCTGAAATGACAATTGTCTTCGGTAATCCAGTAGCCACATCTCGGCCACGAATTTCAGCATCGGGTTCATCGCGAAGTGGATAAGCAGAGCCGACAGCCATCTTGATTTCTTCTGCAGTCCGCTCGCCAAGCAGCATTGAATATTCTCGCTTAATCCAGTTAATAATTGCTTGATCTAGCTCATCTCCACCAACTCGGATTGAGCCGGCAGAAACAATTCCGCCCATTGAAATGACGGCAACTTCAGTTGTACCGCCACCAATATCAACAACCATATTTCCAGTTGGTTCATGAATTGGCAGATTCGCGCCAATTGCCGCCGCCATTGGTTCTTCGATTATGTAAACCTTACGAGCTCCAGCTTCATATCCGGCATCTTTTACCGCTCTTTGCTCTACTCCGGTAATTCCAGATGGAACGCAGATAACAATTCTTGGCTTGGCGAGGTAGGTGTGTTTATGTACTTGCCGAATAAAATATTTAATCATCAAAGCAGTGGTATCAAAATCAGCAATCACACCATCTTTAAGTGGACGTATTGCAACAATGCTTCCAGGAGTTCTGCCGATCATTCGCTTTGCTTCAGCACCAACTGCAAGGACTGCACCTGTCTCCTGATTAACGGCAACGACGCTTGGTTCGTTTAGAACAATTCCTTTACCTCTGACATAAACCAGAGTATTAGCCGTTCCAAGGTCGATTGCCATATCGCGACCAAAGAAACCTCCGCGGCCATTAATCGATGCCATTATTTTGCTCCTTGTGATTCGGGGAAGAAGATTGAAATCTCTCGATTTGCAGATTCGACAGAATCTGAACCATGCACCAAATTCTGCACAACTTTTGTTCCTTGATCGCGAGCAAGATCGCCTCTGATAGTTCCAGGCGCCGCGAGAGTTGGATCGGTCGCGCCGGCCAAAGATCTAAATCCTTCAATCACTCTATTTCCTTCGACTATCAGCGCAACTATTGGACCGCTTTGCATAAATTCCAGGAGCGGTTCGTAAAATGGCTTACCTTTATGTTCGCCGTAATGTTTCTCTAAAGTAGAAAGATTTGCGTTTAACATTTTGAGGTTCTTAATTTCATAACCTTTAGCTTCGATTCGTCGAATAATTTCTCCGACAAGTGCGCGCCGAACGCCATCTGGTTTCACCAGGACGAGGGTCTGCTCGATTGACATAGGGGTAAGTCTATTGGGAATTTAATCAGGCTTTTCCGCCTCGTTAGCACGCCTAATTTCCTCGCCCTTGCGTCCTACGATTATGGCCGTTATCCATAGGGTGAGAAAGATCAAACCCATGAAAAACATCGCAAATACGTAGAATCCATAAAACACCAAACTGAGTTGCACAATCCAACCAAGTATCAATCCAGTATTTTTCTTTAAGGTGCCAAGGGCAAGAATTGTGAGAACCATGATTCCAATTCCCACCCAAACTGAACTTTTATCTTCTAAGTCTTTAGCCAATAGGAGCGCAAAGCCGATCAAAATAATTTCCATAGAAAGAACACTCCGCAAAAGCATCTTCATGATCTAGGTTCACCCTCTTTAGCTAAGAATGTTCTAGCTTCGCCAGCAGTTACCACAGAGCCAGTTATTAATAGTGCGCAACTCTTATCTTGAATTGCAATTGTATCTTTAGCCAAACTTAATCCTTGATTAATTGCCTCCACTAGTGATTCAATTGCTATAACTCGATCTGAGCCAAAAATCTTTCTTGCTAAAGTATCAATCTCATCAAGAGTAGCGGAGCGTTTGGATGAATTTCTAGTCACAATGATCTTGCTCATTACTGGTTCTAATTCTTCTAGTAAGCCAGAAATATCTTTATCACCCATTGCTGCAACAAGTCCGATAACAAGATCAAAATTGAATTCTGAATTAATGGTCTCCTTTAAGGACTTTGCACCATGGGGATTGTGTGCTGCATCGATAATTACTGTTGGATTTCGATGAACTACTTCGAAACGTCCTGGAGAAGTAGCGCCAGCAAAAGCCGACCTAACTAGTTCGTTATCCAAAGCATGTTCGCCTACAAAAACTTCGACTGTCGCTAAGGCCGTCGCCGCGTTACTTGCTTGGTGTCGACCGTGAATTGGCAGAAAGAGATCCTCGTAAATTCCATAAACTCCCCGAATTGATATCAGTTGACCACCTACAGCAACTGAACGTTTCAGTACTTCATATTCAACTCCTTCACGAATTGGAGTTGAATTTGTATCCAAACATCTATCAATTAGTACTTGAGCAGCTTCGCGCTCTTGTTTTGCCAAAACTGCAAAGGTGTTCTCCTTAATGATTCCGGATTTAGTCTGGGCAATTTTTTCCAATGTATCGCCCAAATACTCCATGTGATCAAAGCCGATAGGAGTAACTACTGAGACTTTGCTTTCAATCACATTTGTTGAATCCCATTCACCACCCATTCCGCATTCAAATATGCCTACATCGACCGGATACTCGGCAAAAGCAACAAATGACAGCGCCGTTATAGCCTCGAAGAAAGAAATTGGATGAGGCATCTTCTCATCAATCATTCCAAGGTAAGGATAAATATCTTCATAGGCCTTTATAAACAAACCTTCGGAAATTGGTGAACCATTAATGGCAACTCTTTCCAAAATACTCTGTAAATGCGGACTGGTAAATCTTCCAGTTCTTAGTCCAAGTTCAAATAAGAGTGAATCGATGAGCCGAGTGGTTGTTGTCTTCCCATTTGTTCCTGCGATATGAATAGTTGGGTATGAAAGTTGCGGCGAACCTAAAATATCTGCCAGAGCTGCAATTCGATCCAGCGATGGATCAATCCTCGTCTCCGGCCACCGAGCAAGTAGCTCGCTTTCTACTTCATGCATGCGCTCCGAGAACATAACTATTCGCTTGGTAAAGCTTTTAGCAAGGCCTTGATTCGCTCAATTTCGCTATCGCAAAAAACTAATCTTTCGCGTATCTCGGCAACAACTTCCATAGGGGCCTTTGCCATAAAGTTTTCATTTCCAAGTTTTACTTCTGCGGTTTGACGATCTTTTTCAACGGTAGCTAAATCTTTAGTTAGTCGGGCCCGCTCTGCCTTCACGTCGATTGCTCCGGTTAAGTCAAATGAGACAACAAATTTTCCGATTTCAATTCTTGCGCTGCTGGCGAATCCCTCGGTGGGCGCATCAAGCTTCACTAGAAATCTAATTGCATCTTCATATCCAGAAAGTGCTCCCGATAATCCGTCAATCTTGGCTTTGATTCGAGCAGAGGTCTTGATTCCCTGATCACTACGAAAACGTCTGATTTCCGTTATAAGACGTTTCATATCTTCTACTACTTCTTTTGCTTCCGAATCTAAATCAGTATTTGAACTCTTTGGCCATTCTGCGATTACCAGAGATTCGCCATCGGTAAGCGAAGTCCAGAGAGCCTCCGAAATAAAAGGCATATTTGGATGCATCAAACGTAGTAGTTGATCCAAAACGTGCCCAAGTACTCGACTGGTTTGCTTTGCTTGTTCGCCACCTTTTGCAAATATGTCTTTAATTAACTCCAAATACCAATCACATACTTCATCCCAAGCAAAGTGATAGAGAGCTTCACTCGCCTTGGCAAATTCAAAATTTTCGTATAATGAATCTACTTCTTTGATTGTTTCATCTAATAAATCAAGCACCCACCGATCGACATGATTTAGTTCATTTCGATTAGGTAGTGCCCCTTTTGTATTTGCCCCATTCATGATTGCAAAACGTGTCGCATTCCAGACTTTAGTTGCAAAGTTTCTAGCCCCGGCAATCCACTCTTCTGCCAACGCTTGGTCAGTACCAGGATTAGCACCTCTGGCTAATGCAAAACGGAGGGCATCTGATCCGTACTTATCCATGAACTCAAGTGGATCAATTACATTGCCCTTCGATTTTGACATCTTCTTTCCGTGTTTATCTCTAACTAATCCGTGAAGTGCAATCACGTTAAATGGTTGCTTACCGTCCATTGCAAATAACGAAAAGATCATCATGCGTGCGACCCAGAAAAATAAAATGTCGTATCCAGTTACCAAAACTGAGGTCGGATAGAACTTACGTAAATCTTCAGTCTCTTCTGGCCAACCTAAAGTTGAAAATGGCCATAGTGCAGATGAAAACCAGGTATCCAATACATCTTCATCTTGTTCCCAACCAGAAGGTGCAGATTCATCCGGTCCAATAACTTTCATTTCACCATTTGGTCCATACCAAACTGGAATTCTGTGTCCCCACCAAAGTTGTCGAGAAATACACCAATCATGCATGTTATCGACCCAATCGAAATATCTGGGTTCCATTTCTTCAGGAGAGATTTTTACTTTACCTTGGCGAACAGCGTCGCCTGCCATCTTTGCTAAAGGTGCAACTTTGACAAACCATTGCATAGATAATCTTGGTTCAACGATTGTGTTGCATCGCGAACAATGCCCAACGCTATGTTTGTAAGGACGTTTCTCCCAACCGAGTAGGCCATCAGCTCGTAATTGCTCAATAACCTCTTTGCGAGCTTTAAATCTATCCATGCCATCAAATTGAGTACCGGTTCCTTCCATTACACCGGACTCGTTCATGATGACAATCATTGGAACGCCATGTCTTTGTCCCATTTCGAAGTCATTTGGGTCATGTGCAGCAGTAACTTTAACTGCGCCAGTTCCAAATTCTGGATCAACCAATTCATCTGCGATTACGGGAATCATGCGATTTACATAAGGCAATTTAACTTTCTTGCCAATTAAATGCTTGTATCGATCATCTTTGGGATTTACGGCTACTGCACCGTCACCCAACATGGTCTCTGGTCGTGTCGTAGCAATAAAAATATGATCTTCATCGAGATCGCCATATCGAATTTGAACGAATTCGCCATCAATTTCTTGATGATCTACTTCAATATCAGAAAGAGCTGTTAAGCAACGCGTGCACCAATTAATGATTCGCTCGGCGCGATATATAAGGTCAGCATCATAAAGTCTTTTAAAAATTGTTAAGACTGCTCGCGATAAACCCTCATCCATAGTAAATCGTTCACGGCTCCAGTCAACGCTGTCGCCAAGTCGCTTCATCTGGCCAAGAATTGCGCCGCCCGATTCAGCTTTCCATTCCCAAACTTTCTTAATGAATTCTTCACGTCCTAAGTCATGTCGAGATTTTTTCTCTGTTGCAAGTTGTTTCTCCACGACATTCTGCGTTGCAATTCCAGCGTGATCCATTCCAGGTAACCAGAGCGTCTCAAAACCTTTCATTCGCTTCATGCGAATAAGAAGATCTTGAATCGTGTGGTCTAGTGCGTGACCAATGTGAAGACTTCCAGTTACGTTCGGCGGCGGTATGACGATACAAAAAGGCGGTTTCTCTGATTTTGGATTGGCTTTGAAATATCCCGCCTCGAGCCATTTGTTGTAGAGCGCAGACTCAATCTCGTTGGGTGCGAAATTTGATGGCAACTCTGACATAAGGCGTGAGTCTACCGATTGCTAAGCAGTCTTTTCTTCTCCGCGTTTACCACTTCGTTTTACGCTATTTGGACCTCGTTCTACGTAAAGCGGTGAAGTTTTATCAGTTATTACTTGAGCATTTACGACAACTTTGCCAATCTCTTTCTTGCTTGGGACTTCGTACATAATCGGAAGGAGTATTTCTTCCATAATTGCACGTAACCCACGTGCGCCGGTTCCGCGAGCAATTGCTTGATCAGCGATTAGATCAAGTGCTTCTTTATCAATTTCTAGTTCAACATCATCCATATCGAAAAGGTGCTGATACTGCTTGACTAGCGCATTCTTTGGCTCGGTGAGAATTTGTAGCAAGGCAGCTCGATCTAAACTTTCGACAGATGTGACTACCGGAAGTCGACCAATAAACTCTGGAATCATTCCGAATTTCAGTAAATCCTCTGGCATTACTTCTGCAAACGGATCAAGCTTTTCGTCTTCTTTCAGAATCTTTAAGGCTGCATTAAAACCTACGCCTGCCTTACCTTTTCTTGCTTCGATAATTTTCTCGAGGCCAGCAAATGCTCCGCCTACAATAAAGAGAACATTGGTGGTATCGATTTGAATAAATTCTTGATGCGGATGCTTTCTGCCACCTTGTGGCGGAACAGACGCCGTTGTTCCTTCTAAAATTTTAAGTAGTGCTTGTTGCACACCCTCACCAGAAACATCTCTGGTGATTGAAGGATTCTCACTCTTTCGAGCTACCTTATCAATTTCGTCAATGTAAATAATTCCAGTTTCAGCTTTCTTCACATCAAAATCTGCTGCCTGAATTAATTTAAGAAGAATATTTTCAACATCTTCGCCGACATAACCGGCTTCGGTTAATGCAGTTGCATCTGCAATCGCGAAAGGAACATTAAGCATTCTTGCCAAAGTCTGAGCCAGCAATGTTTTTCCGCAGCCTGTCGGGCCTAGCAACAAGATATTGCTCTTGGCGATTTCAACGCCATCTTCACGATGTCGATCGCCTGTCTTAATTCGTTTGTAATGGTTGTAAACGGCTACCGATAGTGATTTCTTAGCTCGATCTTGTCCGATTACATATTGATCTAGGAATTCATAAATCTCTTGTGGCTTTGGAAGCTCTTGTAAACCAAGTCCCGAGGCTTCATTTAATTCGTCCTCGATGATTTCATTACATAGATCGATACATTCATCGCAAATGTAAACGCCCGGACCTGCAATAAGTTTCTTTACTTGCTTCTGTGTTTTGCCACAGAATGAACACTTAAGCAGATCGCCGCTTTCACCGATGCGAGTCACGTTAGCCAACTTTCACTAGGGAAGTAACTAATGGTAAGTCGGCAACCCTCTTCATGGTCGGTTAAACGCGTTCGCTATTAGAGTAATTGCGCTTAGCGCTTTAGCGAAGCTTTACGGCTGGCAAGAATTTGATCTACAAGGCCGTATTCAACAGCTTCGTTTGCCGTAAGGATCTTGTCGCGCTCGATATCTTTAGCGATCTCTTCTTGAGATTTCTTTGAATGCTTTGCCAGCATAACTTCAAGAAGTTCTCGCATTCGCAAGACTTCACGAGCTTGAATTTCAATATCCGAACCCTGTCCGCCACCTTCACTATATGGCTGGTGGATCAAAATTCTGGAATGTTCTAGCGCCATTCTCTTACCGGCAGTTCCGCCAGCAAGTAAAACCGCGGCTGCTGATGCGGCTTGTCCGAGGCAGATAGTCATGATGTCTGGGCGTACAAATTGCATGGTGTCATAAATGGCAGTCAACGCAGTAAACGATCCACCGGGTGAATTGATGTACATCATGATGTCACGATCTGGATCCATAGACTCCAAGGTAAGGAGCTGGGCCATAACATCATTTGCAACGGTGTCATCAATTGCTTGACCTAAGAAGATGATTCGCTCTTCAAATAGTTTTGTATATGGATCAAGCCGCTTGTATCCATAAGAGGTTCGCTCTTCAATCGTAGGAAGAACGTAACGATTTTGGAATTCGTAATTACTCATCGAGCTGTTCCTCCGCTTCCAGAAACTTGACCTGCAGATTTCACTACATGATCAACAAATCCATATTCCTTCGCTTCATCTGCTGTGAACCAGCGATCACGATCGGAATCGACAGTAATAGTCTCTATTTTCTGACCAGTATGAAACGCGATTAGTTCCGCCATCTTCTTCTTTGTAAATGACATCTGTTCTGCTTGAATCTTGATATCGGATGCGGTTCCGCCGATGCCACCTGAAGGTTGGTGCATCATGATGCGCGCATGTGGGAGTGCATATCTCTTTCCGGGAGCTCCCGCGCAAAGTAAGAACTGACCCATTGAAGCTGCAAGTCCCATCGCAACTGTTGCAACATCATTCTTTATATATTGCATCGTGTCATAGATAGCCATTCCAGCCGAGATTGAACCTCCCGGAGAATTTATGTAGAGGTAAATATCTTTTTCTGGATCTTCAGCTGCAAGAAGGAGCATCTGAGCTGCAATTGCATTAGCCATCGAATCTTCTACAACCGAAGCAAGGAAAATGATTCGTTCCTTTAGCAACCTGTTGTAAACCTGATCATCCAAACCGCCGGCGTTGCTAGAAGCCATGCGTGGGGTAATTAGCTCCAAGAAAGTCCTCCTGAGATTTCGTTATGTAGTGACCTTAACGCCCCAGACCCAAATTTGCTTCCCAAAATCGGTGAAAATGCCCTTTGTTCGCTCAGGGCAGATAGTTATTCGCTTGCAGCTTCAGTCGCAGGCTTGGGATTTAACTTAGAGAGATCAATGGCACGTCCTGAAGCATCCTTAATTTTGACTCTTTCCAGAACAGTAGCGAGCGCTTTGGTTCGGGAAACTTCTGCCATTAACGCCGCAATCTGTCCTGCCTGACTCAATTGCTGTGCAAATTGATCTGGAGACATTCCGTAACGGGCCGCAGTGCGAATCAAATACTCAGTGAGTTCTGCTTCAGAAACCTGGACTTCTTCAGCTTTAACAATGGAGTCTAATAAGAAATCTGCACGTACCGATCGAGTTATCTCCTCAGTGACTTCACTTCTATGAGTCTCATCTTCTAGTCGATTCTCTTTTTCGAGATGATCGTGAACTTCATCTTTTACAAGCTGTTCTGGAACTTGAATTTCTACATTATCTAAAAGGTGTTTCAAGAGAGCGTCGCGAGCTTCTGCCCCTTGTTCCATTGCTTTTAAGCGAGATAGTCGTTCTTTTGCATCTGACCTTAATTCTTCGAGTGTTTCGAATTCACTGGCAAGCTTTGCAAAATCATCATTAAGTTCTGGGAGTTCTCGCTTTTTAACGGCTTGCAGCGTAACGCTTACTTCCCCAGTTTCGCCCTCTTTCATACCAACAAGCTGGGTAGTAAAAGTCTTATTCTCGCCAACTTTCATTCCTTCAAGTGCGGCGTCCAGTCCATCTATCATTCGATTCGAGCCGACTTCGTATGAAATGTTATTGGCAGTTCCGCCTTCAACTTCTTTGCCGTCGACCTTTGCAATCAAATCAATGGTTACAAAATCACCTGATGCAGCATCTTTTTCAATTGTGGTTAATGTGCCAAATCGAACTCGAAGAGCTTCAATCTGTTCATCAACATCTTTTTCGGTGACTTCTACATCAGAGACACTTAGTTCAATTGTGGAGAAATCAGGAAGTTTTATTTCAGGGCGTATATCGACTTCAACTTCGAACTTAACAAGCTCGTTATCTTTCAATTCCTTTATATCTACAGTTGGTCGACCAACAACTAGTACATCGTTATCGCGCGCTGCCTGGGTGTAGAACTCCGGTAAAGCGGTATTGATAGCTTCATTTAGAACAGTTCCGCGACCAACTCTTTGATCAATTAACTGACGTGGAACTTTTCCTTTTCGGAAACCTGGAATTGAAACTTGCTGCGAAAGAGTTTGATAAGCCGTCGAAACATGTGGCTCTAGATCTTTGAAATCCAGATCAATTGAGATACGTACTCGAGTCGGTGATAGAGATTCGACGGCGCTCTTCACTTGACTCCTTACTATTACTTATTTATTACTGGTCGGGGCGGAGGGACTCGAACCCACGGTCTTCTGCTCCCAAAGCAGACGCGCTAGCCACTACGCTACGCCCCGCGGCGTAGGTAGCAGAGTCTAGATGAGAAATTCACAACTGATTACCTCAGCCGATACCGTATGCCCCCTTAGGACGTTAATCGCCCTAAGAGAGCAAACATTGCGGGTGTAGCTCAATGGTAGAGCTCTAGCCTTCCAAGCTAGCTATGCGGGTTCGATTCCCGTCACCCGCTCCATTTTTTTAATATTTTCATTTAACTAGAAACACTTCCCACAAGAGTAATGACAGCAGATCCACTAATAGTCATTGGAAACGAACCAGTTATAGGCGTTCCATCTGTAATCGCAACATTTAGATTTGTTGCTAAAGAACCAACTTCTATTGTTCCAATTACATGAAAATGATAGGACTTATACGGAGTATTACTTCGAACGTCGATTACATAAGAACTCGTGTAGTCGTAATTCAAACTACTACCTGTACCTGAATTTGTAACCGAAAGACCGAATTTTCCGGCACTTGAATCACATCTTCCTTGTAGTGTGATTTCGAATTTGTAACTCTTATTTGCCTGTAGGTTTCCGATATTTCCAGAAATCGAAGAAGTATTGATCGTGTTCGTGCTAAGAGTGAAATTCGGAATTGTTTCAAAATAAACATTTGATGGTCCTGCTGCGCCCGTTGCTCCTGTTGCACCTGCGGGACCTTGTGGTCCAGTTGGACCGGTTGGACCTGCAGGTCCGGTTTCACCTTGTGGTCCCTGAGGTCCTGTTGGTCCAGTTAAACCTTGTTCACCTTGTGCTCCAGTTGCGCCAGTTGCTCCGGCTGCACCTTGTGCACCAGTTTCACCTTTTTCACCTTTAGTTCCTTTCTCTCCTGGTTCACCTTTTGCGCCGGAAGTTGAAGAGCCCTTATCTCCGCTTGCTCCTGAAGGACCTTTTAAACTAATTGGTGTTGGCCATTTGTTCTTACTCTTCGGCCCGTAGATATTGAATGTAGAAATATCGATATAGAAATCACCATTAATTCCTATTGCGGAAGTTGGTGCTCCTTTTCCACTGAGAATTGTGTTAGCAACGCTTTGATTAGTCCTACCGGCAGCTTCTGCTGGGACTATGGAGTTAACTGCAAGAAATAGTGATGCGATAGTTACCTGTAATGCACTCCTGATTGTGTTCATCGCCCCTCCTCATGGGGCTTGGGTCCCGGGGATCGGGATGTGGAGTATCAGGGTGAGGGAGTGCGTGAAAGTTAAATAGACCGATATTTCTCTGGGATTTCTCAGGCTTTAGGCGTATAAACAGCTACGCAATCCAAAAACTCCCAAGTGTTTCACAATCTAAATGACTGGAAAATTCAGTTAAAGGGAGTTTCATCGGCAATAGCGAACAAAAATTGTTCGAGAATCAATTAAGGAGATTCAATTGAAGAAGAGAAAGCTCATCGCAGGATCTATTGCAACAGTTGTTGCGATTACTCTGGGAACTGCCACTACATCAAATGCTGATGATCGTGGTTTTGGGAAAATTGGCGAACTTTCAACAGTTCTCAATAGTCTGAAAGATAAAGGAACACTTACACAGTCTCAGGTTGATGCAATTGAATCAGCTTTAAAGGATTCTAAATCTTCAGCGCGCGCCGAAATGATTGCGGCCAAAGACGCTTATGTAAAAGTACTGACAGATGTATTGGGAATTTCGGAGAGTGACCTGATGGCTAAAGTAAAGGCCGGAGAATCACTCGCCTCAATTGCAGGAACAAAGAAGGATTCGTTAATTAAAGCAATCGTGGATTTCCAAACGAAAACTATTGATGATGCGCTTGCTGCCGGAAAAATCACTGGCGATCAGGCGACAAAATTAAAGACTAAATTATTAGAACGCACGACTTCCATGGTCGAGCGCGCTAAGGGTCTAGGCAAAGGTTTTGGTTTGGAGTTTAGAGGTGGAAAAGGACATGGAAAAGGCCCACGTTCTTAACCGCTAACCCTTTCAAAGACAGTAACTCCTCCTCCGAAAGAGAAGAACCACCGGTCGAAATACTGGTGGTTCTTCTCTTTTTCTCAGAAGTTTTGAGAGAGTTCCGCCATGAGAATTCATATTGGTAGCGATCACGCAGGTCTGGAATTCAAAAATCGAATTGTTGAGCATCTGAAGAATAAAGGTCACGATGTGGTTGATCACGGGCCACATACTTTTGATCCACTTGATGACTACCCCGTTTTCTGTATTCCAGCAGCCGAAGCTGTAGCAAAAGAACCTGGATCATTTGGCGTTGTTTTAGGCGGATCTGGCAATGGCGAACAGATGGTTGCCAACAAGGTTCAAGGTGTTCGTGCAGCACTAGTGTGGAGTAAAGAGATTGCGAAATTGGCCAGAGAACATAACGATGCAAATGTAATTTCACTAGGTGGCCGTATGCATGATGAAGCTTTCTGCTTGGAATTAGTTGATACATTTCTTGCGACGCCATTTAGTGGAGATGAAAGGCATGTAAGAAGAATCGGATTAATCAGTAAATATGAAAAAGAAGGAAAAATTTAGATTTTCTTATATAAAAAATCTGTGACAACGTGATTTTTTGAAATACCTTTACCTTCAAATTTCGTAATCGGACGCCAATCAGGTCTGGTCACTTTCCCGCCGCTCCACGACTTTACTTCAGCAAAGTTCTTTTCAATCTCCTCCGCATATGGCAACCAATCAGTTGCAATTCTGACGAACCCTCCGGGTTTCGTTTTATCTGCCAATTTTTTTAGAAAGTCGGATTTAAGAAGACGTCTCTTGTTCTGCCTTCGCTTTGGCCATGGATCTGGAAAAAAGATGTGGAATCCGTCGACACTTTCATCGGAAAGATGATTTGAGAGCACATCCCAAATATCACCTTGAATAATCTTTATGTTTCGTAATCCAGCTTTTTCAGCGCGTATAACTAATGCACCGATTCCAGGTTTATGAACCTCAACTGCCACATATCCATTTTGTGGATTTGCGGCTGCGATTTCAGCGGTGGCTTCACCCATTCCGCTGCCGATCTCGAAGATGACTTCAGATGGTGAGAATTCGTAAAAGAGTGAGTGCGGCTCGATGATTCCTTGTAATGGAATCTCAAATCTATTCCAATGATCTACGAGCGCCTCAGCTTGCGCCTTTGTCATGCGTTCACCGCGCAACGCGAAACTTCGAATTCGGCGATTGCTTGGGGTGACCTGTTCCATAGTGGCAAAGGGTGCCATCTCTGCTTGGATAAGCGCATGCCAGGAAACAATTTATCTCGCGCAGAAGCGCACGAACGTTCTTCAATCCTCAAAATCCATAACTACAAGGTCGAATTGGATGTCACGCAAGGCGATGAAACTTTCTACGCCAAGACTCAGGTCACCTTTGCCTGCAACAAACCGGGGGCTAGTACCTTTATTGATGCAGTTGGAAAACGTCTAATTTCTGCAACTTTAAATGGCACCGCAATCGAGAACTCAAGTTTCACAGGAGAATCTCTTCATCTAAAAGATCTTCAGGCTGAAAATGAATTGATAATTGAAATTGAAGCTATTTATTCAAAAACTGGTGAAGGGCTACAAAGATCAGTAGATCCTGTAGATAACGAAGTCTATTTGTATTCGCAGGGCGAAACTGCCTTTATAAGGAATATGTACCCGTGCTTTGACCAACCTGATCTAAAAGCTACTTTTGATTTCACAGTAACTGCTCCATCGCATTGGGAAGTAATTTCTAATAATCCTGTAAAGGCTCTTTCTGATTTGGGAAGTAAAAAGAAGTGGGAGTTCACAACTACTCCGATTATGTCTACTTATATTTCAGCGGTTGTAGCTGGACCTTATGCGCATGTTAAAGATGAATATCAAGGCTCTAAGAAAATTCCTCTGGGAATCTATTGCCGAAAGTCTTTATTTGAACATCTAGACGCTGAAGAGATCTTTCAAATTACGAAGCAAGGTTTCAAATACTTCGAAGAAGTTTTTGGATTGGCATATGCCTTTGAAAAATATGATCAAATCGCGGTCGTTGATTTCAATTGGGGTGCAATGGAGAACGCTGGTTGCGTAACCTTCCGAGAAGAACTCTTGGTTTTCAGGTCAAAAGTTACAGAACGCATGTACAACGCCCGCGCCAACACAATCCTGCACGAAATGGCACATATGTGGTTTGGAAATCTTGTCACCATGAAATGGTGGGACGATCTTTGGCTCAATGAATCATTTGCTGAATGGTCTTCCTATTTGGCGCTTGTTGAAGCTACCAAGTTCACAAATTCTTGGACCGGGTTTAATGCCGAGCGAAAGAATTGGGCCTATCGCCAAGATCAGTTAACTTCTACTCACCCAATCGCCACAGATATGGTCGACATTGAGACCGTGAAAGCAAATTTTGACGGTATTACGTATGCAAAAGGCGCATCAGTTCTACAACAGCTTGTAGCTCATGTGGGTCGCGAAAATTTCATTGCTGGACTTAAAACTTATTTTGCAAAACATGCTTACAAGAACACAACCTTGCGCGACCTATTAAGCGAACTTGAGGTTACAAGTGGGCGAAAGCTTGATCCATGGGTTGCTACCTGGTTACAGACTGCAGGTGTAAATACTTTAAGACCTGTTCTGAAGATTAATGATGGAAAGTACGCAGAGATTTCAATCAAGCAAGAGGCTCCGACTATTCCCGTTGGTTCAACTGAACTCCGTCCTCATCGCATGGCGGTAGGGCTTTATGACTTACAAGGTGATGCGCTAAAGCTTCGTAAATCTGTAGAACTTGATGTTGAGGGTGAATTAACCAAAGTAAACGAACTTTCTGGAGAGAAGAATGCTGACTTACTCTTATTAAATGATCGTGACTACACATTTGCAAAGATTCGCTTCGACGAAAACTCGGTAAAAACTTTAAAGACTCACTTAGGGAAAGTCTCTGAAAGCCTTCCAAGAGCGCTCTGTTGGTCTGCATCTTGGGACATGCTTCGAGATGCCGAGATTTCGGCATCGGACTTTATTGAGATTGCAATCGCTGGCTTGCCCGGAGAAGATGACGTCACGACTGTTACAGCAATCGGTAATCAATTACTTTCAGCAATTGAAGTTTATTCTGCTGCAAAAAATCGTGATGGTTCTCGAGAAAAAGTTGCAAACGTAATTGGCAGAT
>JACCEC012307663.1_pt1 | contig 14744 bp, 10 predicted proteins | sample 7450121 | NCBI WGS metagenome assembly JACCEC01 (sample SAMN15323455, study PRJNA562643) | freshwater metagenome | isolation source: river surface water | place: USA:Blue River Watershed | collected 2017-08-18 | reverse complement strand
CAAAAATCCACAAGCAATATATTGGGAATTACTTAAAAATATTTTCGGTTTTTCTGTTATTTTATTAACTGGAAAATGGTTTGGAATACCTAGTCTTAGTCAATATTTAATCTATTTCATAGAATTTTATTTATTGATTTCGACATTTATAGTAGCTTGGATTGTAAAAACTGAGTGTACACCGAGAACATCAAAAATCATAAGGACACATTGATTATTTGTGTTTATGAATATGCTCGTGTGCTGCTTCATAGCCCTGCTTGATAACTCTTCGAACATCCTTTTCAGAAAAATTAGTCAGTTCGATTTTAATAGGTTCAGCAGGGCGGATGATTTCTAACTTAAATTTTTTATTTAGACTGAATGGCCCGATATTGACTAAGGTTTTTAAGTGATTCTCTGCCCAATCTAAGTCATTATTTTCAAATTGATTGACAGTAATATCTTTGATTCGTTCGATAAGACTAAGGAAGTTTCTATAATTAAAATTCTCTAAATGCCCGCTTTGGGTATGCGTGGCGATGCAGTAAATTTCGGTAGCACCATCTTCAATGGCTTTTCTTAAAGGGACGACTTCTCTCAAACCACCATCCATATAAGCTTCTTTGTGTTTGCCTCCTATTTGTATGGCAGGCATGATAAAAGGTAGCGAACTACTTGCTCGAAGATAATCTAAAAAATGCTCAGTTTCTGGAGATACATATTTCATTTCTCCAGAATTGATATTGACTGCCCCCACTTTTAATTGGATAGGGCTTTGTCTTAGGGTTTCTATATCCAAATATTTTTTTAGTTTTTCGTGCAAAGGATTGGTATCAATAAATCCATCAAATCGACTCATCAATGTATCAATTCCTAGTGCAATCTTAGATTTCATCAGACCGATATCATCAGGCTTGTTGATATTTTCCAACCAAAATTTGAGTAAATTTTTGTTGACAAGCTCCCAGTCAATTTGTCCTTCTGATGACATTTGTAGGCCCGCTTGGTTGACTAAAAACGAAGCATTTAATGCTCCCGCCGAAATTCCGTAAATCATTTCGGGATGAAAACCACTTTCTATCACTGCTTGTATGGCTCCAGCTTGCCATGCACCCTTGAGAGACCCTCCTCCCAACACCAATGCTTTCATTTTATCAGATATTTTTCTCGATTATACATCGAAATTAGTTAATTTTGGAAATTATTATCAAATATATCAAATATTAAGGTTGATTGAGCTTTTTGATAGCGAAATCTAAAAAATCGCCCCTTTTTGTTTTTATTTATGTAATTTTTCCATAAAACAATAAATGTCTTTAAATATTAATCAAATACAAGCTCCGATTGAGAATGAGTTGGAAATTTTTGAAAAAAAATTTCGTCAGTCGATGAAAACGGATGTCATGCTTCTTGACCAAATCATGAAATATATTATCCATCGAAAAGGTAAACAAATCAGACCGATGTTTGTATTCTTAATGGCAGGAACTGTCGGTCTAATCAATGAAGCAACTCACCGAGGGGCTGCTCTGATCGAATTGTTACACACGGCAACTTTAGTGCATGATGATGTGGTAGATGATTCAAATTACCGAAGGGGATTTTTTTCTATTAAAGCATTATGGAAAAATAAAATTGCAGTTTTGGTAGGGGATTATTTGTTTTCAAGAGGATTATTACTGAGTGTAGATAACCAAGATTACGGATTGTTGAAAATCGTTTCGACGGCTGTGAAAGAGTTGAGTGAAGGGGAATTACTTCAAATCGAAAAAGCCCGTAAATTAGATATTACAGAAGATATATATTTCGAAGTGATTCGACAAAAAACAGCCTCTCTGATTGCCTCTTGTTGTGCAGTGGGGGCAGCCTCGGTGGGTGCATCGGATGAAATGGTGGCTCAAGCAAAATTATTGGGCGAAAAAATAGGAATGGCATTTCAAATCAAAGATGATTTGTTCGATTATGGTGCAGAGGAAATTGGTAAGCCAACAGGTATTGATATTAAAGAGAAAAAAATGACTTTACCTTTGATTTTTGCACTCAACCATGCCTCTGGAAGCGATAAACAACGTATTGTTAATCTGGTTAAAAATCATTCCGAAAACCCTAAAAAAGTAGCTGAGGTGATTGATTTTGTGAAAAAATCTGGAGGAATTGAATATACTACAGAAGTGATGAAACGATTCGTGAAGGAAGCAAATGAAATATTGTTCTCTTTTCCGAATTCTATATATCGTCAGTCTTTACATGATTTGGTTTTATATTCTATCGAACGAACCAAATAATGGAGTTGGTATGATTTTTGCCAATAATTGGCATTTTTGATAAAATTGATTGACTTTCAATTATTTCTATACAATTCAGACATATTTCTTACCATTTTAGTCATATTTGGGCTTTTGGTTTTGATTGTATTTTTTTTGGCACGTCATTTGCAAAATAATTTAGATAAAAAAGATTTTATCAAATAAATGATTAGTCAACCGAAAATATCGATTCAAACTAAATTTATCAATGCTTTCGCAGTGAGAGTAGTGGTATTTTTATTGGTATTTTCAGGAATAAATCAAATAGAAGCAAGAGCTCAAACTGGTATTTGTATCTTTGATTCTTTATCAATCATTGGTGCTGGTTCGCAGATGACTGTTTTTAGCGATTCTGTATATCTCCAAAACTCATCCATAAAAGGAGAAGGGGTATTGGCAATTGATAATACTGACAAGGAAGAAACAACTATTTTTGCTGAAAATAGTGCCATCAGTCATTTGAAAATTATTCAAAATGATTATTCTAAAGTCAACTTAGAAGGGGATTTACTAATCACCAATACACTTGAACTAGCCAATGGAACCTTAGAGGTGGGCTTACATTCTAGTCTCGATTTTTCTCCAAGTGCGATAAAGATTTTGGGAAATCATGCACAAATTTTATATCGACATGATTTTTCTTGGCATCCGATTGCTCCTATTAATACTTCAAATCCTTTTACTTTTGTAGGCATCGTTGCTATTTTATTACAAGAAACTAAGCTAACTCTTTTAATACCTTTCCACCAAATACTAACAACCAAGCAAGAAATATCTTTTTTGCCGAATGCTTGTTTACAAGCAATTTTCTCCCCTCCGGAAATTTAATTTCCATTTTATTTCTAAACATTCCTTTCAATAGCGATAAGGCTATATTATCAGCTGGTACACTCATTCTTGGTATTTCTTGATGAGCGTGTCTGTCCGCTTTATGCTATTCTTTAGGATTTGGATTATAATTTCAAGCAATCTCAATTTTAATAGCAAATGAAAAAAAAGACAATTGTATTCATCGGGTTAGTATTAACCTTAGTCAAAGGATATGCCCAAGTAAAAATTGGGTCAAATGCTACAAGCATAAGCACCAATAAAAATTTGGAAGTAGAAGCGACCAATGGCAAAAAAATGAACGTCAACAAAGACGATGGTCGAGTATTTATCGAAAATAAGCCAAGTGCAAGCCTGACCGACAGCGTTGTGATGCGATACAGCGATGGCGAAGTTCGTCAAATTTCGATGGTACGATTGGGAGGAGCTTTGAGTGGCTATCAAGATTCTGACGGAGATGGTATTCCGAATAATACCGACCCAGATGATGACAATGATGGTATTTTAGATGGATCGGATAAATGCCCGATAGTGTATGGCTGTGCAGGAGCAACAGCAACAAACGGCTGCCCGTCGAACTGTGGCTCTTCGAGTACCACCGATTCAAGTAGTTTGTATTTTAAGCCATCTAGTGGTAGTGGCAATATTGATGCTTGCATGATTAGTTATATGAATACGGGTAATACCCTTGGCGATTTTAATACTTATCTCTATAAACGCCCAAATAGTAAAGCACGGGTAGGAGCTGAGTTGGATATTGCTGGAGATTATGTTATTGCAACAGCTGGAGCAGCAGGTGGGGCGAGTAATTCCTCCGCAACTGAAACCAATCAGGGTCCTGGCACAAGTGATACCGTATTTGTCTATAAAGGATTGAAAACATTGTACAAAATTACGACCACAACCACATCGACTTATGCTCGATTTTGTGCTATTAATTCGACTAACTTTTTTGTGAGTGGGTATGGTTCAAGTTCAGACTTTGTGGATATTTATTCTTTGGCTGATGGACAGTTATCTGGAATTAAAACATTTTCCACTCCTTCTGTAGAGCGAGTTCAGGGAATGGATGCTTCTCCCAAAGGACCTTATTTGGTGGTTGTTACCCAAACTTATAGTGTCGTTAATTCGGTACAAGTATGGACATATAAGGCATATTTGTACAAACGAACAGCCACTTTGACTTATAATAAGGTAGGCGAAGTAATTGTCGTTGGAGATTCGAATGGAGGAGGGAATACACAGGGAGTTGGTTTTACGGTTCAAATCAATGATAATGGAGATTTTGTGATTGGGTCTTCTGGTGGCAAAAAGTTACAAGCCTATACAAATGTAAATGATGTATGGACACAACAATTGAATCGTGTCATTGCCAATGGCGTAGGACAGATTGGATTAGACAATACGGCTATCACTTATGCGGTTTCGTATGAAAACTGGATTTCTAATGGTACAGTGAGTTATGATTCTGTGTATTATTATTCGAAAGATATAACGACAGGTGTTATTAGTAAAGTATCATCTATCATTATCAACGAAGATATTGCCAATCCGAATTATACTGCACCCAATTTTACTGCTGCTGCTCGCAAATCTTGGTTTTTCAATCCTTGGGGCAATGGCGAAGGAGATGCCACCCGTGCTTGGGTAAGTACCATTCAAACGTCAATGGGTGGTCGTAGTAGAGGAAATTTGTTATTGTCGAATTGTTATGTTGTTTTTAATCACGGAGAAACCGGTTGGGCTAGTTTTTATAAATGGAATACTGCCAGAAGTAGTTTGATTCCAGTTGGAGGCTTTTTGGCGAGAACCTCTACCACATATTTCAAACAATCAGTTTCGGTGGATATGAATACCAATATTATAGCCTTCGGCTGTAATTCTGGGCAAACGAGTTCGGTGTCTGCCATGTATATTGGTTGCGATGGAGGATGTAAATGAATTTTAAATGAATAAATCTATGAAAAATATATTTTGTATAATCACGCTCATTTTATCGATAGTATTTTCGGTAAATGCCCAAGTTAAAATCGGCTCTAATCCGACGGTTATTGCAAGTACTTCAAACATAGAGATTGAAGCTTCCAATGGCAAAAAAGTGTTTTCTAATAAAACAGATGGTCGCTTTTTTATCGAAAATAAAAAATCGGCTCTTACCTCGGATAGCTTGGTAACTACGCTTGCTTCTACTGGAGAAATCCGTCAAATGAGCCTAAGTAGATTTGTGGTTTATTTGGATTCTGATGGGGATGGAACTCCTGATATTACGGACACTGACGATGATAACGATGGAATTTTAGATATAAATGACCAATGTGTCTTGCAATTTGGCTGTGCTTCTTCTCCAACGGGAGGAACAACACATGGTTGCCCAGTCAATTGCTTTTAATGAAATTATTTATTTAATAATAATATAATGTATGAAAAATTTTATTTTCGTCATAAGTATCCTATTAACATTTTCGACTCATGCTCAGATTAAAGTAGGAAGTAATCCAACGTCTATCTCAACAAATACTTACTTAGAGGTAGAATCAACGAATTCGAATCGTTTTGTGGTTACGAAAGATTCATCTAAAGTAGGTATTGGTACACTGACTCCAACAGCCCAATTGGAGGTTGTTGGGAAAGTGAAAATATCTGATGGTACACAGGGAACTGGAAAGCTTTTTAGTTCTAATACTTCGGGAGTGGGGAGTTGGGTAAGTGCAAATTCAGTAGTGTCTGAACCATGGTATAGCACAGCGTCAAATGTTGGTGCAACTTCAAATTCTGACAATATTTATCAAAATGGAAATGTAGGCATAAAAGACAATAACCCAACAAGTACTTTAGATGTAAATGGGTCAATGGCAGTCAAATATTCTGGTATTTCTGCTACAAGCTATACCATTACCAATCAGGATTATTATTTATTATATAATGGTACTGCTAATGCTACCTTTACATTGCCTGCAGGAACTGTATCAACTTGTAATTGTACTGGAAGGGTATATGAAATTATTAATAGCTCAAATTTCAATATTGTACTAAATGCGAATGCTTCAGAGCAAGTAGGTAATCTTAGCTCTTCTACCATTGCACCACATCAAACGCTCAAATTGGTCAATAATGGTGCTGCATCGGGAAATACTTGGTCGGTTGTCAATTATGGGTCTCAAGAAACTTTAGGTACAATTCCAACACAGGTCTTAAGTTGTAATGTAGATGGTACACAAAACGTAATGAATGGCAATTTTGTTCTAAGTTTGCCAATTGAAAATTTAGATTCTTATAATGCTTGGAGTGGTACAGAATACACAGTACCTGTCACAGGTACTTATCAAATCACTTTTCAATCGTTGAATGGGCATACTTCTGGCGGGAGTATTTGGTATATAGGTACAAATATTGAGGTATATAGAGCAAGTTCTTGGCAAACCTTGATGGGAGATGTTCGATCGGGACTTGAGCCTAGTGATGTTGCTAATTCGACGTCGGTTACTGTTAGCACAAAGCTTACTCAAGGAGAAAAAATTAGACTATTTTCATTTTGTAACTCAACCACAAATAATATTGTACAATTAGGCTCTTTGGTAATTACCAAATTTTAAGAGAATTGTGTATCGATTTTATAAATTTGATTTCTATGTTCTGAAAATAGTACATGCTCAATTTGACGAATTTACAACTCTCAACTAATCTAACTTTTTCAAGAGTGAATCATGAATTTGCTTTTTTAAACTCATATTTATGAAAAAAAATATAATATTGTGCAGTATTTTCCTTGCTTTTACTGCTGCTCATGCTCAGATTAAAGTTGGAAGTAATCCAACGTCTATTTCAACAAATGCTAATTTGGAAGTAGAATCAAACACATCTAGCCGTTTTATTGTTACGAAAGATTCCTCTAAAGTAGGCATAGGAACTCTAACTCCTGCCGCCAAATTGGATGTAGCAGGAAAAGTAAAAATTACAGATGGCAGTCAAGGCAATGGAAAAATATTCGTTTCTAATGCTTTGGGTGTGGGAAGTTGGGTAACTCCAGCATCTGCATTGTCTGGAAGTGTGAAAGATTCAACTACGGCATCGAATGGGTTGACACTGAACGGTAAAAATGTTGAGTTAGGAGGAAGTCTTTCAAAGTCAACAATTCTTACCACTTCTGCTTCGAATACACTGGCAATTAATGGATTGCAAAAAGGAAATACTACTGATTCGATTTTGGTTGTTAATCCTAGTACAGGGATACTAAAGTCTGTTTCTCCTACAACGATTGGTGCTGCTTCAGAACCATGGAACAATGTTGCAACAAATAGTGGTGCAAACTCGAACGTACAAAACATCTACCAAATGGGTAATGTAGGTGTCAAAGATAGCGTTCCAACTAGTACTTTGGATGTAAATGGCTCTTTTGCTTTAAAATATTCTAGTATTACATCAACTAATTATAGTATTGGAAATGAGGACTATTACTTGTCCTACAATGGTACTGCTAATGCTACCTTTACATTGCCTGCCGGAACTATATCAACTTGTAATTGTAATGGAAGGGTGTATGAAATTATTAATTCATCGAGTTTTACAATCACACTAACAGCAAACACATCTGAGTTAGTAGATAATTTGTCGTCTCTGAAAATAGGTTCTAACCAGACAATCAAACTCGTGAATATTGGGGCAAGTTCAGGAAACACTTGGATTACAATAACCTCGGGTTTGAGAAAATCTTCTAATTCTGGAACTTTTTCAATAGTTTCGATGGCATTTAACGGAAAAACAAATACAGAGCAATCAATGTCCGCTTCTGTATCGACACAAATAAATAATACTGATTTAGTAGTCACGGTACCTAGTGGATATGCTAGTAATCGAGTGGTTTTGCGATGGGATTTGTGGGGACATGCTTTTGCTGCAAATAATGCGAATTGGGGATGGGGGGCACTATGGTTTACTGTCGAAAATGTTGGAAATGTAATATATGGCGTTTCTGCGGTACAAACTGTTGTCATAACACCATCAGTTGCTCCTACCAGATGGTCGTCTCCAGTTGCTTATTATCTCACTAATTTAGCACCGGGTGTATATACTTTTAGGTTAAGAGCACAATTTATAGACCCGAATAATTGTAATGCAATTGGTATATTTGGGATAACTGGGCAAGCCACAGTGAGTGTAGAAAATCCATAGTTTTAGTAATGAAGAAATTTACAATAAATTGATAATTTGTTCATAAAAAGTACTTGATGTTTGATTGTTGATAGAGCATTCCTTCTATTTTTCATAACAAAATCTTATTGCTAGAACGCTGAATAGCGGTTTAAAAGCTTAAAAAGATAGAATTTGAATGAATTAGAATTGTATCAAAACTAGCAAAAGTTTAAACATTTGTTTAAAAAAATGCTAGTTTGAAAAAAATAAGTGAATTTTAGACTTTACAGATACAAGATATCTATAAATTTGACATTTAATATTTTGATAATAAATAATCTTTCATGATGTATAATTGTCTTCTCTAATTGTAGGGTTGACTCATGAAAAGCTGATTAATTGATGTTAAATAAAATAGAGGTAGTATGAATTTACACCTCTGCAAAATTTGTGACCAAATCTTTAAATTTTAAACCCCAGAGTAAATGAAAAAAATTATTTTAGCTTTAAGCACCGCTTTTGCATTGACAGCAAACGCTCAAGTGAAAATAGGAAGTAATCCTTCTTCTATTAACAACAATGCTCACCTCGATATTGAATCAACTACGGGCAGTCGATTGATTGTTACCAAAGATTCCTCTAAAGTGGGCATAGGAACTTTAACTCCAGCCGCCAAATTGGACGTGGCAGGAAAAGTGAAAATTTCTGATGGAACACAAGGCAATGGGAAACTGTTTGTGTCCAATGCCTCAGGTGTAGGAAGTTGGGTAACTCCAGCATCCGCTTTGTCTTCTGTTTTATCCGAACCTTGGTATAGTACTACCACCAAAACTGGAGCGACTTCTAATACAGAAAATATTTATCAATTAGGCAATGTGGGGATTGGCACAAGTACCCCTCAATCCACGTTGGATGTTTCACCTGTATCTGGATCATCCTCTGTTGTGATAGGAACAAGAGGAACACAAAGCTCAGATCAAGCGAGTATTTTATTTGGCTCAAAGTATGCAGGAAATAATAATTTTCAGTCTGCTGGTAATCTTGGATGGCAGTTTGGGGTAAGAGGGAATTCCTTTTCTACCACAAGTGTTCAAAATGCACTACATGCTTCTTATTGGAATGGTACAAATTGGACTGAATATATGTCTTGGAGAAATAATGGAAATGTAGGGATTGGAACTACGACTCCAACGGCAAAATTAGAAGTCAATGGAAGTATTTCAACAGTACTCAATGCTGGAATTGGTTCTATTAGATTAAGTCAAGGAACGGCGAACAATTCGGGATATATTGAATTTTTCAATAGCAATAGCACCACTCGTGCAGGATATATCGGTTGGGCTAACGGCTCAGACTTGCTATATAATGCGGAAAATGGCTTTAGACATACATTCTCTGGTGCTGGGATTTATGTTACTGGAGGTACTAATTATACCATAAATAACTATGCATTTTATAGTAATACAAATTACACTTCAGCTAATGCAGGTGTCTATACAGGTGTTTCTAATAATACAGGACCTTATGGAGTGTATTCAAATAATAGGATTGCAACATCAGAATTAAATATCTTTAGTGATGCTCGTATCAAGAATATACATGGGCGTTCAAGTACTTCTCAAGATTTAGAAGTATTGAACAAAATTGCTATAACAGATTATTCAATGAAAGATTTTATGGCTTATGGAAATAAATCGTTTAAGAAAGTGATAGCTCAGGAAGTAGAGGAGGTATTTCCACAAGCAATTAATTATTCATCTAACTTTATTCCCAATATTTACCAACCAGCAACGGTATCTTTACATGGGGAAGAGATTGAATTAACTATCGCTAAAGACCATGATTTGAAAATAAATGATACTCTAAGAATTTATTTTGCAGGAAAAGAAAAACAAATGATTGTTACGAATATACCATCTAAAACATCGTTTAAAGTGAGCAAAGGTGATGTCTCAAATGCGATGCTAAATGATGTTTTTGTTTATGGAAAACACGTCAATGATTTTAGAGCTGTCGATTATGAGGCTCTTACCACGCTGAATATTTCTGCAACGCAAGAATTGTATAAAAAAATAAAAGCTTTAGAAACACAAGTTCAAAAGTTAAACGATTTGGAAAAAGATATTCAATTTTTGAAAGCATCTATTAGCAATCAAATGGGTAAATAATTCTTGATAAAAAAAAGTACTTCTTCGGGAGTACTTTTTTTACTTCTTTTGCATCAATTGGCATTGCTTTTGCATAGAAAGTTTCCCTCGATTTAAAAGTCTTCTTACTTATCAAAAACGTCATTTTTCTTATCAAAAACGTCATATTTTGCCTTAAATGGGTTAATTGAAAATAAATGGTATGCTATTTGTACATTATTAAAATAATTTAATGTTTGTTCCCAATTAAAATTGGAATCGAGTATTTACAACCAAAATAATTTTTGTTATGAAATTAATTCAACGTTTTTATCTTGTATTTGCATTGTTGGCATCAGGGTTTGTGTCGCATGCACAGATAAAAGTGGGGGATAATCCCACTACTTTAAATGCCGCCGCTGTACTTGAAATTGAGAGTATCACTAAGGGTTTCTTATTACCTAGAATGACTGATACCCAAATGAATGCCATCGTTTCACCTCCTGCAGGATTGATGGTTTATAATACGACTAATAATTGTACTTATATTTACAAAGGTGGTGCTTGGGCTAGCTTATGTGCATCAACACCTTCATTGAGTATTTCAAACGATTCCTTGACAATTTCAGGTGGGAATACGGTTGTTTTACCTTCGTCTCCTGTTCAAACAGCAAGTAATGGATTAGGTTTGGTAGGAAGTGATGTACAATTAGGCGGGACATTGAGTTCGGCAACAAGTATCGTAACTTCCTCAAGTAATACTTTATCAATCAAGAATTTACAAACAGGAGCATCAAGTGATTCATTGGTGACAGTAGCGAGTGGTGGAGTATTGAAGAAAATCGCAGCAAGTACTTTTACGGATAGCCAAACATTGAGTATTTCTAACGATTCCTTGACAATTTCAGGTGGAAATACGGTGGTTTTACCTTCGTCCCCTGTTCAAACAGCAAGTAATGGATTAGGTTTGGTAGGAAGTGATGTACAATTAGGCGGGACATTGAGTTCGGCAACAAGTATCGTAACTTCATCAAGTAATACCTTATCAATCAAAAATTTACAAACAGGAGCATCAAGTGATTCATTGGTGACAGTAGCGAGTGGTGGAGTATTGAAAAAAATTGCCGCAAGTACTTTTACGGATAGCCAAACATTGACATATTCAAATGACACCTTGACAATTTCTTCAGGAAACAATGTGGTTCTTCCTTCGGGGTGGAAATTAGATGGAAATGCTGTTACCGCAACCAAAAAACTCGGAACAACTTCTGCGTATCCATTACCAATCATTACCAATAATGTAGAAAGAGTAAGAATCGACACAGCAGGTCGTGTTGGGGTAGGGACAAGCAGCCCAACATCAACTTTCCAAGTAAATGGATCTGTGGCAATGAATATTGTTTCGAAATCGGCAAATTATACTTTGACTGCGACAGATTATACTGTTTTATGTGATGCCTCTACAGCTGGATTTACAGTGACTCTTCCTGCGGCAAGCACTTGTATAGGAAGAATATATAGAATTGTGAAAATTGATGAAACTAGTAATATCCTCACCTTTTCTACTTCTTTGAGATATTCGAAAAATACAAGTATTACTACTTTGAATTATAATAAAACACTGACAGTCCAATCAGATGGAACTGACTGGTGGATTATCGCACAATATTAATATTCCAATATTTTTCATCAAAAGCCATCTTTTTCAGAAGATGGCTTTTTTTATGTCGGATTAATTTTTGTACTTTATTGATAATCATTTGTTCTATTTATACAAATTTACTCTAAAAATAATACAATTCTACTAAAAGCTTGTTTCTCACAAAAAAAAGAAATACTTTTGCATAGTAATAAAAAAGGCACATCCGTATTGAGCCTCTGCGTCGAATAAATCGTATTGAGGTAAGTCCTTCATTCAATTTCCTATTTTTCAGGGCAGCAACGGATGGTTCTCATCGTTCGCTTTATCAAATTTTCGGCTATCGGGACACATTCCACGGTCATGCGTGAGAACGACAGTGTAGGCGTTCCGTATTAAACATTTTATCCTTAATGGAATCAGTAAAATTTTCTGACCTTCCGGTCTCAGACTACATTCTTCGTGCAGTGGAAGAAATGGGCTTTTCAGAAGCTACTCCTATTCAGTACAAAGCAATTCCTCTTGTATTACAAGGTGGCGATTGCATTGGGCAAGCACAAACAGGAACAGGTAAAACCGCAGCTTTTGGAATACCTGCCATTGAAGCAGTAGATGTAGAAAACAAAAGCACTCAAGTATTGGTCATGTGTCCAACTCGTGAGCTTGCACTACAAGTAAAAGAACAAATTCAAAAATTAGCAAAGTACAAAAAAGGGCTTAATGTAGCGGCTATTTACGGTGGTGAATCGTATGAGCGTCAATTTCTAGCTCTAAAAAAAGGCTCTCAAATTGTTGTCGGCACACCAGGAAGAATTATGGATCATATCGACCGTAAAACTTTGGTGTTGAGCGAAATTAGAGCAGTTATTTTAGATGAGGCTGACGAAATGTTGAACATGGGATTCAGAGACGATATCGAAAAGATTTTATCTTACGCTCCAGAAGAACGTCAAACTATTCTATTCTCTGCAACAATGTCGCCTGAGATTTTGTCAATTGCTAAGCGTTTTCAAAAGAATCCTGAAATTATCAAAACAGTAAAGACAGAGATTTCTAATGCCAATATCGAACAGTTTTATTTTCCTATTAGAAAAGAAGCTAAAATGGAAGTAATGACTCGTCTAATCGATGTGCATAACCTGAAATTAATGTTAGTTTTTGCAAATACTAAATCTAAAGTTGATGAAATCGTTAGTGAGCTACAAATCAGAGGGTATGCTGCGGAAGGGCTTCACGGAGATATGCGTCAGCAAGTGCGTACGCAAGTAATGAGCAAATTCAGAGCAGGAATTACAACAATCTTAGTGGCAACTGACGTAGCAGCTCGTGGAATTGATGTTTCTGGTGTGGATGCTGTATTTAACTACGATGTTCCGCAAGACCTTGAATATTATGTACACAGAATTGGTCGTACAGGTCGTGCAGGAAAGACAGGAAAGGCATTTATGTTTATTTCTTCTCGTGAAAGAGGGTCTTTGAGAAGCATCGAAAATTATACCAAAGGTAAAATTGAGCAAGGAGTTATTCCAACTTATAATGAATTGGTCAAAACCCGTCATCAGAGATTTGTCGAGCAAATAAAAGAAACTTTATCGGCAGGTGTAGATGATAGCTTTGATGATATTGTAAGCCAATTGAACGAAGATGGTTTTGCTGATTCGCAGATTATGGCGGCATTATTGAAAATGCAAGTAGGGGTGGTTAAGACTTCGTTTTCTGATGCAGATTTATTAGATAGCTTCCGTGATGGAGGTAGAAGAGATGCAAGAAACGACAGATTTGGCTCGAATACCCGTGGAAGTGTTGCGGGGGGAAGAAGAGATAGCAGAGATTCAAGAGAGTCTTCACCACGTGATAGAAGACCTGATTCAAGACCAACAGGTCGCCGTTCGGATGAACGAAGAGGTTCTGGAAATGCTGATATGGTGAGATTATTTTTGAGTTTGGGTAGAAAAGACAATGTAGCTCCAAATCATATTGTTGGGGCAATCACTTCAGAAGCCCGAATTGCAGGAAGAGCCATCGGACAAATTGATATTTATGACAAATTTAGCTTTGTAGAAGTTCCTCAGGCAGACGTGAAGAAGGTTTTGGACGGAATGCAAGGAAAAACAATCAATGCCCGTCAGGTAAGTGTAGAGATTGCAAAATAATCATTTAAAATTGTAAAATAGGCTTTTCTGTCATCAGAATTGCCTATTTTTTTGACTAAAAGGTTCATAAAAATAAGACATCCATCTGTGAATGTCTTATTTTTTTATTGATGAAAATATGTTTATCAAAGCTCTTTGATACGGATATTGCGATAGGATACCACGTCACCATGGTCTTGCAAACCTATTTTCCCTTTTGCATATTTACCAAATCATTGCCAAGTTTTAAATTTACTATCTGCTACCATAGCGTCCCATTGCGAACCTTCTGTCGGATAAGAAACTGCTAATTTATCATTTTGGTAAACCGTAATTTGACCTTTATTTTTGATGATTCTTACTTTATTCCATGAGCCTGCTGGTTTAGCTTCGGAAGCTGAAGGAATCATGTCATATAAAGAGCCTGCTTTTCTATTGCCATTTTTGCCTTCTTTGGCATCGGGATGTCTTTCATTATCCAAAACCTGAATTTCAGGGCCTGTCAGATAAGGAACGCCATATTTTTTATCTTCAAATACGCCATAAAAAATGCCGCTATTGCCCCCTTCTGAAATTTTCCATTCCAATTCAAGCTCAAAAT
>JACCEC010147796.1_pt1 | contig 14744 bp, 16 predicted proteins | sample 7450121 | NCBI WGS metagenome assembly JACCEC01 (sample SAMN15323455, study PRJNA562643) | freshwater metagenome | isolation source: river surface water | place: USA:Blue River Watershed | collected 2017-08-18 | reverse complement strand
TTTTTTTTTATACCACTCTAAAAACCCACTACTACACCTTTTTTTTCACCGAGTTTATTGTCACTCCGCGATCTCATTCGTATTTTTTATTATTTTAATATTTATATATATTATGAATCCTAAAAATAAAAAAACTTATAAAACTACCAAAAAACGCACTAAAAAAATAACGAAAAAAATGCACTCCTTACACGGCGGTATGGATAACACTTTTACTAATAAATTATCTTCTGAACTTACTACAAATTTATTATCTAATCTATCTTGTCACGAAGTTATCAATACTATTTCTACAAATAAAACACAACTACAAAATGCTGTTTATGTTAACTGGTCTTTACTTTTAAATGAACTAATAGAAAAAATAAAAATTAGCAGTATTAGTAACGATGTTAACATACTGGTTGATTGTGGGATTTTATGCGAAACAATCCAAAAACAAGAATTTACAAAATATTACAATATATGCAAAATTATCACTTTAGCCAATAAATATGGAATTGAAAGAACAGAACCTTTTATTATCAATTCTTCATTTATTACTAATATTATGATGAATACTATTCCCAGAATTAGTGATAGAGAAGACCAAGATTTTTTACATATGGTTTTTCCATTTACTGAAATTCCCCAAGCGGTTTTTAGTATATTTGAAATATTTAGACATAGTAATCGCGGTCATCATCTCAATGATGGACCCTTCAGTGAAGATAACATTGAAATTTATAATATTCTTGCTCTAAGAAGTGTTACTATCCCAAATTCTGTTACACATATTGGGGATAATGCTTTTTATGGTAACAAAATATACTATGTATTTATTCCATATAGTGTTACTTATATCGGACAACACGCATTTGAAAGTAATCAAATAGGCGAACTAATATTTGAACAAAACAACCTTGAAGACGAAGAATATGAAAATATAATTGAAAAAAAAGAAAAAATCTTAAATATTAGTAATCAAGCTTTCAAATATAATCGTATAAATAGATTACATTTACCATCTAATGTAATAGCCATTTCAAGAAATGCCTTTGAACATAATGAAATAAGTTATTTGGATTTTCAATTTTATAGTTCTAGAAACCCTAAATTAATATGGATTGGAGACAATGCATTTAATTATAATCGTATAAGTAAATTGGAATTACCAACAAGCCTTCGCGATATTGGTAAATATGCATTTTTTAATAACTACTTAGAAAGTATAACAATTCCAGAAAGTGTCAAAAAAATTGGTGAGTATGCTTTCGCCAATACACGTGGTTTGACATTATACTTTCCCAAACGTTATGAAAAAAACAAAGACAATATATATAATAAAGTCTATAATGGTAATTATGTTTCAGAAAATATGAAAATTGAATTTAAATACTAAAGTTATACCCAATAATACTGAGGTGTGTAGTCATCTTCTGTTTTCGTAAATATGCAAGGATTCTCTGACAACCACTTCCAGTCCAACTTATTAAATATATTCATCTTCGCATACTTGTCTTTTTTTGGATCTAAATATTTTTCAAAAATTTTACCAGCATTTGGATTTTTACATATCCATCTCCAGTCTATCTTTTCTGGAAACTTTTCCAACAAGTGAACAGCATTTTCATTTGCGGACAAATATGTCCAGTCTATTTTTTCTAAATTTTGTTCCAACAAATAAATTGCATTGGAATTTTTTGACAACTGACACCAATCTACTTTATCTAAATGTTTTTGTAATATATGAACTGCTCTGGGGTTTTCAGATAACCAATACCAATTTATCAATTCTGGTTTTTTCTCTAATAACTCTATACCATTCGTGTTCGTTGATAACCAATCTCCCATTATTATATGTGAATTTTCTCTTAAATAACCAACTGCTGAAGGATTTTCTGATAAATAACCATAGTGTATTTCATCTGGATTTTTTTTGTCTAATTCTTCATCATTTATAATTCGTTCTGGTCCTCCCTCCCATTCATTCTCGTTTTCTTGAAAATACCAACATACGTTTTGAGGATTTTCTTTTAAAAATTCAACTGCATTCGGATTTTTTGAAAGATTCTCCCAACTTAAAATCATATGTGGCGGTGTTCGTATTCCTTTTTCTTTCCATCTTTTTAAATAATGCGCATAATGTTCATTTATCATTTCCATCGTTTCTGGGTGTGGATTCAAACATATTTTTTTCCAGTTTATACAGTGTTTGTTTTTTTTAAGTATTTCAATTGCAACTGGATTTTCTGATAGATTATCCCAACTTATCATACTTGGATTCTGTTCCAAATATGATATTACCTCTGGATTAGGATTACGTGATAAATATTTTTCTACTAGTTCGTCTTCATATTGTTTTACCCAAGGTGCTAAGGACATTGTTGTCTGTAGTTATTTTTTGCTAGGTTAATTTATATATGTTTTTCAAATAAAAAATCAATTTTTTTATAAAAAAAGATAAACCTAATAATAGGTCTATTTTTTTTATTTTTTATGGTTTTTATGCATAGTTTAAGGCAATGATATCTAATGCGTTTACGTTTCTCTCTTTGTCTTCTTGTAAAAACATCATTTGTTCTTTTTTTAAACTTTCTTTTTCTTTTAACTCTTTATTTAATTCTAAAACTGAGTCTTTTAATATTTTTGATATTTTTTCATTTATTTCTTCTGTTTGAGTAAATAATTCTTCAGATAAATCTGGATTACCGAATACAACAAAGTATGATAAAACTGACTGCATTAATTCTTTTTTTGTAATTCCTCTTTCTCTCATTTTTTTGTATAATTCTAAACTATTATCAGTAAAATCTTCTACTTTCATTTCTCGCCCAGTGTTTCTAATATTAATGTCGTATTCATCCTCTTCATCCTCTTGGTCAGAATTATCATCTTCATCATCATCTGAGTTTGAATTTTCTTCCCATTCACTTTCATCATCTTCATCTTCTTCAGATGCTTCTAATAAAACTTCACGACAACAAGGACAAGTATTATTGTTTGTTAATGCTTTGGTTAAACATACGAAACAAAACTTGTGACCGCAAGGAGTTACACAATTGTTCTTTTCACCAATGGTTTCAAAGCAAATGCAGCATTCAATAGTTTCGGTTGACATTGTTATTTTAATAATTTGGTAAGTTAATTTGTTTTTGTGCATTTCATATTTTTGTATTTTTTTCTTTCAACTTTTTTTATTTTTTGCGTAAATTTTTTTATACTACTATTTTTTTTAACTATCTATTCTTCATCATCAGAATACAAATCATCAGTATTCCAATCATCGTCATTTTGGTCCCAACAATGACAAATAATTGAATTTATATTAAAATCGTGACAGTAGTGAATATAATTACCGCATATTGAACAGTTTGTTGCTTGAAGTTGAATTGACTCTACACAAGAACTATCAAGATGTGCATATCCAAAACACCAATTTTCGTCATTATCCGAATATGTTGGGTTGTTGTTGAATCTGTTTGCCCTAGTATATTCAGCAGAAAGAATAACACTACACAATTTTTCTTTATTTTTTTTTGTTACTTCTTCAATATTATAAAAACTGTACTCTTTTATAATATTAATCATATCCGTTGGTAAACGGATTTCATTCATAACTAACTGTTTGATTACGATACTCATTTTTGAAAATAGTTGATAATAGTATTTTAAAATACATTTTTCGTAAAAAAATAATTCAATTTTTTTTTATTCCGAATACTAAATCGCATTTTCAACATTTCTTGTAAATACAAACAGTACAACAAGTATAAATTTATTAACTGACTTTTGTGTTTCAGAATATAATTCTATATTTAAAAATTTTTGGTCATAATTTATTGCACTTTTGTACTGTGTAATTAAAAACACAACTAGTAATGAATCTAACACTATATTTATTTGTTGAGTATGTGAGTTAATATTTGTAATATCATTCATTACGATAGTTTCATTTATTAACTCCGAATTTATTCTTTTTGTTACTGTTGTCATTACTGCAGAAGATATAACTATATTTCGTAAATTAATATAGTTGTTATTTTTAATATTCCACGCTACTATTTGTTGAAATAAAAGTAAACTTAAAATTACATATAGCATTTTATTTTATACTTGTTTGTATATACCTTTATAATTTATTTTCAATTATAATTTTAAATTAAATTTTAACAAAGTAAGTTGTTGTTTACTTTATATTTAATGCTATAAAATTATTTTTTATTATTTTTCTAGACCGAATTCTTTTATCATTACTTTGATTACCTTTATTCAACATATTTATTTTATTCATAATTTTATTTTTTACTGTATTCACCGTTTCAATAATATACTCAGATTTGGTCTCTTCATGTATAATTCGTTCTTTTGTTTTTTCACCTCTTTTTACCTTGTCTAATACTATTTTTCTTTTTCTCTCACACGCTACACAAAAACACCCACAATCCATATAATGGTCTGTTTGAATTTCACTCATATGATGATTTTCTAATGTAATTGTATTATACAAATTGTATTCGTCATTGGTGTATGAAGTATGAGGTTCATCTATGCTTTTATTTTGCCAAGTTTGAATATACTCATTTCTCTCTTCCTCATTTAAATAATATGACAAAGATGACGAATTTTTTATGTTTTCAAATAAGTTACTCGGAATTTTATAATTATTTTTAAAGTTTAAATAAACATCCTTTACTGCTTTACTGTCTGTTTCATAGTCATTTACTAAAAAAACATCAACATTTAATATTTCTCGCAATATTTCTCTCCAATAGTTTGAATCTTTCAAACGTAACTTTATATATTTAACATCATTTTTTTCAACCAGTATATACTTTTTCTCAAAGTCAAATTTTTCTGGCACCACTATTTCATATTTATCTTTGAAATGGTCGCTTGGCGCTAAGTATGGAAATAAATTATTGAAACGGGTTATTATTTTTTTTACATCATAAGTTTTTAAATCATCAACTGTAGTGTTGAAATGAAACGTGTCTATATTTTCAAATAACGACGACATTTTATGTTCTATTGGAGTTCTAAATATATCAATTACATATACTTTTTTTCCTAGTTGTTTATTATAATGTATTATATCATTTATAGTAACGTCTGTTATGTTATACAACACCTTTAACATTATTTCATTATGTAAGTGCAATATTGTTAGTTTATCTGAAGCAGAAAGTCTCAAGGAAGAAACTAATGTAGTAGAACCCACTTTTGGCGGACAGTATACAAAAATAAGTTTTTTATTTTTATTAACAGTTAAATCATCTTGAATACCTAGTCTCGCATTTATATCCTTCATTTTTTCATTTTGCAATTCTGACATTACAAATACTATTATCTTATATTTATATATATTTTATTTTTATAATTATACTTCATTACAAAAATAAAAACGACTATACTCTAACTACTATTTTTTTTGTTATTTATGCCTCAACATTTGATGTTGGTTTCTTTGATGGTCTAGTAGAAACTGGTTTTCGCGCTTTAGATACTTGAGTCCATTCTTGTCCTTCACGAGGACCAGCACCTCTTGCTCTTGGCGCTCTTACTGACTTTGGAACTGGAACTGCATCTGATACAGATGATATTCTTGACAACTTTGTTGGTTCAGATGACTCTTCTTTTGACTCACTCTTATATGATACTCTAGATTGTCTATACTCACGTCTAGTCTCACACATTAACTTTCCACCGTTAATTCCAGAAACATTTACTGCTTGGAACTCGTGAGCACTATCCTTTAACTGTTCAAGACTGAACTCAATATACTCACCTTGAACTAAATATCTGTACTGTTCTACAGATACATTAATTGCTTTGTGATGGACAAAAATGTCCGAATCAGTCTTTGGACCACTTGTTACAGTAATAAAACCATAACCAGCTTTGTTATTAAACCACTTTACACGACCAATAAAACGGTCACCAGATGTTACAACTGCGCTTTCTGACATATTGTTGTATATAACTATATAGTTATTTCTCTTTATACTATTTAAAATGTATATTTATTAGTTTTCTTATCAAGTAAAAAAATGTATAAATTCCAAAATTAGTCTAACTATCTAATATCTAACATATTTTAAATTTTTTAAATGCATTTCAATGTATTTCCAAGTTGAATGGTCCATTAACTTTACGTCGTCATAACCAACAATTTCTTTTTTACGATTTGTCAATGAGTATAAATCTCTAAAATGTAACTGGTTTAAATCATTATTTTCGTTTGAATAATTGTATAGTATTGTTCTTACTTCATTTTTTGGGTCAAATATTGACTTGAAATAGTTTAATAAATTTTTTCTTTTTTTACAATAAAATCTGTGTTCACAACCAGTGACAAACGCACCCCTTCTCATTCCGTTTATTAAATATTCTTTTTCGTATTCGTCAAACACTATGAAACAACGCATGTCTGAAATCTTTGTCTCACTATCTACTTCTTCAATATACAAGACTAATTTGTCTTGAAAACTTATTTGCTCTTCTTCTTCTTCGTAGTATTCTTCTTGTATCATTTTTGACTGTGACTGTGCCATATCTTGTATATATTTCTTATTTTATGAAAGTTTCATTTCAATTTTTTTATTTTTAAATTTATTATTAAAAAATAATTGAAAATATTTAAACCAATTATATTTATATAATATACTAAGAATTACATACAAAAATGTTACTATTAAGCAAATTACTTCAATTCGTTCTATTTACGAGTCACAAATACAACATTGATGAGTCCCACGGAATAGGACATAGTATGGACGTCCTACATTTTGCTCACAATATATATGAAAGTGAAGTTCAAATAAACCCTTTTCTAAAAAAGCACGAAAACATTATTTATGTATCCGCAATCATTCACGATATGTGTGATAAAAAATATATGAACCAAGACCATGGAATCTTGGAAATTGAAAATTTCTTACAAAAAAAAATATCTACTGATGACATTGATGTTGTGAAACAAATCATATCTACTATGTCATACTCTTATGTTAAGAAAAATGGGTTTCCTATATTAGGCGAATACCAACACGCTTACCATATTGTTCGTGAAGCAGACTTACTTTCTGCATACGATTTTGATAGATGTATGACTTATAAATTACACTTGAATGGTGGAGATATTGATGATGCGTTTGAAGATTCGTTGGATTTATTTAACAATCGGGTTTTACAACACAACAAAGACAATTTATTCTTAACCGACTATTCTTTGTTAAAATCACGAGAATTACATATGCAATCCTTACAACGCATTCAAAGTTGGAAACAAATATTAAAAAAACCGCATTTATAAAAATTTATTATACTAGCGTAATATATGCCCATTTCTAGAAAAATATTTAGTAAAAAACGTAGCGCAAAAAAATCAGTTAGAAAAAATACCAGAAAACAAAAAAAACGAACACCTCGTCGTAAACACAGAAAAAGTGGTAAACGAGTTCGTTTTTTTGGCGGTTTTGGGGAAGACGGAGAAGATGAAGTCTGTGCTATTTGCTTAGATCTACTAACTAATGGAAACCCAACATTTACTACTAATTGTCAACACAAGTTTCACCTCGGTTGTATTCAAGAAGCTTGTGACAGTCAAAGAAACAATCGACAAATATGTACTTGTCCGTTGTGTAGAACAGAATTGAATCCAAGTCCAAATCCAACTCCAAATCCAACTCCAAATCCAAATCCAACGGTTCGGTTGTATCGGGTTCAACTTTTTAGATATGTGCTTAACCCAGAAACTGGAGAGACTGATAGAGTCCCACTAAGTATTAACAGTATTTCGATAAGAGATATGCATACTCTAAAAAATTATTTTATAGGTCGGTTTCTCGGATCACATTATGGCAATTTTATTTTTTATGGAGATTACCACTCAGATTACGCCGAACCCGACCCCAACGCCGAACCCGACCCCTACGGATATATTCAAGTACGTGGTCCAAACGCAAATAATGTTGAAGTTATTGAAGGGGATATGGATGTCAACACCTACCCCCGAATTGATGTTGGTTCGGTAACAATTACACGAGTACCTAACTTTAATGCATAATTTACTCAAAAAGACCAAGTAAATAAATTTATTGTTGTAATATATATGCCCATCTCTAAAAAAAGATTTAGTAAAAAACGAGTAAAAAAAACGGTAAAAAAAAATACTAGAAAATACAATAAAAAAATGCATCCTCCTCGTAAACACAGAAAAAGTGGTAAACGAGTTCGTTTTTTTGGCGGTATGATGGAACCGAATAACGAACTCATAAGGTATATGGTTCAACTAGAAAGTAATCACCGATATAATGGACGCTTATTTTTAAATAATAATGACCTTATACAAGAAATATATAATAACTTGGGAGGAAATATAGGAATAAATGAAATTGCTACACAAATCAGACAACTTATTTTACAAACTCTAAACTATAATTTTGACTTACAACTACAAGAAAACGACATTGACGTTCTCGTTGATGGAAACCGCTTAATTATGCAAGTTCAACCAAATCTGGAACAATATATTAACCGTATAGAAATAAAAAATGGATTACCTAATTTCATCACTGAGATGATTTTTGTGCGTATGAATAATCTTAACGATACAAACGGTGAAATTAATCAAGACGCGCTAATAGAACCTATGCAAAACTTGAATATACAGCAAGATAATCAACAACTTTAACTAAAGTTGCAGTGCTCTAAATAAATTTATTGTTGTAATATATATGCCCATCTCTAAAAAAAGATTTAGTAAAAAACAAGTAAAAAAGTCAATGAAAAAAAATACCAGAAAACACAAAAAACGAACATCTCGTCGTAAATATAAAAAAAGTAGCAAACGAGTTCGTTTTTTTGGTGGAGACGGAGAAGATGGTGAATGTGCTATTTGTACCGAATCTTTGACAGATGGTGAGGTATTTACTACAAACTGTCAACCTATTCCGCATAAATTTCACCTCGCGTGTATTGAAAGGTGGTGCAATGGTAAATCAGTATGTCTTTGCCCATTGTGTAGAACACCACTAAACCCAAATCCAAACCCAGTCTTACCACCTCCTCCACCAGTCGTAGTTGATAATTACGGGTTGTTTCGTGTTGAGTTTTTTACTTTTGTAAATAACCCACAAACTGGAGAAATTGACAGAGTCCCAGTAAGTGTTATTGATATGTCTGACTCAGATCTTAACACTCTAATAGATTATTTTGTAGAACAGAATCCCGGATCAGATGAAGAAAATTTTCTTTTTTTTGGTGACTACCAAGGAACTGACCCCGACGGATATATTCAAATACAAAGTTATCAGCCAAATCTCGTCATTAACGAGGGAGATATTGACATTCACACAAATCCACCAACTATCGTTCAATCTGCGACAATTACACGAGTACCCAACTTTGAAAGATTACCCACCACCACTCCAAACCCTACTGTAATAGGTACGCCCGTAGAACTTCCCGAAAACTCATATCGTGTTGAATTTTTTAGAACTGATGGAGAAAATAACAGAGTCCCAGTAAGAGTTCAAGATATTCCAACTAGGGAAAGGTCAGATATAATTATTTATTTGGTAACTGAATTTGACGGGTTAGGATTTTATAATATTAGATTTAATGGTGAGCACGAAGATAATCCATATGGATACATTGTTCTTGGTGATAATCCGAATAATGTAAGAGTTCGCGAAGGAGATATTGACCTAGAATATGTAACTGACAACAATATTACTTCATTAAGAATTACACCTATGTAAATGGTCAAGTATAATTTTTTATTAGTTATTCAAAAAGACCAAGTAAGTATTCGTAGTTGGGTGTTTCTTCAAACTTGAGGTTTCTACAGTAAGACAAATAATTTATCACTTCTGGTGGTATTTGTTCGTCCTTTAATAAATTTATTTTTTTTATTTTCATATGATTATTTACATTTTTATAGTCTTGTATATAATCATTCAAATCGTCCCAAGGTAGTTTTCCATAAAGCATATACAAGACAACATACCCAACCGACTCCAAATCATCTCTCCTTGACGGTTCAACTCCATCGTGCACATTTACGCTTATGTAATTTGGTGTTCCGAGTGGTGTTTTGTCTACTCTGTGTGGTATATGTTTTCTCTCGTTGTCCAAGTATCTCTTGCAAAAACCGAAGTCAATAATATGAATGATATTGATATCATCTTGTATTCCAAATAAAAAATTATCGGGTTTAATATCTCTATGCAGTAGTTCTTTGTCGTGAATTTTTTTGACTATTTTTAAAATTTGTGTTGTAAAATATTTAGTATTTTTCAACGAAAGAGAACCGTACTTTTTAATGTTATCAGTAAGTGAATTACCAAGCAGTTTCATCGCCATATAGTTGTTGTGTTCATCTACACCAAACCATTTTACTTGTGGTATTCCTTGTGTGTTTCCCAAATACTGATATATTTTCGTCTCGTTTTTAAGTAACTTGGTTTCGTTGGAAAGAGGTTCTACTTTAATAGCGACATTTTCTTTCGTACGTATATTCTCTCCTTTATAAATATCTCCAAACGCACCAGAACCTATTTTTTCTATTAATTTATACTTGTTTGATATAATAACTTGTTGCATATTACATCAAAGTAAAATAATAACTTTATATAATTTTGAATATAATTTAGAAAACTTCAATTGCCTTATAATAAATAATTTAATTAGCACAGCAAGTATAGGTTACTCCTGTCTTAGGAGCACCTACGCAACCTCCAGTTTGGTAGGTGCATACACCATCTGTGAAGTAATAGTTATTGGTGCCTAGTTGGTCTGCACAATATTGGCACATCCATGAACAGCCGGTTCCGCTTCCAACAGAAAAATGAATACAAGTTTGGGATTTAAGTGCTCTTGGGACTGCACAAAATTCCTCTTTCAACTCTGGGTGTTTTGAACCAGCAAGAGCGACAGCAGAAAAAAGAGCGAAAACTAATGAAGTAAAAAATTTCATTGTTATATACTATTATTATATTTTATCTTTTTATGTTATTTTTCTAAACTTACTATCTAAAATAATATATTGTATATATATGGAAGCACCAAATCAAAATCAAGTAATAAATTCCAAATTTAGTGTAGGTGATATAGCATATATACACAGTAATCCAAACCGTTATGGCAAAGCAACCATACTTGATGCGTTTTTTAGGATTGATGGAATAGGAATACGTCAAAATGACGGAATACCTATTTATAATGTTACCTTATTAAATGGTACTCCATACGGTACTGGGACCGGAACAGTAACAACATTGCCCATCAGTTACTTGGATTCTAGAGCAACGTTAGAACCAGCTGGGTCTATGAGGTCTGCGGGACCAAACGGAGGACGCAAGTCTTACCGTAACCTAAAAAAACAAAAATCAAGAAAAACAAGAAAATCAAGAAAAACACGGAGAAACCGAAGAAGAAGAATATAAAATAAAATTGATTTATTTTACAAAAATAAATCAATTTACATCAAACTACATACACACAAAATGGTCAAACATTGCTCTGAAACCTATCCAAAACAAAATGAAGAAAAATACACCGAGTATTTCGGCGTATTTCCTTATCCGTTAAGTGACTTTCAAAAATATGCGATTGAAGCAATCGTGGAAGGTCACCATACACTGTCGTGTGTACCGACGGGTTCTGGCAAAACCCTACCCGGTATTTTCGCAATTGATTACTTCACAAAAAAAGGAAAAAAAGTTATTTATACCAGTCCAATCAAAGCGCTTTCAAATCAAAAATTCCACGAGTTCTCCCTAAAATTCCCCGGAGTTACTATTGGATTAATTACTGGAGACATTAAAGTCAACCCGGAAGCGCAAGTCCTTATTATGACTGCGGAAATTCTTGAAAACACTCTATACAGAAAAAAACAAAAAACAACAAGTGATTCAGCATTACTTATGTTTGATATGGATTTTGATAATGAATTGGCGTGTGTTATTCACGATGAAGTTCATATGATTAATGATTTCTCTAGAGGTCATACTTGGGAAAATATGATTTTGATGATGCCATACCACGTTCAAATGGTAATGTTATCTGCAACACTAGACAGACCAGAAAAATTTGCAAACTGGGTTGAATCTAAAGATGAGGGTACTGCAAATAAAAAATTAGTCTACTTGGCGACATCAACTCATCGTATTGTTCCATTAACACATTATAGTTTTATTACAACAAATCAAGGAATATTTAAAGCAATCAAAAAAGACGAAGTTCTTGAAAAAGAAATAAAAAGCACCGTTAATAAACTACACGTTATCCAAGGTCCAAAAGGTGAATTCAACGAACAAAACTATCATAAAATTCGCAAAATGCTGGAACTATTCCAACAAAAACAAGTGTGGGTGAAAAGAAACCACGTATTAAACGAAGTCTGTAAATATATGGTTGAAAATAATATGCTTCCCGCGGCTTGTTTCATTATGTCACGCAAACAAATTGAAGTTGCTGCGAAAGAAATAACTACTGTATTATTGGAAGATGACTCAAAAATACCCTATACAATTCGTCGTGAATGCGAACAAATGCTACGACAAAAGTTGCCAAATTATGAAGAATATTTAGAATTGCCGGAATATAATACGATGGTTTCGTTGTTGGAAAAAGGTATTGCGATTCATCATAGTGGTTGTATGCCTATTCTACGAGAAATTGTTGAAATATTCTTTGAAAAAGGTTACATTAAGTTACTACTGTGTACCGAAAGTTTCTCAATCGGTTTGAATATGCCAATCAAAACAGTTCTATTCACAGACATTTCAAAGTTTGATGGAACTGGCAGTCGTATGTTTTATTCCCACGAATACACACAAATTGCTGGTAGAGCTGGAAGAAGAGGAATTGATACCGTTGGACACGTGATTCATTTGAACAACTTGTTCAGAAATGTCAACTTGGCAGATTACCGAATAATGATGAATGGAAAACCCCAAACTTTGGTCAGTAAGTTCAAAACATCCTATAATTTATTATTGAACTTGATTGAAAGTGGCGACCAAAACCTATTGCAATTTTGTAAAAAATCTATGATTCAAGACGATATTGTTGGAGACCTTGGAGAAATTTACAAAAAAATAAACAAATTAGAAGATGATGTAGAAAAAATGGAAGAATTGATTCAAAATTTAAAATGTCCTCTAGAAACGGTTCAAAAATACATTGTTGCACAAAATGAAGTGAATTATAGTGCGAATAAAAAACGTAAAGAACTTACGAAGGAAATTCAACAAATAGAAGATAATTATAAAAGTATTTCCAACGACAAAGTACTTGTCCGAAAATTCAACGAAAAAATGGAAGAATTAAACAAAGAGAAAAAAAGTTACGAAAACACCGAAGGTTATTTAAACAACCACGTATATATTCTGGCAGACTTTCTTGAAAAAGAAGGTTTCCTTTCTAGGAAAGATTCCGGCGATTTTGAAATAACCGAGTTGGGTTTTATTGCTTGTCATTTGCGCGAAGTTCATTGTTTAGTGTTTGCACGTTTAATCAAAGACCATAAACTTACAGAACTCACTACAAATCAAATCATAATAGTATTGAGTTGTTTTACAAATGTAACAGTTAGCGATGAGTTAAAATCTTCGCGTCCTCATTCAGAAATGAAAAATTTACTTGAAGATATTGAAAAAATGTATCATTACTACGAAGACTTTGAGGGAAAGTACCAAATAAACACCGGAATAGAATACACAATTCATTATGATTTAATCCGCGCCGTTCTGCAATGGATTGAATGTAAATCGGCACAAGAATGTAAACAAATGATTCAAAACTTAGAAAAAGAGAAAGGTGTGTTCTTGGGAGAATTTGTCAAGGCTATCCTTAAAATAAATAATATCTCCGGCGAAATGGAAAAAATCGCGGAGAGTATTGGAAATCTAGAACTCTTGCAGAAATTAAAAGAAATTCCCCAAGTAACTTTGAAGTTTGTAGCTACCAACCAATCCTTGTATATTTAATCAAAAATTACGAAGGTTTTAAAATAAAAAAGTGTTAAAAATAAAGAAAAACTCCGAAGGCAGAAAATGGAAGAAATTTTTGCCCAAAAGCCATAGGGGTTTGAAAAAATGGACAAAAATAAATGTCCAATTTTCAAAACCTAGGGTATTTTGGATACAACTGGTTTTCAAAACGTGTTTTACAGCATAATGCTCTAAAAACATTTTTTTTACATTTTTTACAAGACCATAATTTTGTGAGCATAAATTTAATTTTGATAAAAAAGTATTTAGGAACTTTTTTTACTAGTCAATATATAGGAACGATGACTAGTGAAAATAGTGAAAAAAGTTCAAAAAAATATTTATGTGAAATATGTGACTATACTACGTCACGCAAGAGTCAATACGAAAGACATTTATCAACCGCAAAACATAATGGCAAGGAAAATGCTAGTTCGTGGCAAGTAAATGCTAGTGAAAAAGTTCCAAAATCCTTCAAGTGTATTTGTGGAAAAGAATATAAACACGACTCAAGTTACTACAAACATAAAAAAAAATGTTCATTTGTAGACAATTCATTGAATAATGAAGAAAATATTTCATTAATCACCGAAGAAATAGAAGAAAAGTACGAAGAAGAAAATCCAATGAATGCTACAATGATTCTTGAATTATTGAAACAAAACAATGAATTTAAAGAACTTATTATTGAACAAAACAAGAAAATTCTTGAACTTGTAACAACTAGTAATGTTACAAACAACAACAACATAACTAATAACACTA
>JACCEC013228777.1_pt1 | contig 14745 bp, 15 predicted proteins | sample 7450121 | NCBI WGS metagenome assembly JACCEC01 (sample SAMN15323455, study PRJNA562643) | freshwater metagenome | isolation source: river surface water | place: USA:Blue River Watershed | collected 2017-08-18 | reverse complement strand
CCTGGGCGGCCTGCCCAAGGGCGAGTTCCTGCGCGAGTTCGAGCCCGACTTCTTCTTCGACGACCAGACCGGCCACGTGAACCACGCCGCCCGCCAGGTGCCAGCCGGCCATGTGAACCATGCAGCCCGCCATGTGCCTGCCGGACATGTCGCCGGCGGCGTGTCCAACGAGGGCTGAGCCCGCGGCAGGCAGCGTCTGTTGCTGCGTGTGCGGGACCCGCCCCGGAATCAGTCGGGCGTGGCGCGTTGCGCAAGTGCGTCCAGCCTGCGGGCCTGACTGGCCTCCCGGGCTTCGCGGGCCTCGCGCTGGGCCAGCCAAACCGTCGAGGCGGCAATGACGACGCCGCCAGCCAAGGTCCACGCCGTGGGCAGTTCACCGAAAAGAGCCCACCCCAGCAAAGCAGCCCAGAGCAGCTCGAGAAACTTCACCGGCTGAGTGGCGGAGATATCGGCTGTCTTGAAGGCCCGCGTCATGCAGTAATGCCCCGAAGAACCCATCGCGCCGCACAGGAGCAGCAAGGCCCACTGGCCCGCGCTGGGCCAGATCCAAGGTCCGAGCAGGGCCAGCGGCAGGCCAAAGCAGGCCACGGTGAAGGTCTGCCAGACCACGATCACCTCCGGCCGCTCATGCCGCGTCAAGGCTTTCGTCAGCAGGTAGGAGCCCGCGAAAACGAAGGTCGAGGCCAGCATCACCAGCATGTAGCCACCGCCCTCGCCGGTGACCCGCGGCGCCATGATCAGCAGCACCCCGCAAAAGCCGGCAAGGGCAGCCACCCATCGCGCCCACCGCATCGGCTCACCCAGGAACATGGATGCGCCCAGCATGATCAGCAGCGGCCCGCTGAAGCTGATGGCGGTGGTGTCGGCCAGCGACACATGGACGACCGCAAGAAACCACAAGATGAGGCCGCCGGTGTGAAGCGCGCCGCGCAGGAACTGACCTGGAATGCTCAGGGGCCGCCAAAAAGCCAAACCGGCACGCAGCATGAGCGGAGTCAGCACGACGATGCCGGCGGCGTATCGCAGGAACAGGGTCTGGAAGGGGCCGATCTCCCGGGACAGGTCGCGCATTACGGCGTTCAGGAACACGAACTGGAGACCAGCCAGGCCGGCCCAGAGCATTCCGCGCAGCACCGGCGAGAGGCGGCTGGCGCGCCAGCGCAGGCGCGCCAGAAGACGCAGGGGAACGGGGCGGCGGAAGGCAGACATAGGGTCGGGGAACGACGACTATAGGTGGCCCGTTCAATCTGGCGGTTGCCGCACGCGACTGCATACGGCTACGAAATGAGTTCCAAAGGATTCAGCCCGGACGCCCGATTTGCGGGATTTCACGCCCCAGGACTTGAAACCGCCTCGGATGCCCCTATCATTAGCACTCGCCGGGGATGAGTGCTAACAATCGCCCTCCCCGCCGTTTCCGGGGCTGCCTGCGCAGCCCCACAGTTGGCAAACAAGCAAAACCCGTCAAGGAGAACATATGGCACTGATTCCTCAGAACGATCGCGTGATCGTCGAGCGCCTCGAGAACGAAACCAAGACCGCCTCTGGCATCGTCATCCCCGACAACGCCGCCGAGAAGCCCGACCAAGGCAAGGTGCTTGCCGTCGGCCCCGGCCGCCGCAATGAAAAGGGTGACCGCGTCCCGATGGAACTCAAGGTCGGCGACCTTGTCCTGTTCGGCAAATACAGCGGTCAGACCGTCAAGGTCGACGGCAAGGAGTTGCTGGTCATGAAGGAAGAAGACGTCTTCGCCGTGGTCCAGAAGTAATCAAGTCAGCGATTACTTTCACTCTACCCCTAATATTTACTGAATTTCGGAGTCCTAAAAATGGCAGCTAAAGACGTAGTTTTCGGCGGTGACGCACGTGCCCGCATGGTTGAAGGCGTGAACATCCTGGCCAATGCGGTCAAGGTCACCCTGGGCCCGAAGGGCCGCAATGTGGTGCTCGAGCGCTCCTTCGGCGCCCCCACCGTGACCAAGGACGGTGTGTCCGTGGCCAAGGAAATCGAGCTGAAAGACAAGCTCCAGAACATGGGCGCGCAAATGGTCAAGGAAGTCGCTTCCAAGACCTCCGACAACGCTGGCGACGGCACCACCACCGCCACCGTGCTGGCTCAAGCCATCGTCCGCGAAGGCATGAAGTACGTGGCCGCCGGCATGAACCCGATGGACCTCAAGCGCGGCATCGACAAGGCCGTCACCGCGACCGTCGAAGAGCTGAAGAAGATCGCCAAGCCGTGCACCACGTCGAAGGAAATCGCCCAGGTCGGCTCGATCTCGGCCAACTCGGACAGCTCGATCGGCGAGCGTATCGCCGAGGCGATGGAAAAAGTCGGCAAGGAAGGCGTCATCACCGTTGAAGACGGCAAGTCGCTGAACGACGAACTCGACATCGTCGAGGGCATGCAGTTCGACCGCGGCTACCTGTCGCCGTACTTCATCAACAACCCGGACAAGCAGGTCGCGCTGCTCGACAACCCGTTCATCCTGCTGTACGACAAAAAGATCTCGAACATCCGTGACCTGCTGCCGGTGCTCGAGCAGGTTGCCAAGGCTGGCCGTCCGCTGCTGATCATCGCTGAAGACATCGAAGGCGAAGCGCTGGCGACCCTGGTCGTGAACAACATCCGCGGCATCCTGAAGACTTGCGCCGTGAAGGCACCGGGCTTCGGCGACCGTCGCAAGGCAATGCTGGAAGACATCGCGATCCTGACCGGCGGCCAGGTGATCGCCGAGGAAGTCGGCCTGACCCTCGAGAAGGTCACGCTGAACGACCTGGGCCAGGCAAAGCGCATCGAAATCGGCAAGGAAAACACCACCGTGATCGACGGCGCCGGCCAAGCTGCTGCGATCGAAGCGCGCGTCAAGCAGATCCGCGTTCAGATCGAAGAAGCGACCTCGGACTACGACCGTGAAAAGCTGCAGGAGCGTGTCGCCAAGCTGGCAGGCGGCGTTGCCGTGATCAAGGTCGGTGCCGCGACCGAAGTCGAAATGAAAGAGAAGAAGGCCCGCGTCGAAGACGCGCTGCACGCAACCCGCGCAGCCGTTGAAGAAGGCATCGTGCCGGGCGGCGGCGTGGCCCTGCTGCGCGCTCGTTCGATCCTGACCCTGAAGGGCGACAACGCCGATCAGGACGCCGGCATCAAGATCGTGCTGCGCGCGATCGAAGAGCCGCTGCGCATGATCGTCACCAACGCCGGCGAAGAAGCGTCGGTCGTCGTGAACAAGGTCCTCGAAGGCAAGGGCAACTTCGGCTACAACGCCGCTAACGGCACCTATGGCGACATGGTCGAAATGGGCGTGCTGGATCCGGCCAAGGTCACCCGTTCGGCACTGCAGAACGCAGCGTCGATCGCTGGCCTGATGCTGACCACCGACTGCATGGTGTCCGAGATGGTCGAGGACAAGCCGGCTGCCGGCGGCATGGGTGGCATGGGCGGTATGGGTGGCATGGGCGGCATGGACGGCATGATGTAATAGCGTCCTGCCCGGTTGTCCGGTAATACGGGCAACCCGGTCACGAAACCCGCGAGCTTGCTCGCGGGTTTTTTTTCGTCTGTCACGTACCGCACCGATGATCAACGCTTGAGAATGATCAAATTTCTGTCCGGTTACCGATGACTCATTCGGAACCCGCAGTCACGAAGTCTTCATGGAATTGTGCCCGCAGTCTGTTACCGCACTCGCCCTTCCTGAAGGAGATCGTAATGCTGCGCAAAGTCACGTCGGCTGCCACCACCCGCACGCACCACCCCGCCACATCGGTCCAGAAGCGCTCGCTGTTCAAGACGACGGCAGAATGCGCGAAGGCCCTGCGCACGATGCCGATCGACCGCGAATGCCGGCGCAACGTTGAAAAGATCAAGGAAACATACCAGATCGATCTCGCGCTCGAGGCCAAAGCCATCTATGACACGATGCCCTTCGATGCGGCGGGCAAGCCGACGGTCGAAACGGTCACGATGGCCGCCGCGCATGAGCTGAGCATCTTCCTGATGGGCGCCACGGATTTTCTCGATTTTTACAACGTCACGGACCCACGGATGTCGCTGCTCGGCGCGATCAATCCCTCCCACCTGCAAAGGCTGATCGAATCATTCAATGAAACCTTCGTGTCGCTGCCGGCCGAGGACCGGCTTCGACTGGCGACGGTGATCCAGACTCGCGCGTTCGAAGAGCTGGGAACGCCGATCAGCGCCAGCGAACGCGCGTTGTCGCTGACGACACTCGCCCACCTGCCGCAACTCGATCGCGAGGAAGTGCTCGCACTGGTGGACTACGCGCATTGCACGACCGGGCAATTCATGCCGATCAACAGCGGGCTGCGACTGTGGAAGCATCACCAGATCCCGCAGGGCCGGGACCTGGTCGCTTGCGTCACCGATAAGATGCAAAGCGGGCTCGACAAGCTGGCGCAGCACGAGGACTTCATCCATCAGGGCGTGCTGTACAAGGGCGTGGCATTGAACAATCCGAGCGGTCCGTTGCGGCGCTCGTTCCTGGTGCCGGGTGAAACCATCACCCCCACGCCGCATCCGACGTCGGCGACCTCGGACAAGAGCCAGAGCTATGCTGACCCGCCCACTTTTCCGGCGGGCGCGGCCGGACGTGACTCGGAAGTGGTCTACCTCGACACACCGGGCATCCGCATCCACCTGTTCAACAACAAGGAAACCGTCGAGCAGAAGGAAGTGCTGATACCCGCCGGGATGGCGATGACTTGCCTGTCGTTGTCCGAAGTGCCGGCGGACTTGCGAGAGCGTTCGCACCGGCACCCGGTCTATTTCCTCAAGCCCGTACAGGCCGGGAATCCGTCCGAGGCCGGGCTGAGCTTCCAGCAACGGGTCTGAGCCCGCGCCGGGTCAGCGTCGCCAGCTCGGTTCACGCTTCTCGATGAAAGCCTGCACGCCTTCGAGCGCGGCTTCATCCATCATGTTGCAAGCCATCGTCTCGCCCGCCAGCTGGTAGGCCGCCTCGATGCCCATCTCTGCCTGCCGATAGAACATCTGCTTGCCCATCGCGATCGCCACGGCCGGCTTGGCGAGGATGCTGGACGTCAGCCTGGCAATCTCGGCATCCAGCTGCTCCTGCGCGACCACGCGATTGACCAGGCCGCGCGTCAGCGCCGCCTGCGCGTCAATGAATTCGCCGGTCAGCAGCATTTCCATCGCCTGCTTGCGCGGCACGTTGCGCGACAGGCCGACGGATGGCGTCGAACAGAACAAGCCGTAGTTCACGCCCGACACCGCAAAACGGGCATCCGACGCTGCCACCGCAAGGTCACACATCGCCACCAGCTGGCAGCCCGCCGCCGTCGCGATGCCCTGCACGCGCGCAATCACAGGCTGCGGCATCTGCTGGATCGCCAGCATCAGCTTGCTGCACTGCGCGAACAATTTCTTGTAGTACACCGCCGACGGCGAGGCGCGCATCTGCTTCAGGTCGTGGCCTGCGCAAAAGGCCTTGCCGTGCGCGGCCAGCACCACCACGCGGACCGACGCATCGGCCGCGATCGCTTCGATCTCCGCCTGCAGCGCCAGCATCATCTCTTCCGACAGCGGGTTGAAGCGCTCGCCGCGATTCAGCGTCAGCGTGCAGACGCCGTCGCTGTCGGTGCGCAGAACGTAAGGGGTGTCAAGCTGCGGTGAAGCGATCGTCATGATGTCTCCTCAGTGGCAATGTCGTTCTTATTCGTCGTCTTCGTCTTGTTCGTCTTGTTCGCCCTGCGGTTCGCCGAGGGACGGCGGTGGCGCATAGCTGGCCAGCAGTTCGACGCGGCTTTGCGGCGTCTCGAGGCTGATGCGTCCGAGCGCGCCGCTGCGATAGTCCTGCAGCAGCGTGTGCGCGGCCTTCTCGAAATCCAGTTCGCCGCCGCGCAGCCGGAAACCGCGCCGCGCCGCAATCGCCTCAACCACGCCGACACCGTCCAGTTCCGCAGCACGGAGGCCGTAACGGGCGGCAAGCAACTGAGGATAACGCTGCAGCAAGACCTCTGCAAGGAAGGCCGCGACCTCTTCTTCGATGATTGCGTTCACGCCGATTGCGTGGCTGGCCGCCAGCATCAGCCCGTCGGTCGGATGCTCGATCTTGGGCCACATCAGCCCCGGCGTATCGATCAGCACGATGTTATCGCCGAGGAAAAGGCGTTGCTGCATCTTCGTCACTGCCGGCTCGTCGCCGACTTTCGCGACACGCTTCTTCAGCAGCGCATTCATCAGCGTGGACTTGCCGACGTTCGGTATGCCCATGATCATCACGCGCAGCGGCTTGAGCACCGTGCCGCGGTGCGGCGCAAGCTTCAGGCAAAGGCCGGGAATCTTCGCGACATCGGCCGGCTTGCGGCAGGACAGTGCGACGGCATGCACTTGCGGCTGTGCGCTGTAGTGCGCCAGCCAGGCCTTCGTGGCGGCCGGATCGGCGAGGTCACTCTTGTTCAGCAGCTTCAGGCAGGGCCGCTGCCGCGCGCGCCGCAGGGCCTCGATCATCGGGTTGCTGCTGGCCTGGGGAATGCGCGCGTCGAGGACTTCGATTACCAGGTCGACCTTCTCCATCGACTCCGCGGCCTTCTTGCGCGCGGCGTTCATGTGACCGGGGAACCATTGGATGGACATGGAGGATCTCTTGCGCTGGAAAACGCGCTATTGTACCCGCGCGCCCCGGGCAGGCCGCGCAGGCGCCTGAACCGCTCAGTCCAGGCCGGCGAGCACCTTCAGGTGCGCGGCCACGCTGCGCCCGAGCGCAGACAGCGCATAGCCGCCTTCGAGGCAGCTGACGATGCGTCCTTTCGAATGACGCTGCGCGACCTCGACGAGCTGTCGGGTGATCCATGCGTAATCGGCCTCGACCAGCCCCATCGCCGCGATCTCGTCCTCGCGGTGCGCATCAAAGCCGGCAGAAATGAAGATCATTTCCGGCCGGTGCGCATCCAGCGCCGGCAGCCAGTACTGCCGCACCAGCTCGCGTATCGCATCGCCGCGCGTGTAGGCAGGAACCGGAATGTTCACCAGATTTGCCGGCGCGCTGCCGGCCGGATGGACGCCGGAATACGGGTACAGCGGATGCTGGAAAAAACTGACCATCAGCACGCGCGGATCAGCGGCAAAGGCATCCTCGGTGCCGTTGCCGTGATGAACGTCGAAATCGACGATGGCAACGCGCTGCAGCCCATGCACGGCCATAGCGTGGGTCGCGGCAATCGCAATGTTATTGAACAGGCAGAAGCCCATCGGGGTCTGCGGCGTCGCATGATGGCCGGGCGGACGGATCGCGCAGAACGCATTATCGGCTTCGCCGCTGATCACCGCGTCGGTCGCGGCAATCGCCGCGCCCGCTGCTCGCAGCGCCGCCAGCCAGCTGAACTCGTTGAGCAGGGTATCGGCGTCGATCGGATGGTATTCACCTGCCGGGGGCAGGTTGTCACGCACCCTGCCGATCGCCGCTTCGGTATGCACCAGCGACAGCGCCTCGACCGACGCGAGCGGCGCATCGCGAAAGTCGAGCAGGTTTGCGAGGCCGGACGCAATCAGCTGGTCGTCGATTGCCTGCAGCCGCGCGGGACACTCCGGATGCCAGTCACCCATGTCATGGCGCTTGCAGTCCGGGTGAGAAAAGATGGCCGTGGTCATTCCATCTATTATGCATCAGCGATGCATGCTCTATACTTGCGCGGACATGCGGGCAATTGCGCACGCGGCCGTCCTTACCTGCCTTGATGAAAACCCTTCCCGTCCTGCTTGCGCTCGCCTCGGCGTGCGCCTCATTCTTCCTGCCTTGCCCCGAAGCCGACGCCCGCGAAACACCGCAGGCCAATCGCACCGCCGTCAGGAAGGGGACGACGCCGGCGAAAAAGGCCGCCGATAAAAAGCTGGCGTCCGCAGGCGACGAGGATGCGCCGGAATTCATCAACTTCCTCCAGTGGCGTTCCGTCACGGAATTCATCGAGCAGGCCAGCGCCGAGCACGGACTGGACCGCGACGAGCTGCAATCGCTGTTCAGGCGCGTGCAGTATCTCGACAGCGTCGTCCGGCTGATCAATCCACCGCCCGCCGGCAAGGCGAAAAACTGGACCGCGTATCGCGAACGGTTTGTCGAACCGCGCCGGCTGAAGGCCGGCATCGCGTTCTGGGACCGGTATGAAGCGGCGCTCAGGCGCGCGCAGGACGAGTTTGGCGTTCCGGCCGAAATCATCGTCGGCATCATCGGCGTCGAGACCATCTACGGACAGTCGACCGGCAAGTTCCGGGTGCCGGACGTTCTCGCGACTCTGGCCTTTGCGTATCCGGATACGCCGAATCGCGAAACGCGGATGGAATACTTCCGCGGCGAATTGGTGCAGGCCTTGCTGTACGCGCGCGAGAACCACATCGATCCGTTCAGCCTGAACGGATCATTTGCCGGGGCGATCGGCTGGCCGCAATTCATGCCGGGCAGCATACGGCGCTTCGCCGTCGATTTCGACGGCGATGGCAAGATCGACCTGCGCAACTCCCCGGAAGACGCGATCGGCAGCGTTGCGAGCTTCCTCTCGCGGCATGGCTGGACTCCGGGGCAAGCGCTCACCTATCCGGTGCAAGTCACGCCGGACAAAGCGTGGGCGGCGTTCATCGGGCAAGGCCTTGAAGCCAGATTCACGCGCGCGCAAATGGAAGAATCCGGCGTCATCGTACCGGCGCAGGCATCCGACGCCGTGCTGTATGGCCTGGTCGACCTGCAGGATGATGACCGTCCTGTGCTGTACTGGCTCGGCACGGAAAATTTCTTCGCCATCACGCGCTACAACCGCAGCTACTACTACGCGATGGCCGTGATCGAACTTGGCGAAGCCATCCGCCTGCAGAGGGAAGCGCGATGACTGGCCACATCAAAGACGCCGATCCGTGCGACGACGCGCAGATCATTGCGCTGACACGCAGTTGGGTCGAGCACGCGGTGGTCGGCCTGAACTTGTGCCCGTTCGCGAATTCGGTCATGCGCAAGAACCAAGTGGATTTTTGCGTCAGTCACGCGCGTGATCCGCAGGCATTGCTGCAAGACCTGCTCGGCTGCGTCGAGTCGCTGCTGGCTGCGTCGGCCGAGGTCGTCGATACGCTGCTGCTGGTTCATCCGTGGGCGCTGACGGATTTCATGGAATTCAACGACTTCGTCGGCGATGCCGAAGCGCTGATCGAAGAAGCCGGGCTGGACGGCGTATTGCAGGTGGCGAGCTTTCATCCTGATTACCAGTTCGCCGGCGTTCCCGCCGACGACCCGACGAACCGTACCAATCGCTCGCCTTTCCCGACCCTGCACCTGCTGCGCGAAGAAAGCCTCGACAAGGCGATCGAAGCGATGCCCGACACCGATGCGATTGTTGAGCGCAACCTCGACACCTTGCGCCGGCTCGGCAACGATGGCTGGCTGACACTGCAGTCCCAAATCCGCGCTGCCGCAGGCCTGTAGCATGACCGTGGCCTGCTCGCCGCAAGGTCCGCTTTTCCCCTTCCCCACCCCGAACCGGCCGGCGCCCCCGGCCCGGCCGGCCTGATCGCTACCGCCGTCAGTTCGCCATTCGCCCTGCCGCACCGCTCCCGAAACCTTTTGGGAGCAAAACCATCCGACAGGCACCTTGCAACCGGCAAGACGCCAACAATAGTCCCTAGGCATTGACGATTATCAAATCGCAATATTTCCCAATTGGCTACAATTTGGAATTGCTAAAAAGAAACTATTTTGGATGATTTAACAATCTGGCAAAACACGGCGATGTCACTCATCAGGAGCTGAGCAATTATTCGTTATAAATCATGAATTTAGTTTCACGAGTCCGGGCCGGCGTGCTTGCAAAGCATTGTTTTTTTGCAAAACAAATTTACTTTGTTGCTAACACCCAATAGAATTTTCTTAGTAAATTAAGAAGATATTCAAGATCGGCTGCAACGGCTGGCGCGCAGATCCGGGAGTTCCGGGTCGCCTCTGTATCCCGCCACCGGCGCGTTTGATTCACCCCCTAGGGAACGCTTACGCACATGACGACTCAGTTTGACCCCCAAGACAGCAACCGACTCGCGGATCAGGTCGCGTACGACCCGAACAACTTGCTGGACTCACTCATCGAGAAACTGCATCTGAAAAATGATGCGGCCTTGTCGCGGGCCCTGGAGGTTGCTCCTCCGGTGATCAGCAAGATCCGCCATCGTCGGCTGCCCGTCGGCGCTTCGCTGCTGATACGCATGCATGAGGTCAGCGACCTGTCGATTCGCGAACTGCGAATCCTGATGGGCGACCGGCGCGAGAAATTCCGTATCAGCGACAAACAGTTCAAGCCGAAACTGGCGGACTGACTGCTGTCGCCGGCGGCGCCGGCCGCATGGCCGGCACGTTGATGCGTGGCCGTGAAGCGCGAGGCTGGCAGCGCGCCGACCATAAAAAAGCGGGATTCCGGTTTGACCGGAATCCCGCTTGATTTTTCAGGCTGCGTCAGCCGGATCAGGCCGGAAACACGCCCGTAGACAGATAACGATCGCCGCGATCGCAAACAATGAACACGATTACTGCGTTCTCCACCGTACGGGAAATGCGCAGCGCAACTTCGCAGGCCCCCGCCGCGGAAATGCCGGCAAAAATCCCTTCCTCGACTGCCATCCGGCGCGCCATTTGTTCGGCAGCGGCCTGGCTGACGTTCTCCACCTGATCGACCCGGCTGCGATCAAAAATCTTCGGCAGGTAAGCTTCCGGCCATTTGCGAATGCCCGGGATCTGCGACCCCTCTTCCGGTTGCGCGCCAATGATCTGGATAGCCGGATTTTTTTCCTTCAGGTAGCGCGACACACCCATGATGGTTCCCGTGGTGCCCATCGCGCTGACAAAGTGCGTGATGCGTCCGTCGGTGTCGTGCCAGATTTCGGGCCCGGTACTTTCGTAATGAGCGCGCGGATTGTCGGGATTCGAGAACTGGTCAAGGATCTTGCCCTTGCCTTCCTTCTGCATCTGCTCGGAAAGGTCGCGCGCATACTCCATGCCGCCGGCCTTCGGCGTCAGGATGATTTCCGCACCATACGCAGCCATGCTCTGGCGGCGTTCCAGGCTCAGGTTCTCCGGCATCAGCAGGATCATCCGGTAGCCCTTCATTGCCGCAGCCATCGCGAGCGCGATGCCGGTATTGCCGCTGGTCGCTTCAATCAGCGTATCGCCCGGCTTGATCTCGCCGCGCTCTTCCGCTCCCCTGATCATCGCCAGCGCCGGTCGATCCTTGACGGAACCTGCAGGATTGTTGCCCTCGAGCTTGCCGAGGATGATGTTGTTCCGCCTTGCGGCCTCATCGCCGGGAATGCGCTTCAGTTGTACCAGCGGTGTATTGCCGACCAGATCCTCGATCGAGTGAAATTGCATGGCGGTCTTTGTGTCGATTGAAACAGGTAATCCGCCATTGTAATTTAATCCGCTTCCCGCCTGCGGCCGCTCAGGATTTCTGCCGCAGGCGGGATGACGCGCTATTTGCCGGCGGCAGGCTTGGCAGCGCGATCCGCGACCTTGCCGTTCGCGGCAGCGGCCACCGGCTTGGCTGTCGGAGTGAAGGTTTGTCCGTTCACCGTCAGGCCGGCGGCGGAAAGCTTGACCGCATTGCGCCCGCCTATGCCCTTCACGCGCTGTTCGAGGTCAGCCCAGTCCTTGAAATTTCCGTGCGTGTTGCGTTCGACGATGATGGCCTTCGATGTAGACGGACCGACGCCGGCAATGCCATCAAGCGCGGCCTGGTCTGCCGAGTTCACCTCCACAGCGGCCAGTGCAGTTCCTGCAAACAGCGATGACGCGGACAGCAGCAATGCGAATCGTTTCAGCATGGTGTACTCCGAAAAGTTTTGATCGGGATGAACTGGCACGCTGGCCGTGATTGACGCGCCGGTGTGCCGCCATGATTAAACGTGAAGTACGCCGCTGCAGGCAGAGATGATGGAATGATTGTTTTGCATCTGCCCGGATCAACACGCAGTGTGACGGGCAGTACAACGCGGGGCGGGCGCCCCGCGCGGGGACATGCCGTTCAGGCCTGATTCAGCACGGACAATTCTTCGCTGCGTCGCGGCGCATAGCTTTCCCACTGGCTGCAGCCGGGGCACTGCCAGTAGAACTGCTTGGCCTTGAAGCCGCAATGGCTGCACTGGTAACGCGCCAGCTTCTGCGCATAGCCGCCGACGAGGCTCTTCATCATCGACAGTTCCGGCAGCCGCTCTGCCGGCGCGTACATCAGCCGCGCCTCGATCAGCTTGTCGAGCGCCAGCAGGGTCGGCATGCGCCGGAGCTCATCGGTCACCAGCTGGTTGGCGGCATCGGGACCGGCGAGGTCGAGCTCGGCGCGGAACACGACTTCAAGCAGATCGATGGCCGGCGCTTCGGCCAGATAGCCTTTCAGCAGTTTCAGGCCCTCGCCTGCACGGCCGACCGCGCGATAGCCGTCCATCAGCCGCTGCGCCACCAGCCCGACGTGCGCGGCACTTTGCTGCTCGACGCGACGCCATGCGCGCAGCGCGCCTTCGGTATCGCCCTTTGCCAGCAAGGCATCGCCGATCAGGAGGGTCGCCCGCACATTGTTGCGGTCATGCGCGAGCGCTTTTTCGAGGGTCGCGAGCGCGGCATCCGCGTTCACGTGCACCAGTTCGTCCTGCGCCAGTTCGCAATGGAATTGCGCAATTTCTTTCTGGTACGCGCCTGCGCCGGACGCCTGCAGTGCCAGCGCAGCCTCGATCGCGCGCTTCCATTCCTTCTCGCGCTGATAGATTTCGAGCAGCGCACGACGCGCCTGCGGGCCGAACGGCGTGTCTGCCAGCTGATTGAAGGTCTCTTCTGCCCGGTCGAGCAGGCCGGCCTTCAGGTAATCCTGACCGAGCTCGAAACGCGCCTGCGCCGCCATCTCGGGCGCGAGGTCAGGCCGCGACAGCAGGTTCTGATGCACGCGCACCGCGCGTTCGATGTCGCCGCGACGCCGGAACAGCTTGCCAAGCGCAAAATGCAGTTCGGCCGTTTCCGGATCGAGTCGCGCGATATCGACGAAGACGTCGATCGCCCGGTCAGGCTGCTCGTCGAGCAGCGCATTCAGGCCCTTGTAGTAGCTGCGCGGCAGGCTGCGCGATTCCGAAATCACGTGACGAATGTCGACGCGCGCGGCGATCCAGCCCAGCGCAAAGAAAAACGGGACGCCAAGCAGCCACCAGGTTTCAAACTCCATTCACACTCCTCACAGTCCGACCTGCTCGATCAGTGCCTCTGGCGCCGGCGGCTGCAAGCGGGCGGAGGCGATCTCGGCGGCTTCCTTCTTGTATTGTTCAAATTCCTTGCGGCAGCGATTCATCTCGCGGCGATAGCGCAACAAGGTGCCTGCCATGCCCAGCACACCCATCGCCGCACCGGCGACCAGGAAAATGAGCAGCAGCACAATCAGCGGCGATCTCGCCTGCACGTTCCAGAAAAGTTGAAGCACCACTTCATCGGTATTCTTCAGTGCGAAACCGAAGAACACGATGAACAGCGCAACGGCAATCAGCCGGACAAGTATTTTCATCGCCAAAACGCCGTGACCGGCATTTCAATAGTCGTGGCGAAATTGTACGCGAAAAGAAACAGCGTCCCGACACGGCATCGGGCTTCCCGCACACGAAAAAAAACGGCACCCGAAGGTGCCGTCCTGCGTCTTGGCTACCAGGCCCGCAAGGGCTCAGTCGTCATGAATCGGATGTCCGACCATGGCGTCGACGCGTTCGCGCAATTCCTTGCCCGCCTTGAAATGGGGCACCCGCTTGCCGGGCACCACCACCGTCTCGCCGGACTTCGGATTGCGACCGATCCGAGGTGGCCGGGTGTTTGTCGCAAAGCTGCCGAAACCACGAATCTCGATGCGCTGGCCAGCGACCAGCGCATCACTCATGGCGTCAAGCAGCGTCTTGACCGCGAAATCCGCATCCTTGGCTACCAGCTGCGGATAACGCTCGGCCAGACGGGCGATCAGCTCCGACTTCGTCATCGGTCAGGCCTGCATCAGCCCTTGTTGTCGAGCTTGGCCTTCAGCAGCGCGCCGAGGCTGGTCGTGCCCGATGCCGCAGCGGAATCGCTGGACATCTTCTGCATCGCTTCCTGGGTCTCTGCGTTGTCCTTCGCCTTGATCGACAGCTGGATGCTGCGTGCCTTGCGGTCGATGTTGATGATCATCGCTTCGACCTGGTCGCCGACCTTCAGGTGCGTGCCGGCATCTTCCACGCGATCGCGCGAGATTTCCGAAGCGCGCAGGTAGCCTTCGACTTCATCGCTCAGCGCGATCACGGCGCCCTTCGGCTCGACCGCCTTGACGGTACCAGTGACCAGCGAACCCTTGTCGTTCATTGCGCTGTAGTTGTTGAACGGGTCACCCTCGAGCTGCTTGACGCCCAGCGAGACACGCTCGCGCTCGACGTCGATTGCCAGCACGACAGCTTCCAGCTCGTCGCCCTTCTTGAACTTGCGCACGGCTTCTTCGCCGGCTTCGGTCCAGGACAGGTCCGACAGGTGCACCAGGCCGTCGATGTTGCCAGCCAGGCCGAGGAACACGCCGAAGTCGGTGATCGACGTGATCGCGCCCTTGACCTTGTCGCCATTCTTGTGCGACATCGCGAAATCGTCCCACGGGTTCGCCTTGCACTGCTTCATGCCGAGGCTGATACGGCGACGCTCTTCGTCGATCTCGAGGACCATGACTTCGACTTCGTCACCCAGCTGGACAACCTTCGACGGCGCGACGT
>JACCEC012531888.1_pt1 | contig 14752 bp, 8 predicted proteins | sample 7450121 | NCBI WGS metagenome assembly JACCEC01 (sample SAMN15323455, study PRJNA562643) | freshwater metagenome | isolation source: river surface water | place: USA:Blue River Watershed | collected 2017-08-18 | reverse complement strand
CGCTCTGGGTCCACGGATTCATAATCCTGTAATACTCACCCTTATTCTCCCCCGTACTCGCCGACCATTGCCAGTTCCCTGAATTGACCGGAGCATTGATATCGATCAGCTTCTGCGAGAAATACTCCTCACCCCACCTCCAATCCACCCCAAAATTCTTCACCAAGATTCCCGAAACGATCAAGCGGGCTCTGTTATGCATATACCCAGTCTGATTGAGCTCCCGCATACCCGCATCGACCGCAGGGAATCCCGTCCGCCCCTCACACCACGCCTCAAATACCTTCTTCGGATTCTTCCAAGCGATCTTCTCATAATCTGACCACATTGGTCGATTAGGGCCCTTGTAGTTCACTACGTGTGGGAAGTATTTGGCGACATAGTACCAGAACTCACGCCATAAGAGCTGATCATTTAGACCGTGGTGGACGCCCAGCTTCGCCGCAATCTCCCAGAAACACTCACGAATCGAGACACAGCCAAAGTTGATATATGCCGAGAGAAGCGTCGTCGACTTGGAGAGCACATTCCGATCATTCGCATATCCCTTAAATGAGCCCATCTTGGAGAGGCGCTTCAGAGCCTCCTTCCGACCACCGTGATAAATAATCTCGGGATTGGGTGTATACAACTTCGACAAATCCGCAATACTCTTTACCTTCTCCGTCCCGGGAACGGTCATCGTGGATGCCTTCTTCTCCAACTTCTTGAGAAGCGCCTTTGAAACCTTTGCCGGCTTTGGGATTCCAGTGGACCCTCCCTTGGTCGCCAAACCGATCTTATACGCATTGTTCTTGAAAGGGGTATACTTTGTGTATGTAGCGCCATCCGCCTTGAGGAAGGATCCCATCGGCATCAAGAGGTAATCCTCCGAAGAGTTGTCAAAGCGGATTCCCTCCCCCTCACACCACTTCCGGATCTCCGCATCACGATCAATCGCATAAGGTGTGTAATCCATATTGCAGAAGACCGCTTCAAATGGATATGCCTTATAAATCGCCTTGAGCGCATCGACATTCTCATCGCGGACCATCAGGAGGCCTCCGGGGAGTTCCCTGGAAAGCTCATCGAGGGACTCAAGGAGGAACTGGAAGGAGTTATCGGAGAAATACTTGTTCTTCTTCTTATCAGACTGCTCAGGGGTAAAGATGAATACGGGAAGGACGCTCTCATCGGTCTCCTTGAGAGCGTGGATCAGACCGAGATTGTCCTCAATGCGATAGTCACGGCGGAAGATAAAGAGGGACTTTTTGGGAGAGGGGGAGGGGGATCCTGCAGAGGCTATCGCAACAGGATCACTTGATGTTGATTCTGAAGCCATTTTCTTTATACAATCTTGATTCAAATCGATCTATTCTACTACTCTTGATCATCACAATTATCTTTAACCCGATGCCGGTATAAAGGATTTTTGATCTATGTTGGATAGATCAAGAGTTTTTATCCATCAAATATAAGCAAAGATGGATCTGACGACTCCTTGCAACCTTCTGGAGATCTCTGATCTCCCAAGAAAGTTGAATCTACCATCTGATGGTAATCAAATGGAGAGAGAGGAGCATCAGTGCCAAATCTGTTGTGAGGATCGATCCGCGAAGGATATGGTCTTTGGGGCGTGTCCCAATAGCGATAAGCACATTTTCTGCCGACAGTGTATGAATGACTGGAAGCTGATTGCCTATAAGAGTTCCAGTAAGATCGATTGTCCAACGTGTCGCACTTTTATCCTCGATTCGAAGAAGATCAAAGTATTCGATCTTCGGGGTAAGACGAAGAAGAATGAGGGTTCTGACAAGAGAGAGGAAGACGAGATTCCATCAAAGAGTCGAAAGAGTGGCTGGGAGAAGGTGCTTCTCAAGTATCATATCAAAGAGGCAGAGGATAAGATGACGAATCCAAATCCAAATCCAAATCCGATCCATCCTCCCTCTCCTGGAACGATCCATATATCTGGTTTACTTGGAGAAGAGGATGACGAGGATGATGAGGATGATGAGGATGATGAGGATGATGAGGATGACGAGGATTTTATGAAGGGTTCTGTATCATCGTCATCTTCTATATTGAAGAAAGAGGGATATGACCCGGATGATTTTACGCATTGTTACTTTGATGAGACTACCGAATACTCTATTGACATTAACAAAGAAAGGAGTAATAAAGATCGGGTCTTTTTGGATGCTCTATCGAATGTATACAAGAAGATGTATGAGGGACCCTTGGATCATTTCTCAAGTATCACCAATGAGATGCTGAAGCGGAATCTTCTGAATAACAACGAGTTCAAGAAGTGGAATGAAGTGGTAGTGAGTATCTCTCCAGAAGAAGCAGAGACGCTTGTTCCTTCGTCGATTCTTGCTCAAGTGATATCAGCAACCAAAATGGGTACTAACATATTTGAAGGAATGACGCATACATCATCTATCTTCGCACCAAGTGGTGGATATGACCAAATCTTTATCGCAAATGTGAAGAAGCTTCTCGATAACAAGATGGAAGAGTATGAAGTAGATGAGGTGACCGGTCTCAAGAACGGTGAATATAAGCTCTACTCCTACACCGAGTCAAACAAGCTCTTCTTTACGGCGACCTATAAGAATGGCGTCAAGGAGGGAGTGGCGAAGTACTATTACCCGAATGGTATGGTAGCGATTGAGTTGACTTACTGTTATAACACGATTGAAGGACCCGTTAAGTGGTATTATCCGAGAAAGGCAAGTCTAATGGATGGTCTAACGGGTACCGGAACGTGTAAGGGATCAGTGGCAATCGATACATATATGGTGACTGATAATGGAAAGCCCTACATTATCGATTACTTCTATATGTATAATAAAGATGGAGGTTTAATTATCAAGCATCATCTGAGTGCGACGAAGAGGGAAGAAGGTGCTGCCGCCACTACTACTACTTCTCAGTATCTATCACATTTAGATGGTCCATTTGAATACTACTTTGAGAAGAAGTTAGAGTCTCAAACCAAAAATCTTGATGATGATCATCATTATCCCGAATCGCCTGAAGAGGCCTTATCCTCGCTTGTGAATCATAAGTTGGTGATTAAGGGAACGGCAAAGGAGGGAAAGATCATAGGTGATACCAAGTTATATTACTTACCAGTCAGAAAGGACGATAATCAACCATCTGATCATCCATTGTGTGAGGAGCCCAATAAACCAACTTTTATGGAGAGATTAAAGAGAGTATTTACCCGTTCTCCCAAATCTGCGCCTCTACCAGATCCTCCTATCCAAGCGTCCCCATCAACCTTCCTGGCTCTTCTAAAGGAAGAGCAGAAGGTAGCCTCATCTCCCACGATTCCCGTAGGGAATCTTTGTATCGAATGTTGCTTTGATGATGATGGTTTTTTAACAGGAGAGCTGAGAAAGTATCGGCAGGATGGAAGCCTCTATCAAGTGTGTAACTATCTCAATGGGAGGATTTTCCCAATGGGCTACAAAGAGTATTACTCGAACGGTATGGAAAGAATCACGATTTCAGAGGGTGGGGAACTCCGTAAGTATAATCGTGAAGGTCGGATTGAGTTGGAGGTAGATGGAATGTTTGATCCCCAAACCGGAAAGTTTACTTTTGATAGTGATATGATCCTCTATTATCGCGGAATGCGCGATCAAGGGTATGGGGAGATGGTGAAGATTCCGTTTAAGAATGGGTATGTAGATGGTGACTTGGATATCTATACGCCATCCGGTCGCATCTTTATCTCCGTCAAGTGTCAGAAGGGTGTGATGACGGGTCCCTACAGAGAGTATCTACCAGATTGGATGATTGCGGATGTGAGGGAACCATATAAGGGTATGGGAGCATCGAACAAGCCGATGTTAATGCCTGCGAACTGTCGCTTCGAGAAGTTCCTTCAAGGGGTGACTCTAAGGCTACATCGAGATCGGGTTATGCAGACAACGGATTCCGTTCTATTTCAGGGAGATGGAAAGACGAAAGGGTATCCAGTTGATTCGATGATTGTGATGCCACACTCTTCACTCAAGACAACGATCTTTGGTCTCTCGAAAATCAGTGGATCTGGGGCGTCGATCTACAAGATCTATCACAAGCTGGAGAAAGAGATGTCTGACTGGATAAGCTCTCTTTGGAAAGTCCAATGTTTTCCGGCATTGATACCAGAGCCATATAGACTCCACAAAGAGGTTTCTGGATACAACAATAATGAGTATCACGGGAAGTATATCGAGTATTTCCCGGATTCTCCAGACCAAATCAAGTATGATATCGACTTTGAGTATGGCCTCTATCACGGCGTCTACCGTGAGTATCGTCTGGTGGGTGGGAAATCTCAATTGATTATTGAGGGTAACTATTCGACGGATTACAAGAATGGTTCCTATCGCGAGTACCATCTCAATGGCAATATTTCGGTCTTTGATGAGTATCTGAATAACACACCCAATGGTTTATGCCAAAGGTACAATGATAAGGGGATTCTTGTCGATGAACGGAGATATGAGAATCATACACTTCAGGGTGAGAATCGGAGATTCCGGGATGATGGATCGGCCATCTCGGTGATCTCTTACACCAATGGCCGAATGAATGGTAATGCGTCCTACTATTATCCTCCAAGTGCTGGGGCTGGTAGTGGAGAGATCTATCCGGGAAAGTTTGGGAATGTCCAGCTGATGAGTTCATACCTTCACGGCGCACTTCACGGTTCTTATCAATCCTTCTATCCAAATGGAAATCTAATGCGTAAGTGTGCATTTTTCAATGGGAAGTATAATGGGAGTTATGAGACCTATTATGAGAATGGTCAGCAAGAGTTCTCCATCACATTCGAACTGGGAAAGATGATCACATCCTCGGTAACTCATTACAAGGCGAATGGGGAAGAGGTGCGAATCCAGCATCCGAGCTATTACCAGACGATTACGCAGATTGTGGGTGGACGTGCTGATCGGGCAAACTACTTGGTCGGATATCAGATCCAATAAGCGGACTAATTAAAAGATTTTATGTATAAATTCTATTACGGATTTCAGTAATAGAATAGATTATATTAGATTATAATATTGATGGAAAGTAGATAAGTAGGAGAGTATATAGAGAATGGTTGCAATTCAATCCAAGAGGAATCTCGATCCAGATGTCCAGAAGAGATTGATTGATTACATCTTACCATTTATCAATCAAAAGATGGATAGTAAGGATAGGTTTATCACTATTCAGCCAAAGAGAGTAAATCCAGCGCACGTTTCAATTGAGAAGATGGTAAAAGATAAGATTACGATTCACCAGCGGATGTTTTCGGATTGGAAGCCTGAGGGAATCTGGGGATCAGGGAAGTTTAATCTGAGAGATCTTGAGTATACTTGGTTAAACTTCTCGTATCAAGAGGCGATGTATCACTGGATTGACCCTACCAAGAATGACTTTTATACATTTGAGTTGAAGAAGAGTGCAAAGATCTATGTGATTGAGTCAAATCGAAAATCATTAGATAGATTTATCAAGAAATATAGGTATCAACCTACAGAGAATGATGGTAAAATATCAGGTATTCAGACGAAGCTTAAAAAAGAATCTCATCGACTGGCAACGAAGAAGGAGATGATAGATAAGATCATGGCTAACCTGATTTCCTGGGAGAGATTACAAAAGGATGGCTATGATGGCATCTACTTTCCGCATTATCGAAAGTTCGCCCATTTTGATAAACTCCCCTATTGGTTCTCTACGATCGATGTTACCTCAATCTGCATCTGGAATCCCGAGGCAATCAATGGTCTCAAAAAGATTCCCCTCGATCGTCGTGTAGAGGCCTTTCTCAAGTTGTCCTCTTCATCATAAAAGAGCCATATTTATCAATCTTGGCTCTCCCTTCGGGCGAGCAGATTGATCGCAAGTAGTATATCTGTTAAAATCTCTTTAAGTTTACGTGGTATACGGAGTATACTCGAGATGTAGACCTTTTCTCATTTCTTTCATATACTCGATCAGATAGATCTTGTGGCGGAGTGCGGAGGTGCTCCATCCGTGGCTGGTGCGATCGTGGAAGTGGATCGGGATCGGGAGGTCGCATCCCGTAAACTGCTTACCCACATAATCATCCCCGAGAATGCGAAGATCCGGGTTGAGTGCCTCCAGACCCGCCAAGAGCTCCGCCTCCGTAGAATAGATGAAGATCTTGTCAACATAACGGCAACCCTCTACCAGAATCTTGCGCTCGGGGAAAGAGAGAATGGGCTTGTTCTTGCTGGGGCGATCGATCGTCGGATCGGTCTGAAGGAAGGCGACCATCAGATCCGCGCGCTCCTTACCATCCTTCAACATCAATGTATGACCGGCGTGAAGGAGATCGAAGCACGATGCGGTGACGCAAATCCTGCGTCCGATATTCTCCATACGGTAAAGGCTTATCTCCTCCAGGGTGGTTGATGGATACTCCATACTGTAATGTATGATGCGTTTTTTAATATACTCTATACTCGGATTTTATTTAGTTAATTTTTCCGTAGTCTTATACCAATGGGTTAAAGAGATTTTGAAAAGAGAGAGTATAAGGATCGATATCAACCCGTTTGATAGATCTTTAATATACAACGAGTATCAAGGATATATCCATTGCAGGTAGTTGCAAGTCGTCACTGTCAGTTTAAAGAGATCTCTCCAAAAGATGAAAGTTGTAGAGAGTTATCAATATGATTGTCCACAGCATCTGGTAAAAATCGAAAGAGCTATTTATTCGAACGGTATGATTGATCGAATCGATCACGAGTATTATGAATCAGAGGAGAATTATCTTAAGTCAGGACGCCTCAAGGCGATTATGACCTATATAGATAATAAGATGGAAGGTATCCAGATGTATGATAATGACTTATATGAGTATAGTACACCTGATACGGCTAAAGATGTGTCACTCTTGGCTCTCCCTTCGGGCGAGAAGATTGATCGCAAGTCGTCACTCTTGGCTCTCCCTTCGGGCGAGCAGATTGATCGCAAGTCGTCACATCAATGTTCAACATCTCCAGAAGGTAGCAGGGATTCGTCAATTACATACTATGTATGTAATAAGAACAAGAAGGATGATATCGAGAAAGAACTTGGTCATAAATATATGATAGAGTTTTATAATGTAGATGGTTCGCTGTATGGTGCGACGATTGACACGCCGTTGACATACTATATCCACTACAATGAAGAGCTCCGTGGCAATGTGATCACATTTGATGAGAAAATTTACAGAATGTATTTCCATAAAAATTGTCTATTGAATGGTGTAGCGATCCATCACAATCATCTTGGTTTACTCCTCACAGAGGAAACATATGAAGAGAGATATATTGATGGAAATGTGGAAACCCGGATGTATTCGTTGCCAGCTTAAAGAGATTTCACTTAAGTTAATATAAGGATCTATAAAAATTTTTTATTGATTAAATCCATAAAAAATGCCCCCTTGTCGTATGTGTCGGAGCAACTGCTCAGCGGCGGAGCTCACCTCCATTTGCCACAAGTCTGACAACCATAGTATTTGGTGTAACACGTGTATTGCGGGTATCATCGAGAAGGCTCCCAAGAATGCGCCGGTGATTGCTCGTTGTCAGCTATGTAACAGCGAGAATGTGATTGAGTATAACTATGATCAGGAGCTGGTAAAAACTGATAAGGTTACCTATGTGAATGGCCAGATTGATGGCATCTTCCGGGAGTATTATGATGCGGAGCGTACACAGGTGATGTATGAGGCGGAGTACAAGCAGGGTAAGGTGGATGGCTACTTCAAGGAGTATGATCAGGAGACGGGATGCCTTCTGGCGATTCTCAACTACGTCGATGATATGATGGATGGTGTCCAAATGTATTACAACGATCTCTTTGAGGATGGTGAGCACGGAGTGGCAAAGGAGGCTGCCTATCAGATGGGTATTCGTCAGGGTGCGACCACCTACTATGCTCGGAATAGTGCCAGATATGCGCAAAATAACAAGGGGAAGAGGGAGTATACGGAGGAGCAGCTTGGCAGGATTTACAAGATCGAGTTCTACAAGGATGGTAAGCTGGATGGTCAAACAACGACGTACTATATCCATAACAACAAGAAGATCCCCAAAAAGCAGGAGAGTTATAAGAATGGAGAGCTTCATGGTGAAGTGATCACATATGATGAGGGGGGGAATGAGGTGACTCGTGTGGAGTACTGCGAGGGTAAGATCCATACGGGCAAGTTCGAGGAGACGGCGAAGATTCGAGTGGAGGGCGATGCAGAAGATATCGATGTGATCTTTTCCGGATCTCGCCTTAATGGGGGACTTGAGGGTGATGTGATCTATTACCGGATGAATGGAGAGAAGCAACAGGTTTATCTGAGGGAGTTCTATGAGAATGGCTATAAGAGTGGTAAGTCGATCTATTACAATCATCACGGATCTGTTGTGAAGGAGGAGACGTACAAAGAGGGATCGCTTCACGGTGATGTGGTCACATATCGGTATTCAAGTAAGCTGAGTGGAATCAAGATCCGGAGCCCAGAGGAGGCAAAGAAGGCTGCGGCTGCGGCTACTACTGCTACGGCAAGCGCCAGTGCAGGAGCGGGAGCGGGTATGAGCAATGGTTACAAGACCTATGATGAGCTGATGAAGGAGAAGGAGGAGCTTCTGGCAAAGATCGCCGCAGAGGAGGCGGCTAAGCCGGGTTCTATGGGAAACTTCTCGAGTAGCGGTGGATTTGGTAGCATTGGAGGTGATGGAGATGGCAAAATCTCCGGTGTCTCCTTCTCCAGCAAAATGGGTTTCGGGTTTTAAGATCGATTGATCAAATAAACATTAAATAATACAATTTATAGATTAAATCATTCTATTACCATTCTCGGTAATAGAATGATTACAATGAGCGGTTTATTTTTCCCGAAATCATTGGAATTATATTCTCTAAGAGTATAGAACCAAACCGAATAAAAACGAAGGATGACAACGATTCGTTCCAAGGATCACATTGAGTCGATCTGTGCCCCGGTGGGTGGTGTAATTCGCAAGGATATGGAGATTGGTGGAACAGATTCTCTGGATGCTGACTATGCTCCCAACAATGTCGCTATTCCTTCGGGAATCCCTGCCTCTTACTGGAATGACTGGGGTAATGATATCTTTGATGGCTGGGGTTTCTTCTATATCTTCAATGTCGCGACCAATGAGTACTATTTTCCCAAGTTTTACATTGATAATGAGAGCAATGGCCGGATGATCACCAACCAGTTCAATGCCTTTGATCGTACCTTTACGATTGTTCACGGCTATCCTGTGGAGGGTATCTACAAGTTCGATGTCTCAGTCAATGATCCCAACTTCCAGTTTATCTTTGGCGCATATGGTGATATGGGTTCCGACAATGACACGGAGAATACCAATGAGACCCAAGGTTACTCGCTGAATGGCCAGAACTTCACTCTCTATTACAATCGTAATGTGGAGGAGGGTGACCTGGTGGAGCGCTTCTTCTCCTACTTTGTCCCTTATGAACCGAGCCTTAACAACTCGAAGACCTACTCGGACTTCCTCACGAATGATGATGAGCTCTCTCTCTACTCTGTTCCTGTATACAAGGGTATCACTGTTTACTTCTCGAAGCAGAATGATGTGAAGGATTGGATCATCAATGATCTCTTCCTTGCCATTGGTCGTAATGGGAGACAGATGTTTAATTTCAGTCTCCAGAACTGCTCGGGTTATGATGCATACCGCTTCTACCAGGCTCGCGCCGTGAAGTTCGGCTTCCCCCGTATGAAGTACAGTGACTACATCCGAATCTATCAGGATTAATCTTTATCTTTATCATTATCGATTAAGATAGAGTAACAAGAGTTTTTATATATAAAATGATTTTATTACCAGTATTCGTAATAAAATGATATATGATATTATATATAAAAAGGAAGGGTGAAGGGAAACCTTGGTTTCCCTTCGAGGAGGTAGGGTCAAGCCCGATCTGAGCCGAAGGCTCGATCGGCAGATGGAACCGCCACGGGCCTACGGCCCTGGTTAGGTTCCTACCTACTTATCAACATAGACAGTCTTCACCACAAATGCAACCACTAAGATGACCAGAAGGACAATCAGCCAATAGATGGTGCTATTGGCAGTGAGGAAGCGGTTGATCTTGCCCATCACGCTCTTATCCTTGGGCTTCTCGAGATCCTCCAGAGGGGTCTCACCAGCGGCGGCTTGAACGACACGACGACGGCGCCTCTTACCACCCGCCGAACCCACATCCTCAATCTGAACCTCAGGCCCGGGTCTCTGAGGAGGCATAGGGCCGCCGCCACTCATCATTTGAGGGCCCATCCCCTGTCCACCTACCATATTGGGCATCATCATTTGACCTCCACCCATCATCGGACAACCACCCATCATTGGACCGCCACCCATCATATGGGACATCGGCATCTGGACAGGAACCGCAGGGAACGTAGGAACTGGCTCCGAATAAGGCGGCTCAAAGCTCCACATCGCCATACCTGCCGAAGGATTCTGATAATTCATTCCCATCTGAGGCATTGTGAAAGGATTGTTGGGGGCGAACTGCTGAGCATATCCGCCGGCATAAGGGATGCCACCAGGACCCATCATCATCTGGGTCTTGGCCTTATACGCATTATCCTCAATCTTCGAGGAACTCATACGAGGATCGACGCGGAGCTGAACACCCGTATTGGTATAGACCTGCGCAGGGAACTGATCATTGCTATGATTGATTGACATTGCATAAGGATTCGAGGCAAATCCTTGGTTTCCTATGTATTTATAGGTGCTCTCACGACTTCCCACAAATGTCTCCAGATTGGATGGCTGTGGTTGTACCATATATCCACCACCACCCGAATAACTTCCCTGAATCGTTGTATTGAGCTGTGTTACAGGAACACCAGGGTATGTGACATTCGAATTCATCGGATTGGGGTTCGAATACTGATCACACATAGGCACGTCAAAATAACCTTGATCGAAAACAGGTGCTTGGTAAGATCCCTGACCGTATGACATTTCTATCTCTTTTTTAACTCTCTTCTGGATAAGAATACTACTATAAGTATCTCAGATTTTTCTCGGGGTCAACCTAAAGAGATTTTTACTATAAATAGGTGCTTCTGAACTTTTCTGACGCAATTTTGATTGATCAAATCACGGATTACCCAGTTTCAACAATCGATCTAAAGGGTATTCTCACTAAAAGATATACTTGATCTGATACTTTCAGTAAGAAAAATGAAGAAATCCCTGATCGAAGAGTATTTTGACTATCAACTCGAGTATGAGAATCGATATGGTCCCAAGACATTGATCCTGATGCAAGTCGGATCTTTCTTTGAGTTCTACGGCGTCGACAATGAGAAAGAGAAGATCGGCAATGCCCGTGTGATCGCCGACTTACTCAATATCCAGCTCTCGCGCCGTGACAAATCCGTCCTCGAGAATAGCCGGAAGAATGCACAAATGGGCGGCGTTCCCATCGGCAACATCCGGAAGTACCTCAATGTCCTGATCGCCAATCATTCCACCGTCGTAATGATCGAACAAGTGACGGCACCTCCTGATCCCAAACGCGAGATTACCCATATCTATAGTCCTGCGACCTATATTGAAGAGTGTAATACACCGGATAGCAATATCGTCGTCTCCGTTTTTCTTTCGGAGAGCGGAACTGCAGGAAGTCCCCATTATAGTTGCGGAATGTCTGCCATCGATATTACTACAGGAATTCCCTATGTTTATCATATCTCCTCCAGTGCAATGACCGAGGATAAGATGGCAATCCTCGAAGATATCTACCGTTTTGTAGAGAACTTCAATCCCAAAGAGGTGGTCTTCACTTCAGCTGGCCTTCGGACAATTACCGAGAAGATGATTGGGGATGTTCTCAACAATTCACCCTATCGCATCTACCACAATCACTATAATCTCCTCAAAGAGGATAGCCAACATATGAAAGTCCCCTATCTCAATGCGATCCTTGAGAAGATCTACCCGAACCACGGTATCCTCAGCGGAATTGAGTATGTTCACTTGGAGAGATATACAGACACGGTAACGGCACTTGTCTTGGGAATCCAATGGCTCTATGATCACGATCACGGAATCATCGAGCGCCTTAAGATTCCCCAACTCTACGAATATCATAAACACCTGATCCTCTATCATAACGCCGCCTATCAGCTAAATCTCGTTCCTCTGGGTTCCTCCTCCGGATCCGCCTCTTCTTCCGCCTCTTCCAAATATAGATCCTTATATGATATCATCAACAAGACCTCCACGGCAATGGGCAGACGTCTCCTGAAGCATCATCTTCTCAATCCAGTGACCGATCGGGAGATCCTGGAGGAAAGGTATCAGAAGGTTGAGTGGATGGCCGCATACTACAAGGATCTTGAGAAGCAGCTCAATATGATTGGCGACATTGAGCGGCTTCACCGGAAGATGGCCCTCCGAATGCTGAATCCCCAAGACTTCTCCACCCTCTACTATACTTACAATGCGATCAAACAGATTCTTATGATCATTCCGGATGAACACCTCGCCACATATCAAGTGACCCAAGAGAGGGAGATCGCCACATTCCAAGAATATATCTCCTATATCGATGCTCACGTCGACGTAAATGAGATGGGAAAGTACAACTTGTCCGATATCAAGAATTCCTTCTTTAAGCCTGGGACATACGCAGAGATTGATGCAATTCAGGCGCAAATCTCCGCAACAGAGAAGTATATGCTCGATGAGTGCGCGGCGATGAGTGCGGCAATCCGAAAGGTGGATGGGACGGCGATGAGTGGGACCGGATCTGGAGGATCCGATGTGGTAAAGCTCGAGGAGAATGACCGGGATGGTTACTATATGACTACCACTGCACGGCGATTTGACTTGTTGCCTCGGGCCGTGAAGGAGGCGGGAAATTGGACGGCGACGAAGGGCGTTGGATCGGGCGTCCGAATTTCAAATGACCTCTTCCGGGAGCGCTCCAATCAACTCGTGGCAAATCGCCTTAAGATTGCGACCACCGTCAGGGAGAAGTACATTGAGTTCAAGGAGATCCTTACGACAAAGTATGGAGAGATGATGGACAAGATCATCCGATTTATTGCGGAGATCGATGTGGTAAAGAGCCATCGCCGTTGCGCAAATGAGTATGGATATCATCGTCCTGTGGTGCAGGACCGGGATGGGGGCGATTCCTATGTTGCGGCGAAGGGGATTCGCCATCCGATCATTGAGGTGATTGAGGATAAGAAGGCCTATGTGACGAATGATGTCTATTTGGGCAAGGATTGCAGAGGATTCCTCTTATACGGCGTGAATGGAGTGGGAAAGTCGTCACTGAGCAAGGCAGTGGGGATCAATATCATTATGGCGCAGATGGGGATGTATGTTCCGTCGAAGGAGTTCCACTACTATCCCTTCACGAAGCTCTTTACGCGAATCAATGGAGATGACAATATCTTCAAGGGAATGTCATCATTCGTGGTGGAGATGAATGAACTGAGATCGATTCTGAAGTATTCGGATAACAGGTCGATTGTGCTGGGAGATGAGGTATGCAAGGGAACGGAAGAGACATCTGCTTTGTCGATCGTCGCATCGACGATTATGCGTTTTTCCGAGAGAAATATCAACTTTATCTTGGCGACACACTTCCATAAGCTGGCGGATCTGCTTGATTGCCCGGAAAAGGGGCGGAAGTTCACCAATATTGCATTTAAGCACTTGAGCATTACGATTGACCCTGCGCAAAATGCAATTGTCTATGGACGCAAACTGATGGATGGGATTGGAAGCACCAATTATGGAGTCGATATTGCGAGGTTTATCTTGGATGATATGGAGTTTATGAAGAATGCGAAGACGATCCGAGATGAGATCTTGGAGATTGATGCGGCAATTGTTGCACCGACGCCGTCGAACTATCACAAGGAGATCTTTATGGATTGCTGTGCCATTTGCGGGAAGACTGGAGAGGGAACACAGCTCGATACACACCATATTGTGGAACAGCACGAGTTTGACGAACATAAGGTACACCCGGAACTTGATATCCGACGCGATTCGGGACATAATTTGGTGGTTTTATGCAAAAATCATCACGATGCAGTCCATCACGGCAATCTGATGATTCGGGGATACAAAGATACGACGAAGGGACGCGTCTTGGATTATGAGTTTATGGAGTCATCACCTCAATCATCTCATATTGTTCCTTCAGTGATGGATGATAATCAGACGGCAATTAGCACACTCACTGTAGGATCATCAAGTCCCAGTTCGACGACGAGCAGTAAGAAGAGCCAAAAGAAGTATACAGAGGAGATTGTTTCTCTGGTAATCTCCGAAGGAGAGAAGTACAAAGATCAACTCAATCAGATCAAGATTGTTCAGTCGATTATGAACTTGGAACATAAGATGGTGATCCCCACTCAGACAATCAAGAAGATGATTGCGGGAACTTACTAATCGTGATACAACTCTGTTAGCTCGATCACAGAGTAGACAAAATATAACTTTTTATATATAAATTGTCGACTTCCTGCAACCTTTTACAGATCTTCGATCTGCAAAAAGTTTGTAACATACTATGATAGATAAAATCATAGTATAGATCAAATGACGGTTGGACTTTGCAAGTATAAGGATGCGTTGGGTGTTCCTGGAAAGGGTTTCCACGCAAAGCGCGTAATGGGATTTGCCGCAAATGATGTCTATGGAACGATCGGAATTGCCGTAGTAAT
>JACCEC010032560.1_pt1 | contig 14758 bp, 15 predicted proteins | sample 7450121 | NCBI WGS metagenome assembly JACCEC01 (sample SAMN15323455, study PRJNA562643) | freshwater metagenome | isolation source: river surface water | place: USA:Blue River Watershed | collected 2017-08-18 | reverse complement strand
CGTCATGCCCGTCGCATCGCCCGAGGTCGACAGGTGCAGGATCTGCAGGTTCGGCCACGCGGTGCCGTTCCACCGCCACACCCACACGCCGAGCTGGCCGTTGTCGTTGCCGAGCGCGAAGACCGTGTAGCCGTCGCGGCTGACGCAGATCGGCCCGTAGGTCGCGAACGGGAACGCGGTGACGCTGATGGTGTCGAACAGGCTCACCGACCCGGGCGAAGGCGGCGTCACCCCGGCGGCGACGGCCGCGATGTACTCGATGAACGGCATCAGGCCGGAGCGCCCCCGCGCTCGTCGAATGCCACCGCCGAGCCGGGATAGCGCCAGTACGGATACTCGGTGCGCGCCATCTCGCGCATCAGCGCCATGAAGCCGCGCTGTTGCTGCTTCGAGCGGTCGTGCGTGCTCTCCAGGAAGACGACGTCCTGCGTGATGTCGTGCGTGCGCACGATCTCCGAGAGCAGCGAGTCTTCGGCCTCGCTCATCACGTGGTAGACGAGGCCGGCCTTGCGCAGCGCATTGCGCGTCGTCGACCAGTCCACGCCGTGCGTCGTGCGGCGGACACCGCTGAAGTTCTGCCAGTCGCGCTCGATGCTGACGGGGTTGTACTCGACGAGGAAGGCGCTCCCGAGCACCGGCCGCGAGATCCACGGATCGGCCGGGTTCGCGGTGTCGCTGATCTGCAGCCGGCAGTACCGCGCGTTGACGTCGGCCGGCATGATGATCGGGATGCCGAAGAAGCGCGGCTCGTGGCCGAAGGGCGGCGTGTAGGGGAAGGCAGAGAGCGCGCCGCTGTCGCCCAGATCGCTGGCGCCCGACGACGACCCGAAGGTCCACCGCACCGTGGCCGCCGCGGTGAGATTGCTCGACGGAATCCACAGCGCCCGCAGCGAGATGGCCGAGCCGAAGTCGAAGTCGATGCGGGTGCTGGCCTCGGTGGCGTCGTCAGCCGTCGCCGGCTTCCACAGGTGGCCGCTCTGGAGCCGCGAGAGCGCATCCCATGCGCCGCCGGAGAGCGTCGCGTCGTCGAGCCGGTTGCGGTAGATGAAGCCTCGCGTCGCGGTCATGCAGAGACCCCCTTGAGAGTGACCTTCAGGCCCTGCGCGCCGGCTGTGCCCACCTGGTCGGCATAGAACTCCACGCGCGATCCCTTCGGGATCTCGTAGGCCGACAGCACGGAAGGCGTCGCGGCGGTCTCGGTCGTCAGCTCGGTGTTGTCGATCGTCGGCTTCGTGCTGAAGATCGAGACCGTGTCGACCTTGATGTCGATGCGGAAGATGCTCCCGCCGGGCTGCGCGACAGAAAGGCCAGCCTCGACCGCCCCCAGCAGGTAGTCCACCGGCCAGGGGTCGACGACCTGCAACAGCCCGGCGGTGATGTTCGCCCCGATGGCGCTGCAGGCGATGACGTAGGGCGGCTCGCGGCGCACGTTCTGCGAGCCGGTCGAGTCGAAACTCGTCGCAGCGGTAGCGTCGTCGACCTCCACCAGCGCCACGTCGTCGGGCTCGGTGTAGTGCGACCAGAGGCACAGCCGGATCGTCGGCTGATCCGCGAGCCGCCGCTCGATGGACACGACGCGACAGGCGCGGCCGGTGCCGGTGTTGAAGCGGCCGCCGCGCGCCTTGAAGATCACGCGGTCGAGGATCTTCAGCGCGCGCAGGTCGGCCTCTCCGTAGGGCACCGTCACCCAGAAGAACATCTGCACGCCGCCGAAGAGCGCGAGCACCGAGGCGACGTAGTCCGTCATCACGCTCGGCAGGCCCGCGAAGTCGTTCGCCTCGATCTCGATGTCGAGCACCTCGGCGCTGCTGTCCTCGTCCTGCGTCTCGGCCGACACACCGGAGAACTCGCACGTCCAGCGCTCGCGCGACAGCGTCTCGGCTGCGCCCGGCGACAGGTCCGGGATGCCGGCCAGCTGCCCGGGCTTCGTGGCTCCGGTGCGCACCCGGACCTTCCACACCCGGCGCTCGAAGCCGCCCGGCGCGGTGATCTCGAGCTCGTCGCAGTTCTCGCCCTCCACCAGCACCACGTCGGTGGAGTAGCTGGCGTCGGTGGACGGCCGCAGGTAGCGCTGCAGCAGCCTGTCCGTGCGGTCGAAGGCGATGATGCTGAGGTTCGAGCGGCAGACGTCGGCCAGCACCGCGGCGAAGGTCTGCGTCTCGATGACGCGGCTTCCGAGGCTCAGGTCCACGCAGTCGGTGTCGGCCATCGTCGCGGCGTCGGTCACGCCGGCCTCGACCGCCAGGTCGGTGATGGTGTCGGAGTCGGTGTCCGGGTTGAAGCGCGCGTCGACGTAGATTTTCGAGCCGAAGCGCACGAAGAAGCCCTCGTCCGCGTCGAAGTAGCGGCGCCACTCGCCAGGGTCCGGGTCGTCGGTGTCGTCGAGGAAGTCGGCCTCGGTGGTGTACGGCGGCCCCTCTGCCAGGGCGACCCCACCGTCGTAGAACAGCAGGGCGCCGCTCTCCTCCTGCTGCATTGCGTACCAGGCATTGAGCCCGGTCTCGAATGGGTCGATGAGGATCGGCGAGATGTAGCCGGGCTGCCCGTGGATGCGCTGCCGCAGCCGCGCCCCGGCCACCTCGGAGCCCTCCAGGCCGCCGGTCTGAAGGAAGCCGCGCTGCACGGCCGGAGCAGCGAAGAGGTTCGTCCGGTCGCGCAGCGAGATGGTCACGAGGTCGACCACGCCGGCACCCTCGGCCACGCGGCTGCCACGAGGCACACCGTCGATGTAGGCGATGAACTCGACCTCGAAGTCGCTCGGGAAACTGCCGCCCTCGGGCCCGTAGTAGCAGATGATCTGCGCACCGCTGATCGCCAGCGAGAACCAGACGTCGAGCGAGCCGTCGGTGTTGATGTAGACGCAGTCGCCGAGGTTCGTCGGCAGCATGCCAGGAAGTCGGCCGGCAGCGATGGCCGACTGGCGCACGAGGCCCGGGTCGGCGATGCGCGGCTCGACGATCTCGCCCGGCACGACGATGGCGCCGGTCGAGAACAGGTAGCCGCTGCCGATGTCGATCTCGTGGACGAAGACGTACGGAGTCCGGGCCACCGTCACACCCTCGCCGCGGCCTGCTCGCGGTTGCCGAGCCGCGTCTGCCGCGCGATGTCGGCCAGCGGCGCCTCGATCGCGGCCAGGCCCGCCACGGTCTGCACCGTCTGCTGCTGCTCCAGCTGATTGCCGCCGTCCACGCCAGCGATGAGGCTGTCGAGTTTCACCAGCGCCTGCTCGAGCAGCGTCTCGCTTCGCGTGCTCGACACACCCCCCACCGTCGTCGTCGCCGTCGGCAGCGTGGTGGCCGACGTGCCGGTGGTCGTGATCCCGGTGAGCACGCCGTTCGTGCCGGTCATCACGACGGTGCCGGTCGTGCCGGTCACCGCGGTCGGGTTCGCGAGGAAGGCGGCTGCCAGCGTGGCGTCGATGCGCAGCAGCGCCTGGTAGAGCGCGCCCTGCTCACCCAGCGAGGTGTCGATGCCGTCCAGCAGGTCCAGCTGCTGCTGGATCTCGGTCGCGCGGCTGGCCGCATCAGCACCGCCGAGACCGAACTGCTCGAGCGTCCCGGTCACCAGCGCGTCGATGGCTGCGAAGGCCGGGCTGCTGGCGAAGGCGGTCTTCGCCTCCTGCCGGAAGGCCTGCGCGTTGCCGATGAGGTTGCCGAGCGCGTTCTCGTCGCCGGCCCGGGCACGCGCGACGGTGGTCTCGAAGAGCGAGCGGGCGGCGCCAAGCTGGTCGCGTCGGGTCAGCGAGGACAGGTCGTCGAACTTCATCAGCGCCGCGGCCTGCGCAGCGTCCTCGGCCACGTCGCGGATCCGCTCGACGGTCTCCAGTTCCTTGCGCAGCGCCTCGCCGCGGTTGTCTTCGAGTTGCGCCTCCAGCGACACGCGCTGGCTGATGATGTTCGACAGGCGCTGCGCCGCGGCCACCGGGTCGGCCGCCGAGCCCAGGCCAGCGAAGCCGGCGGCCTCCTGCCGGCGCAGTTCCGCCAGCCGGGCCGCGGGCGCCAGCGAGCCGAGCCGGGCCTGCTCGATCTGATCGGCCAGCGTCGTGGTCCGGTACTCGGCGACCGCCGTGGCCGTGCCGCGCAGCACCTCCTGCAGACGCTCCCAAAGCGGCAGCGATTCGAGGATCGCCTCGCGGCCGTCGAGCGTGGCGCGGAGGAACAACTGCATCACGTCGGCCCGGGTCGAGCCCTGGATGCCGGCCGCGGTGCCGCCGGTGATGCCGCCCGCGGCGAGGATCTCGTTGATGCGCGTGGTCAGGTAGTCCGCGAGCGGCTGGCCCGACAGGAAGTCGCCCACCACCGAGTCGACGCCGCTGGCGATGGAGCGCTGCCGGTTGGCCAGCGTCTCGGCGGCGCGCGCAGCCTCCTCGGCGGCGTCGGCGGCCTCCTTCGCGGCGTCCTTCTGGTCCTTCAGCGCCTGCACCTGGTCGAAGAGCGCGCGGTTCGTCTCGTCCAGCGCGTCGCGCTCGCGGTTGCGCAGCTCGACGGTGTTGCCCTGCAGCTCCAGCAGTTCCGTCTCCAGGCCCTTGCGCTGCTCGATGACGGCCGCCAGCGCCTGCGCGGAGTCTCCGGCGTCGGTGCGCAGCGCGTCGAAGGCGTCGGACACTCCCAGCAGCGTCGCGAAGGCCTGCCGCCCGCTGTCGGTGGTCAGATCCTGGGCCTCCACCAGCGCGCGGAAGTCGTCGCGCGTGGCCGGCAGCGTGAGCCCGAGCTCGCCGAGCGCGTCGCTGATCTGCTCGGTCGCCCGGCCCGCGCGCTCGGCCTCGCTGTAGAACTTGCTGTAGTAGGTCGCCGAGGCCTGGGCGAAGGTGCCGGCGTCGCCGAACAGGTCGGCCAGCGCGGTCGCCGCCTTGCCGCCGTCGATGCTGGTGGCCAGCGCCTGCAGGCCGAGCTGCTCGAGCGACTGGTTCACCGTCAGCAGCGTGCCGCCGACGCGCTCGATGGTCTGCGCGACGGTCTCGCCGCTGCGGCGGAACGGCTCGACGTCGGCCGCGAAGCTCCCCAGCAGCGCGTCGGCGTACTGCTGCAGCGCCTCGGCGATGGCCTTGGAGTTCTCCTCGGCGTTGTCGGTGATCTTGACCTTGATCTGCGCGGTGACGCCGGCCAGGTTCTCCGCGGGCAAGCCCAACGCGGCGCCGTACTTGGCGGCCAGGTCGGACAGCGACTTCGCGCCCTCGTCGAGCGCCTTGTCGAGGTCGCCGGTGATGGCCTCGCTGATCTGGCTGCGGCGGTCGCTTCGGAAGAGGCCACCCTTCTCCAGCACGTCGGTGACGGTGCTGCCGGTGAAGTTGCTGCCGCTGATCGAGCCTTCGATGCTGCGGCCGGTGACCTCGGGCGCCTTGCGGCCGAAGGCGCGGTTCACGATGCCGCCGATCGCGCCCCCGATGGCTGCACCGATCGGCCCGTAGATCGCGCCGATGGCCGTGCCGATGTTCACAGCGGTGTTCCCGCTGCTGCCGATCGCCGAGTACCCGCCGCTGATGGCCCGGCCACCGTAGACGCCCACCGCGGCACCTGCGGCGGTGCTGGCGGCCGCACCGAAGGCTGACCCGCCGGTCGTCGCGCCACCACCGAGCCCGAGGTCCTGCGCGGCCAGCATGGCGCTCTGCTGCGAGCCGAAGGCCGTCCCGTAGGTCGAGCCCGAGTAGGCCGCCGCCGCGTCATACAGGCCCGCCGCGGTGCCGCCCACGCTGGAGAAGCCCGACGCGAAGCCGTCATAGATCGTCTTGCCGGCCTGGAACAGCGTCGAGGCCTGCTGCGCCTGCCCGAAGGCGCCCTGAGCCACGCCGGTCTGCGCGCTCGCGCCCAGCGAGGTGCCGGCCAGCACGCCAGCGATGGGCCCGACGAACGGCTGCAGCAGCGGCCGCAGCACCAGGTTCCGGAACAGGCCCTTCAGGTAGTCCGCAGCCGACCGGCCGCCCTGGATCAGCGCATCGGTCAGGCCCTGGCTCAGTTGATCGTAGGCGCGCTCGTAGGCCTGCTGGAACTCCTTCGCCGACTTCTCGGCGGACTCGCGGGCGTTCTTCGTCTGCAGAGCCGTCAGCAGGCCCTGGCGCGCGTCGATTTCCTCGTTGATCTGCTTCACGCGCTGCGGGTCGCCGGAGGACGCCGCGGCCTGCTCTTCGAGGCGCGCGATCGTGACGAGTTCGATGGCCTCAGCGAGGCTGATGTTGCGCTCGGCAGCGAGGCGGATGGCCTCTTCTTCGTCCTGCAGCTTGCGGGCGCGATCGTCGATGCTGGCGATGCCGCGCAGCCGCGCCTCCTCCTCGCGGGCGATGGCGTCGATCTGCTGCTGAATCGCCTTCGCCTCCGCGTCGGCGTAGTCCTGCTCGGCCTTGACCTGCTTCTGCAAGTCCTCGATCCGACCCTGCGCGGCGACGCGCTGCGCGATCTCCGCGGCGACCGCCTTCCGCTGCGCGAAGGTCAGCTTCTCGGCCTTGTCGGCCAGTTCGCCGTAGAGCTTGATCTGCAGCCGACGAGCGTCGCTGATCTTGCCGCCGGTGCGGAGTTCCTCCTCCTGCGCCAACTCCAGCTTGCGCAGGTCGCCGATCAGCGCGGCGTACGGGCTCTCGCCGCCGCCCTTCGCGGTGGCCTTGTCGGCATCGACCCGCTTCTTCGTCGCATCGGCGGCGGCGGACTGCGCGGCCGCGATCTCGCGCTGGCCGTAGATCTCCTGCCGGATCTCCTCGGCGCGCTGGCGCATGGCATCGCGGCGGCGGTTCTCCTGCTCGGGGAAGACGCCCCCACGCCGCGCAGGAACCGCGAGCGCCTTCTCGATCGCGGCGAGTTCGTTTTCGAGGGTGCCGGGCCGGCCCAGCATGTTCGACCATGCCCTCGAAGCCCACTCGGCGATGCCCTGCCACTTCTTCTCGATCTCGCTGAGGCGCGGCTCGAGCTGGCCGGCGCGGTCGAGCACCGCGTTCGCATAGGCCGTCTGCGCGACCGCGGCTGCCTGTGCGCTCTTGCCCTGCGCCTCCAGCGCCTTGACGGTCTCGTAGACCCCGATGCTGAGGAAGTTCTCGGCCTCGTTGAGCTTGACCAGCGCCTTGAGCGGATCCCGACCGAGCTCGATGAACTTCTCGGCCGTCTTGTCGGCCGCGCCGCCGCCTGCGCGCTCCAGGCGAATCGCGGCATCGGCCGTCTTCGCCAGTTCCGTCGTCGCGACCTTGCCGCTGGCAGCGAGCAGCGTGAGCACCTCGGCGGCGCGGCCCTGGGTGCCGGCTGCCGCGGCCTGCGCCTTGGCCATCTCGGCGAGTTGGCCGACGGTGGTGCCCACCGCGTTGCCGCTCAGTACCAGCGCCTTCGCGTAGCCGTCGGCTTCGGCCTTGCCCTGCCGGTGCGCCAGCGCGAGCACTCCGACCACCGCGGCCAGGCCGCCCACGATCGCTGTGACCGGCGTCAGCCGCGCGGCGATCCCTTCGAGCCCGCCGAACGCGAACCCGAGTTGCGTGACGCGCTGCGCTGCGGCGCCCAGCGGACCCTCGACGCCGGCGCCCAAGGCCCCGACGGCGTCGCCGAGGTTGCGCGACAGAAGCCGCGCCTGCCGCGACGTGATCTCGGTCGCGTCGCCCAGCTTGCCGACGCTCGCGGCGGCCGCGTCCTGCGCCGCCTTCGCCGCGTTCAGCTTCGCGATCAGCGGCCCGTACACCTGCTCGCTGATGCCCTGCTGCTGCGCCTGCCACTTGCGGTACTCGGCGCGCGACAGCGTCAGCGCGGCGATCTCGCGTTCGATGGCCGACGTGAAGCGCTTCGACGCCGCCTCGGTCTTCGCCGCCGCTGCACCGGCGCCGTCGCCGACCGAGCTCGCAGCCTGCCCGGCACGGCCAGCGGATGCGACAGTGCGCCGCTCGAACTGCTCCGACGCCTTCGTCATGCGGTCCAGCGCCGCGACGAAGCCTGTGCCGTCGGCAGAGACTTCGAGCGCGCTGGAACCTGCTACGTCGTCAGCCATCGTGTCAGTCCTCTTTCACGTTCAGCACGCCTAGCGCGGCGTTTTCGAGCCAGCGCAGTGCGTGCCAGACATCGGGCATGTCATCGGCGTGGACGCGGATTCCGGCCCACTCCATCACCGTCGGCAGTACGGCGTAGTTCAGGCCAAGGTATCCGCCCATCGGTGCGGCCTGCCACTGCGTGCCGAGCTGCTGGAAGATCTCGACGGCCTGCACGTTTTCCGGCCACACCTCGACGGGTGGCTGCGCCGCGTACGCGGATAGCGGGATGCCCAGCGCCGCCGCCTGGTCAGCGGACGGCAGCCGCTGGTACAGGCGCTCCGCTACCGCTTCGAGTTTCCCAGGCGGCCATTCGCCAGCGCCTCGCGATACGCGGTGCTGATCCGGTTGGCCGCCGCGCCGTGCAGGTCGCACAGCTGCTGCAGGTTCTCGGCGTTGAACTCGTGCCCGTCGATGTTCCAGCCCTCGGCGATTTCGAGCAGGCCCTCGACGCTGTCGGCTATCTCCTGCACGGCGTCGTCGAGGTACTTCCCGGGCGGGAAGGCCGGCTCGTCATCGACCTCCTCGCCGCGCTCGCGGGCCGCAGCGCGCTCGGCCTCGCGCCGCTTGCGCTCTGCGTCCTCGGCATCGAAGCGCGCACGCACACGCGCGACGCGGGCATCGGCGAGCTCGCCCAGCTGCTTGCGGGTGCGGTGCTTGAAGACGAATTCGATGTGCACGGTGTCACCGGCGGCGGTCGGGATCTCGACCGGCGCGGTGAAGGTGATCGGGCCCTCGGGGTACAGGTCGATCTTGACCTTCGAGGGCTGTTGCTTTGCTGCCATGTTGTGTTCTCTGCGGGTGGGGCTTCGGGGCCTACGGCGGATCAGGCCGCGTAGGTCGTCGGCTCGGCGCGGACGGCCATCGTCAGCGCGTTGACCTGCACCTGACCCTTCGTCACCGTCGGCACCACGTCGAAGGACGGGAGCGCGAGGAAGTAGGTGACGGAGCCGTCCGGGTAGGTGATGCGGAACGGGATCTCGTGCCGGTTCTCGCTCGCCAGCTTCAGCCCGGCGAAGTGCGTCGCGGTCGCGCCCTGGAACGCGACGCCGCACGAGTAGCGACGCGGCGTGCGGCTGGTCGGGAACTCGTACTGGTCATCGGAGTCGAGGAACTCCTCGACGACGAACTGCTGTTCGCCGCCCTGGCCCGCGAAGTCCTTCACGTAGGGGATCTGCACCCAGGAGCCCGACGGGATCTCCTGGATCGTCCCGGCGCCGGAGCCGGCGGGGAAGCGCGACGTGCTCGACGTGTCGATGCTTTCGAGCGTCACGTTGTTGTCGGTGTCGACTGCGGTCGCGCGTGCGATGCGCTTGTTCAGCTTCAGCCAGCCGCTGAACACGACCATCATGTCGTCGTCGACGATGCCGTGGCCGGACGCCAGGATCGACACCGCCTCGGTGGCGTTGCTGATCGAGGACATCGTCTTCGCCGCGCCCAGCGAGGCGAGCGGGTGGTACGCGAGGATCGAACCGTCAGGAAGTTGGATTGCCATGATGAGGGCCTCTTCAATGCAAAAAGCCCGCGAGGCGGGCATGTGGTGAACCCCTCGCGGGGCAACGAAAAGGGCCGCCCCGTTGCCGGTGGCGGCCCTTGTTCAGGAAGCGGCGGCTGCGCTAGTCAGCGAGCCAGACGCTGAAGTCCTGCCGTGCGCCGAATAGCTGCACGGACTGGTCGTAGACAGAGGTCAGCGCACCGATCGCGGTGGCCTGCAGCGCCTCGGTGTCGAGGATCTCGACCTCGATGGCGCGCATGAGGTTGTTCGCGTCGAGGCGCGTCGCAGCCCAGGTGTTCACCTGGATCCTCGCGTTACGCATGCCGGGGTGGCCGCCCTCCAGGAACGAGATCACCTGCCCGCCGACCTGCTGCCATGTGATGAACGGCAGCGCCTTGCTCGCGCCCACGGGACGGAAGTCCGTCCAGACGCGGCCGCCACAGAGGCCGCGCAGCCGCTCGCCGATGACAGCCTCGAAGCTCATGTCACTGCCATCCCGTGTTCGACTCGCGCAGCGCCTGCACGTAGCGCTCGCGCATGGCCTCCAGCGCCTGCACGCTCATCGCGTCGAGGGTCGTCCGGATGAAGGGCTGCGCGGGCACGAAGACCGGCGTCGGCAGCGGCCTGTCCTTCAGCGTCTTCAGCTGCCCGTCGATCATCACGACTGCATACGGCTGCCAGTGGCCGAACTCGACGAGGTGCCAATGCGGCGCCTTGCTCTTGTTCGGGCCGACGACGTAGACGTGCTTGTCATCGCCCGACTTGCGTTCGAGATAGAACTGATAGATCGAGTCGCGCAGCACGCCCTCGGCGACCGGTGCGCGCGTGCGCATCTCGTCGTAGAACACCTGCGCGCCGGCCTGCGCCGCGGGCCGCAGCGCCTCCTCGGCGCCCTTGCCGAGCGCCTTTATCTTCTCGGCCAGCGACCCCCGGAACCGCGCCGAGACGAAGCCGTTCTTGCCGCGGTAGACCTTCTCGGTCACGCTGGCCACCTGTAGCGCCGGAAGGCGAACGAGTAGATCGACTCGCGGCCGGCCTGGATCTCGGCGTCGTTGCGCTCGAAGCACCGGAAGCCGTGCGCGTCCATCCAGCCGAGGAAGCCCTCCTCGGTCCAATAGGTGAGGTGCTCGCCGGGCCGGTAGTGGCGCGACAGCCGGATGGCGCCGAGCGCATAGACCAGCGGCAGGCTGACGAACAGCCAGGCGTGCAGCTGGATGTGCCGCAGGTACTGCTCAGGGTCGTGCAGGTGCTCGATCGCGGCCCACATGGTCAAGCCGGCGAAGCCATCGAAGGACTCGGCCCAGCGGCCGGTGGTCTTCAGCCAGTCGACGGCCACCGGGTTGACATCGCGGCCCCAGGTGTTCGGCCGGCGCCGGATGAACTCGCCCGAGCCGATGCCGATGTCGAGCACCGGGGCGGCGCCGATGTGCCGGGCGACCAGCGCGATGCGCGCGTCGTTGATCGCGTCGACCATCGCGGCCGGGTGGCTGCCGGTGCGCTCGAAGTAGGCCGCGTCATACGCCACGCCGTGCGCCCGGTCGAGCTGGTAGGCCAGCCCGTGCTCGCGGCAGAGCATCAGGTCGCCGTCCTGCTCGGTCGGCATCGCGGCGATGAGCCGGCAGAGGCTGTTCACGCCGCCCCCACGCCTCCAGCCTGCCAGTAGGCCAGGCAGTCGAACTGCGCGCGCAGGATCTCGTTCTGCGGCAGCGCGTTCACCAGGTTCCACACCGCCGGCTGCAGCGGCCAGTACTCGTGCAGCAGCACCCGGCCGCAGCGCTTGACCAGCGCGAAGTCGGTGTGCGTGTCGTTGAGGTGGTCGCCGTCCTGGTAGCAGAAGTCGAAGTCCAGGTCGCGGATCAACCGGGCCTTCTCCTCGTTGCTCGCGCAGTCGAAGAAGCGGATGTTCGTGATGCCGAGCGCCTTCACGATGTCGTGCTTCAGCAGCTCCCCCGGCTTCTCGTCGACGCTGACGCAGATCACGCGGTCGAAGTACTGGCTCAGCACGATCGCCGACATGCCGTTGTAGGTGCCGACCTCCAGGCAGGTCATGCGGCGCTTCGGCAGTTGCGCATGCACGCGGCGCAGGAAGGCCTCGAACTCCATCATGATCGAGCAGCGGCGGAAAGCCTCCGCTCCGAACTGCTGCAGCACCTTGTTGAGCGCTGGGTTCGCCAGCGCCCCGTGGCGCACATCACCGATCACCTTTTCAGTCACGCGGGGTCTCCCTTGAATCCGACGACGGAGAACGACCAGCAGAGGTCGCGCTCGCTGTTGATGACGTCCACGAAGCCGAGGTCGCGCACGATGCGCGCCATGTCGGTTGGCCAGAAGGCGTGCAGGTGCTTCGCGCAGTTGCGCGGCAGCCAGTAGGTCATGTCCGGGTGCGGCAGGTAGAGGAACAGCACGCCCCCGGGCCGCAGCCGGTCGCGCCAGTGCGCCAGCGCTGCGATGGGGTCGGCCAGGTGCTCGAGGCAGTGAGACGAGAACACGAAGTCGAACGGCCCGGCCGGCAGGCGCATCGCGTCGCCGCCGTCCTTAGCCTCCACCGGAACCGCCCCAGGGAACGGCCAGCGCCCGGCGCCGACGTCGACCCCGTTGCCGCGGCAGAAGTGCACCGCCGCCGGCAGGATGAAGCGCATCGCCCCGCCCTCGCGGATGTACGTCGGGAACCGCTGCCCGTCGTACTCGAACGTCTTCACCTCCACGGCCGGCCCTCCAGCACGTTGGCCAGCGCCTTGTCGACGCTGATCGGGTGCTTGTCCATGTTCCACCTCAGCCATGCGGCCTCGACCTGCGGCAGGTGGCCGATGGGGTCATCCGGCCGGCCCGGGTTCCAGCGGTCGCTCACGTTGTGCTTCCCGGACGTGAAGAAGTCGAAGCCGGTCATGTAGACGCTGGCCGGCGAGTAGGTCAGCACATCCAGCAGCGCAGCGAATCCCGTCGTGGGGACGTGGCCGCCGAGCAGCTGGACATGCGCGAGGAACTCCTCGACGGTGGGCACGTAGGTCGCGCAGAACCACCACCCCTCGCGCGCCTCGTAGATGTAGCGGAAGTCGACGCCGTGCGGCTTGTGCATGCGCTCGTGCCAGCGCGACTCCATCGCCTTCGCGTTCGGACACTTGCACATGCAGAGCGTCACGCCCTCGCGCTTCAGCTCGGAGCGGCTCTTCTTGATCGACTGACCGTAGAACGAGTAATGCACGTCCGTCCGGTGCCCGGTGGTGTCGTCGATCAGCTTGTGGTTGTTGACCCTGATCACCACGTCGTGCGAGTCCACGAAGCCGGGCTCGTTGCCCAGCACGCCGGGCCCGCTGCCGACCAGTGCGATGCGCTTGCCGGCCAGGCGCTCGGAGACGGCTGCGCGGTCAACGAACACCGAGCACCTCCACGTCGATCACCGCCCGCGAGGTCGCCTTGTGGAGCACCTTGCGCGGCGTGATCAAGCTGATGAACGGCTGCCCATCGTCGAGCCCGCGGCGCGACCAGACGAAGGTCGCCGGCTTGTCGAGCGACTCGGCCAGCGGCACCAGGAAGCTCACGTAGCCAAGGCATCGGTCGGCTGCCGACACCGCGTCGATGGTCTCTGCGACGGTGGTGCGGTTGGCCAGGTCCAGGTCGATGCCGCGGAACTCGAACAGGGGCCGGCCGGCGCCGATCTGCACGATGCGATGCGTGGCGCGCGCCTCGTCGATCAGTACCTGCAGCGCCCGGCAGTCCGGGAGCAGCGTCTTCCCGAAACCGTCCGTGCGGCCCATCGGCGTGCGCGGCATCTGCACGATCAGCACCGGGCGGCCGTCCTTCTGCACCTCGTCGACCAGCGCCGGGTTCGTCACCGTCCAGTCGAGGCGCAGTTCCGCATCGCCTTCGATCCCCGCGCGCTGGCAGACGTCCTGGAATTGCGTCGTGTCCAGGCGCCGCTTGCCCATCACGTAGTGCGCCACGATGTCGACGCGCCTGGTGAACGGGATCACCTCGACGCGGTCGCCCAGCGGCCGCCACACATCAGGCCAGTCCGAGGCGACCCGCATGCGCAGCCCGCCGCGCATCAGCAGGTGGCGCACCGCGGCCTGCAGGTACAGCGAGTCACCGAACCCGCGGCCGCACCGAATGCTCTTCACAGCGCGGCCACCAGGTCGACGCGCGGGAAGCACGTGAGCGCCGTCTCGCGCGTGGCGTTGACCACCGGCACGCGGCGAGCCTCTGCGAACTTCGCGACCTTCGCGAACAGCTTCGGCCAGCCGGGCATCGAGTGCGCGTTGCCGAGCGTGCGCGGATGGTCGCCGTGCCAGTGCGTGCGTCCCCCGGTCTTCTGGCAGTCGTATCCCAGCATCACCACCTTCGAGGCGCCGGCCACGATCGCCAGCGAGATCGCGGCCGTGCCGCTGTTGCCGTAGGAGTCGAACCACGCCTTCTCCTTGTGCAGCGTCGTCTGCACGCCCCATCGCGCGGCCGCACCCTTCGGGCAGAAGGTCAGCGTCCGCCCGGGAAAGGTCTCGTGCACCTCGCGCGAGTGCACCTGCCACCAGCGGCAGTCGAAGGCCATCAGCGCGTCGGCCCACGGGCACAGCCGGAAGGTCGTGTTCGTCACGATGGTCGGATGCCCACTGGCCCGCACGCGCTCCGCGTCCTGCTCGGTCAGCGATGGCCCGCTGGCGATGCAGACGACGGTGCGGCCCAGCCATCGGCCTTCCCACTCATCCGACGCCGTCATCGGCCGCACCGGGCAACTGGAGCAGCGCCTCGGCATCATCGAGCGCAGCTGCGCTGGCATCAGCGCCACTCACGCACTGCAGGGTGATCCAGTGGACGCCGCTCTTCGGGTCCGGGATCACCGCCTCGATGGTGTAGATGGTGTCGCGGTGCCGCGCCCGGGTCTCCAGCGCCACGATGTCGGCCCGGTAGCGCATGCGGATCCGCGTGTCGACCTTCGACTGCGTCGCCGCGGCCGCGATCAGTTCGCCGCCGGAGATCGGCATGATCTCGGCCGGCAAGCGGCGCCAAATCGGGGTCCAGGTCTCGGTGCGCACGCCGTCGGAGTCGTCGGCCGTCTCCACGCGCTCGATCGTCACGCGATGGCGCAGTCGGCCAGGGTTCACGCCATCCCCAGGCGCACGCGGCGCGGCCGCAGCAGGGCCTGCACACCGAGCGGCAGACTGGACATCGCCTTCTCGGCGCTCTCGCTGCGGTTCTCATACAGGTGGCCGATCACCAGCAGCATGGCCGAGCGGAACACGGCCGGCAGCGGTTCAGCGCCGTCGGTGGTGTCGCCGTAGCCG
>JACCEC011492904.1_pt1 | contig 14759 bp, 10 predicted proteins | sample 7450121 | NCBI WGS metagenome assembly JACCEC01 (sample SAMN15323455, study PRJNA562643) | freshwater metagenome | isolation source: river surface water | place: USA:Blue River Watershed | collected 2017-08-18 | reverse complement strand
CCATCACTTGCAGGGCACCATACAACGCGTTGGTGATGCAGGTCGAGGTTTCGACGTTGCCGGCCACCACCGATGCCGGCGCCTCGGGTACCAGCATACAGCCGGGCGGCACAATCACCTCGATCGGTTTGAGGCAGCCCGCATTGAGCGGGATGTCGTCTTCCACCAAGGTGCGAAAGACGTACAGCACCGCTGCCATGGACACCGCGCGCGGCGCATTGAAGTTGTTGGACTGCTGCGGCGACGTGCCGGTGAAATCGATCGTTGCGCTGCGGGCGGCCGCATCAATCGTCACGGCCACCTGGATTTGAGCACCGTTGTCCAGCGGCAGGGTGAAGCTGTGGCGCGATTGCCCGCCAAACCGCCGTGCCAGGCGCGTGATGGCGCGTCGCACCGACTCTTCAGCGTTGTCTTGCACGTGGCGCATGTAGGCGGTCACCACTTCCAGCCCAAACTGCTGCACCATGCGACGCAATTCCTGCACGCCCTTTTCGTTGGCCGCAATCTGGGCGCGCAAGTCGGCCATGTTCTGCGCCGGGTTGCGACTGGGGTAAGGGCCACTGGAGAGCAGTGCCACCATCTCGGCTTCGCGCAACACACCGGCTTGCACCAATTTGAAATTCTGGATCTGCACGCCTTCTTCATCGATGTGCCGAGAAAACGGCGGCATGGAGCCCGGCGATATCCCCCCGATATCCGCATGGTGTCCACGCGAGCCCACATAGAACACCGGCTGGTCCTGCGGCCCGGCATCTTCACGCAAGTACACCGGCGTGATCACGGTGACATCAGGCAAGTGCGTGCCACCATGGTAGGGATCGTTCAGCACATACACATCACCCGGTTGCATGCTGTCGCGGTTTTCCCGGATGACCGTTTTGATACTTTCGCCCATCGAACCCAGGTGCACCGGCATGTGCGGCGCATTGGCAATCAGGTTGCCTTCGGCATCAAACAGCGCACACGAAAAGTCCAGCCGCTCCTTGATGTTGACCGAGTACGCGGTGTTTTGCAGTTGCAGTCCCATCTGCTCGGCAATGTTCATGAACAGGTTGTTGAACACCTCCAGCAACACCGGGTCCACGCGGGTGCCTGCCGCAAATACCTGCTCACGCGGCTGCACCCGCAACAGCACCAAGTGATCCAGGCTTGTGAGGCGAGCTTGCCAACCGGGTTCAACCACCGTGGTGGCGTTACGTTCCGCGATGATGGCCGGCCCCTCGACCCGATCCCCGGCGCGCATGTCTTCTCGCACCACCAGAGCAGCATCGTGCCAGCGGTTACCACTGAAAAGTGGCACCGTGGCGCGTCGGGGGACTTCGCGTGCGGGATGGACCGGCAAACGCGGTTCCTGAGCAGTTTCACCGCGGATCACGGCCTCGACCGACACCGCTTCCACCACCAAGGCCTTGCCCTGCATCAGAAATGCAAAACGCTGACGGTACGCAGCCTCGAACGCCCGTTGAATGTCCTGGAGGCTTCCGAATGGCACGATCAAGGCCGAGTCCGTGCCTTCATAGCGAACATGCACCCGTCGACGTAACTCGATGGGGGAGGACGACACAGTGCCCGCGGTGAGCGACGTGGCGGACAAGGCCTGTTGCGCTTGCTCGGCCAGGACATCCAGCCCACGAGACCACTCGGCGAAGCTGGCAGCCTCCAGTTTTTTCTCGACCGCCTGCTCGCGGATCAGGCTTTGATCCGCCAGGCCCATGCCATAGGCCGAAAGCACCCCGGCCAGCGGGTGAACCAGCACACGCTCCATGCCCAGCACATCAGCCACACGACAGGCGTGCTGGCCTCCAGCTCCGCCGAAGCACTGCAGGGTGTAGCGGGTGACGTCATAACCGCGCGCCACAGAAATTTTCTTGATGGCATTGGCCATCTGTTGCACCGCAATCTGGATGAACCCTTCGGCCAGCGCTTCCGGGCTGGCCGGTGCGGTTTCGGGGCTGACGGTCCGGATCTCGTCGAGCATGCCTTGAAATCGGCGGCGGACGACTTCAGCGTCCAGCAACTCGTTCGCTTGAGGCCCGAACACTGCCGGAAAAAATGCCGGCTGGATTTTCCCCACCATCACATTGGCATCGGTGACCGCCAGGGGGCCGCCCCGCCGATAACTCGCCGGACCCGGATTGGCCCCTGCGCTTTGAGGTCCCACCCGCAAACGCGCGCCATCAAATTGCAGAATCGAGCCACCGCCCGCGGCCACGGTGTGAATGCTCATCATGGGAGCGCGCATGCGAACCCCAGCCACCTGCGTTTCAAACTCGCGCTCGAACTCGCCCGCATAGTGACTGACATCGGTGGAAGTCCCGCCCATGTCAAAACCGATCACCCGGGTGTCGCCACTCAGGACCGGTGCCTCGCCCGTCTGCGAACCTTCCGCAAAGGCCAGATCGGCGGTGCGAGCCATGCCCACAATACCCCCAGCGGGCCCGGACAGAATGGCGTCCTTGCCTTGAAAGGCATGCGCGTCGGTCAGACCGCCCGACGATTGCATGAAATACAGCGGCACACCCGGCATTTCATGGGACACCTGCTCAACGTATCGACGCAAAATGGGAGAGAGGTAGGCGTCCACCACGGTGGTGTCTCCACGACTCACCAATTTCATCAAAGGACTGACCTGGTGCGACACACTCACTTGGGTAAAACCCAGATCGGAGGCCATGGCAGCCGCTCGCGCCTCGTGCTCGGTGTAGCGATAGCCATGCATGAACACAATGGCCACGCTGCGCAAGCCGCGTGCATGAGCGGCTTGCAGTTGGCTGCGCAGTTGAACTTCGTCGAGCGGTTGAATCAAGTCGCCATGTGCGCCCACACGTTCGTCGGCTTCGATCACCTCGCTGTAGAGCAACTCTGGCAGCACGATGTGCCGATCAAACAGCCGGGGGCGATTCTGGTAGGCGATGCGCAAGGCGTCTCGAAAGCCTCGCGTCGTCACCAACAAAGTGGGTTCCCCCTTGCGCTCCAGCAGCGCATTGGTCGCCACCGTGGTGCCCATCTTCACGCAAGCCACGAGTTCAGGGGTGATCGGCTGAGTGGCGGACAGCCCCAGCAAGTGACGGATGCCGGCCACGGCGGCATCGCGGTATTGCTCAGGGTTTTCACTCAACAGCTTGTGGGTGACCAAGCTGCCATCCGGGCGCTTGCCGACAACGTCGGTGAACGTGCCGCCACGGTCGATCCAGAACTGCCAGCGGTTGGGGGATGCCATTGAACTCATATGGTTATCTTGACTGACTTCGTTGCCCTATTCTGATTGCCAGGAGCCGCTCAGGATGCCGGCGCCACCGAAGCCCCTTGAATCCCATGGCGATGTAAAGCATCGGCCACAAAACCGGAAGACTTCATTTCCTCGACAAACTGGGACAACACTGCAGCAGCCTCAGTTCCGCGCGACTTCGGCGTTCCCATGGCCTGCTGGATCACCATGAACCGACCGGGCAACAGGCGATGCCCGGGGTAACGCGGCAGGTCTGCTTGAAGCTGCTGTTTGACGCCAGCCGCCACATCGAGTTGCTGAGCGACAAACATCTCCACCACCGCAGGCGAGGTGGGTGCCCGCACGATCTCGGCGTGCTGGAGTTCACGACTCAAAAACAAGTCATAGGCGCTGCCCTGGCCCACCGCAACACGCACCCCGGGTTGATCGACTTCGTCGTTGGACGTCAGGGCTGAAGAATTCGACACCAGGTAACTCCCTTCAATGAGCACATAGGGCGCAGTGAAGGCAATGCCCTCTCCTCGCAGAGGATCAATGGCAAAGAATCCGATGTCGGCTTGCTCGCGGCGAACCGCCTCCACCGACTTGCCCGCAGCGTCAAAAACGACCAGTTCGATGTCCACGCCCAGACGCGCTGCGAAAGCTCGAGCCAGGTCGATGGACACGCCCAGAGGTTCGCCGGTTTGTGGATGCTGTTGGGCCAGAATGGGGTTGCCCAGGTTGATGCAAGCGCGTAGCTTGCCGGCAGGGCACAAAGCTTCTAGGAGGGCGTGGTTCATGCCTCCAGTGTAGGGGCTGTGCGGGTGTTGCCCTTGTGTCTGCGCCTGACTCACAGCACCCGCCCGCGCCGCATCACTCCCCATCCGGCGCCCAAGACCAGCCACAGCATCCCCATCCCCAGCACCAGGGCCGTGACCTCGGTCTGTTGATGCTCTTGCATGACGATACGCGAGCTGATGGACTGGTAAATGCGCTGGACATCCTGCGTGTTGGCCACTCGGAAATACTCGCCCCGGGTAATTTCAGCCACCTGCTTGAGGGGGGCTTCATCGAGCTTCACACGCGCTTGAAACCCTTCAGCTTTAAGCACCACACCTTCAGGGGTTCCCACGCCAATGGCGTAGACGCGGACACCCCGATCGGCCACCACGCGAGCCATCTTGATCAAGTCAGGGCCGGTGTTGCTTTGTCCATCGGTGAACATCACCAGCGCAGTCGAGGCGTTGCTGCCAGGCTCCAGCGCGACAGCCGGTGCGGCTTTGTCCGGGAGGCGTTGCGAGAGGGGCGCAGGCGTTGGGGCAGCAGCGGAAGCGGCCTCGGGGTTCAAGAGTTTGTTCACATCCAGCCCAGAGGCAGGCAACAAGGTGGACAGCCCGATGAGCAAACCCGCCCCCATGGCCGAGCCGGGCTGCAGATTTAACCGATCAATGGCTTGCAACAAGGCATCACGGTCGTGCGTGGGGCCCTGCACCACGTTCGCAGTAGCGGCTGCACTCACAATGCCGAGCTTGACCGTGGGCGGTTGCTGCGAAACAAATTCTCGCGCCATGGCCTGGGCCGCATGCAGTCGGCTGGGCTTCACATCGTCAGCGCGCATGCTGCCCGAGCTGTCCATCACCAACATCACAGCTTCGGTGCGAGTGGGCAGCAACAACACGGCACGCGGGCGCGTCAGCGCCAGCAGCAGTATGGCCAGGCCCACGGCACACCACACGGCTGGCGCATGCCGCCGCCAACGGGCCCTTATGCCAGCGGGTGGGGACTGGACCCCCAGCGCCTGACCCCAACGGCGTGAGCGCCGATCCAGCAGCACATACACCACCCACAACACAGGCAGCAACAGCAGTGACCACACCATGAAGGGCCACATCAAGCGGATGGAGTGCAGATCAAGCATGCTGCGTCTACCCCGACGTGCCGCCCATGCGTGCGCGAAGCCGCGGGTTTCTCATGCGGATGAATTCCAGGAACGCCGTATCCAGCGGCTCCTGCGTGTCGATCTCCAGACAATCCACGCCCGCCTGAACCCAGACCTCATGCAAGCGTGCCTCGCGCGACTGCGCCAGTTCGGCAAAGCGCTGGCGCAAGCCGGCGTCCTGCGAATCGAGCCAGAGAATTTCATGCGTCTCTGCGTCCTGCACCGGCACAACACCCAACGCAGGCAATGCCTGCTCGATCGGGTCGCGCAAACGAATGGCCACCAGATCATGACGCTGTGACAACTGCGACAAGGGGCGCTCCCAGCCTGGCGCGGATATGAAATCGGACACCACCATCACTGTGCATCGACGTTGGATGCGACCTGCCACATCACGCAACACGGCACCAAAATCCGTTGCCTCGGACACCTCTACCGCCGGCGCATGGGCCATCTCGTGCAGCAAGCGCAACACATGCCGCCGGCTGCTGCCCGGCGGCACCATGCGGTCAATGCCCTGCTGACCGCCCCGGTGCAGCATCAGGCCGACGGGGTTGCCACGTCGGGTCAGCAAGCGCGCCAGCACCGCACAGACCTCCAGCGCCAGGTCGTGCTTGCTGCGCTCGCCCGAGCCAAAGCGCACCGAGCCGGACAAGTCCACCACCAGCCACGCCGTCATGTCGCGTTCTTCCTGGTAGGTTCTGACAACCAGCGTTTGGGTGCGCGCAGTGGCCAGCCAGTCAATGTGCCGCACATCGTCCTGCGGCTGGTATTCACGCAGGTCGGCGAACTCCAGGCCATTGCCTCGCAGCAGTTGACGGTAGTCGCCCTGCAACTGCCCATCGAGCCGACGCAGCACGGTCCACTCCAATTGGTGGAGCAGGCGTGCCACGTCAACCCGCGCAGCGGGTTGAGACTCGGGAGCCGACGGCTCAGCCGCGGCCTTGCGCGATCGCAGAAACGTCCACATGGTGATGCAGGGGCTGAGCCGGAGGCGTCACGGCCTTCAGGATGCGTGCAATCACCGCATCGGCGGTGAGACCCTCGGACAACGCCTCGTAGGACAACACCAGGCGGTGGCGCAACACATCGGGCGCGAGGTCCACCATGTCTTGCGGGGTGGCATACCCGCGGCCCCGCAAGAAAGCCAGGGCACGTGCCCCCTCCACCAATTGGATAGACGCCCGCGGGCTGGCCCCCAGGCTGAGGTGTCGCGCCAGATCATCCAGGCCGTGTTGTGCGGGATGGCGGGTGGCCGCCACCAGCTTGACCGCGTATTGCATGAGCGCTGGGTCCACATAGCCCTGTCGACAACGGGTTTGCAGTCGCTGCAACGTGTCGGTGTCCGTCACGGCCCCGGCGGTGGGAGTGGAGCCGGTCATGCGGTGCACCATGGCAAATTCCTCGGCCTCGGAGGGATAGCCCACGATCACCTTCATCATGAATCGATCGACCTGCGCTTCCGGCAAGGGATAGGTGCCCTCGGTTTCGATCGGGTTTTGCGTGGCCATCACGATGAAAGGCCGTGGGACCGGATGGCTTTCGCCCGCAATGGTGACTTGCCGCTCCTGCATCACCTCCAGCAACGCACTCTGCACCTTGGCGGGTGCACGGTTGATTTCATCGGCTAGCAAGAGGTGTGCAAACACCGGACCCAGCACGGTGCTGAAGTCACCCGTTTTCTGGTTGTAGATACGACTGCCCACCAGATCGGCCGGCAACAAATCCGGCGTGAACTGGATGCGCTTGAAACGACCGCGCAGGGTTTGAGCCAAGGTGTTGACCGTGAGCGTTTTGGCCAGCCCTGGCACCCCTTCAATCAGCAAGTGCCCCTGCGCCAACAAGGCCACCAGGATGCGCTCCAGGAAGTGGTCTTGCCCCACCACCACTTTTTTGACCTCATACAACACTTGCTCCAGCAAGGCCGATTCGTCTGCCAGTGAAGGCGCCGCCGCGTCGGGCTTTTGCCAGGACGTTGAATCATGACTCATGAGAACAGCTCACTTTCTTGTCAGCAACACATCAGAAGGGCGGAATGCCCACGGCCACACCGGCAGACTCGATGGTGGTGGCAAACCCGATACCGATGAAAGTTCGGGCACGCGTGGGGTTGAGAATGGCCGTCACAATGCCCACCACCTCGCCCGCCATGTTCACCAATGGCCCACCGGAATTGCCCGGGTTGGCCGCTGCATCAAACTGGATGAGCCCACGTATCACCTGGTCCTTGCTGACCGGAAACTCACGGCCCAGTCCCGAGACCACCCCCGCCGACACGGAAGGGCCGATCCCAAAGGGGAACCCCACCGCCACCACCTCGTCACCAGGTTGGAGGTCGCCAGAGCCGGCCAGCACAGCAGGCACCAGGTCGTCCGGGATTTTTTGGGGCTTGATGATGGCCAGGTCGTTCTCGGGACGCACCCCCACCACCACCGCGGGCGATGTCATGCCGTCCATGAAGGTCACTTCCAGCCGGCTGGCTCCCGACACCACATGCAAGTTGGTCATGATGGTGCCGTCGTCCTTCACCACCACACCTGTGCCCACGCCGTTGTCAGCCTCTTCTTTGTCTTTGTCTTTTCCCTTCGGCACGTCACGATAACCCCGTACCAACACCACCGAGGGGGCAATCACCGCGGCGGCGCGGGTGCTTTTTGAAGGCAGGTTTTGCGTCTGCAAGGTATGCAACACAGCCGCGTCAATGTCTTCCTGGGTCAAGCGAGGGGCGGCAGGTGACCACTGGGCGCCGCCCCAGGCACCCAGTGCACCGGCCAACACAGCCAGCAACAAGCCCGCGGCCCACCAGCGCCAGTTCTGGCGCAAGGCTGGGCGCTGGGTCATGACTTGTTCCTCCCCGCCAGGGTCCTGCGAAGCAACGACCGGGGGCTCTGGCTGTCGTGACGGACTCGGGCGATGGACAGGCGCGCGTCTCATAACTGCCAACATAACACAGCCGGTGATGTTAGAGTGTCATGAACCTGTAAAGCCCGAGATCTTGCATGCACTTTGTCTGGCCCGAGGCACTCTGGTCCTTGCTGATGTTGCCCCTCTTGTGGGCGACCTATGTCTGGTTGATCAAACGCCAGCGCCCGCAGGCGTTGCGCTTTCCCAGCCTGATGTTGCTGCGCCCCGCGTTGCAGGGCCAACGGGCCTGGCGTCGCCATGTCCCCCCGCTGTTGCTCTGGCTCGCCTTGGCTTGCAGCCTGCTCGCCCTGGCAAGGCCTTTCGCCAGGGTTTCACTTCCTTCGGATTACATGACGCTGGTGATGGCGCTCGATGTGTCCCGCAGCATGCTGGCACAGGATGTGCCGCCCAGCCGCTTCGAAGCCGCCAAGGACGCTGCCAAGGCCTTTATCCGCGAACTGCCGCCGCAAGTGCGGTTAGGCATCGTGTCGTTTGCCGGCTCGGCCCAATTGGCGCAGCAAGTCACCGATCAGCGCGAGGATCTGCTGGCAGCCATTGACCGTTTTGAGTTGCAACGCGGCACGGCCACCGGCAGTGGCTTGTTGCTGGCCCTCTCGACGCTCATGCCCGATGCCGGCATACAACTGGAATCCGCGTTGTACGGCTCCTCGTTTGGCAGTTACAGCGCCCCGGGTGGCGCGCGTCCCCTGGGCTCATCTGCCGCGGCACCAAGCAGCAAACCACCGCCGGTACCCGTGGGCTCGTACACGGCAGGCGCCATCATCTTGTTGTCGGATGGTCGACGCACCACCGGACCAGATCCGATGGATGCGGCTCGACAGGCTGCCGACCTGGGTGTGCGTGTGCACACCGTCGCGTTTGGCACGCCTGAGGGCTTCATCCCGGGCATGGAAGCTTATTCTTTCTATGCACGGGTGGATGAAGAAACCTTGCAGGCGGTTGCCAAGGCCACCGGGGGGGAATTTTTCAAGGCTCAGAACGCGCAAGATCTGGCCAACATTTACGCCAAACTGTCCAGCCGAGTGGCAATGGAAACACGAGACACCGAAGTCTCGGTGCTGATGGGGCTGGCCGCCTTGCTGCTGGTGGTGTCGTCACTGGGTCTGTCCATGGTGTGGCTACGACGGGGCTGAGGGCACAATGGCGCCATGAGCCTTTTCAGCCTCCTGGATCGAACCGCTCGGCAATGGCCCCAAGCTGGAGCTGTTTACCGCGGCACGCATTGTCTGCAAACCTGGTCGGTGTTGCGACAGCGCGCTTTGTCGTTGGCCCACACCTTGTTGCACAACGTACCTGCGGGCAGCCGCATCGCCATCGTCAGCGAAAACAGCCCGCACTATCTCGAGTTGATGTTCGGCACCTGGGCGGCGCACCAGGCTGTGGTGCCCATCAACTACAAACTCCACCCCCGGGAGATGGTCCAGATCATTCTCGATGCTGAGCCAGCCTGGATCTTTGCGTCACCCGCACTCGCCGACGGTCTGCAAGGCGCCTTGGACAGCGACTGGCAGCCGCGCGTGTGCGTGATCGGTTCTCCCAACTACGAGCACCTCTTCGCGGGGCCCGCGCTGACCCCCAAGCCAACAGACCCTGAAGCACTGGCCTGGCTTTTCTACACCAGTGGCACCACCGGGCGCAGCAAGGGGGCGATGCTGTCACAACGCAACCTGATGGCGCTGACGCTGTCCCACCTGGCCGACGTCGAGTCTCTCGACGAGCGTTGCAGCCAAATTCACGCGGCCCCCATGTCCCATGGCTCGGGCATGTACATCCCGGCTTACGTGGCCCGCGGCGCACGACAGGTGGTGCCCAGCTCAGGCGGATTTGAGCCCGAGGAATTTCTGTCCTTGTGCCATGAACACACGGGTGTCGGCGCCTTTCTGGCGCCCACCATGGTGCAGCGTTTGCGCCAGGCCCTGCCCCACCCGAGTTCAGCCCCACCGGGTCTGCGCTCGATCATCTATGGCGGCGGCCCCATGTATGTGCAGGAATTGAAGCAATCGCTGGCGGCATTCGGTCAGGTCTTTGTGCAAATTTATGGCCAGGGCGAGTCCCCCATGACCATCACCTGGCTGCGGCGCGAGGACCATACCCGCACTGACGATGCCATCCTGGGCTCGGTGGGCATTGCACGCACGGGCGTGGATGTGCGCGTGGTGGATTCGCAAGGGCAGGATGTGGCCGCGGGTGACATCGGGGAAATCATCGTGCGCGGTGATGTGGTGATGTCGGGCTACTGGCGCAACCCCACGGGCACGGCGCAAGCGCTGCGGGACGGGTGGCTTTACACCGGCGACATGGGCTCACGAGACGAACAGGGCTACATCACCCTGCGTGACCGCAGCAAGGATGTCGTGATCAGCGGCGGCTCCAACATTTATCCGCGCGAAGTGGAAGAAGCCTTGCTCACGCACCCCGATGTGTCCGAGGTGAGCGTGGTGGGCCAGCGAGACGAGGCATGGGGCGAGATCGTGATTGCCTTCGTGGTGCCGCGGACCGGTGTCACGCTGAGGACCGAAGCCCTCGATGCGCACTGCCTGGAGCGCATTGCCCGCTTCAAGCGCCCCAAGCGCTATGTCGTGCTTGAGGCCTTGCCCAAAAACAGCTACGGCAAGGTGCTCAAGCGCAGCTTGCGCGAGATGCTGGAGCAACCGCTTATTGGCCGGCCTTGATGTTGTTCTCGCGAACCACCTTGCCCCAGCGCTCGACCTCGCTGCGTACAAATTTGCCAAACTCATCCGGACTGGACGCGCTCACCTGAACGCCCATTTCCTTCAAGCGCTCCTGCACGGGGGGCAGCTTCAACACCTTGACCATTTCGGCATTCATCCGCGCCACGATCTCAGGGGGCGTCCCCGCCGGCGCTAGCATGCCCCACCAGGCTTGCGATTCGAAATTGGGCAGACCCAGTTCGGCCAGCGTGGGGACATCGGGCAATTGCGGCATACGCTTGGGCGAGGTGACGGCCAAGGGGCGCAAGCGACCCGAAGCCAGATGCGGAGCCCACAGCGCGTAGGTGGCCAGGGTGACCGGCACATGACCCGCCACGCCATCGGTGGCCAACGGGCCACCGCCCTTGTAGGGAATGTGGGTCCAGTCGGCCTTGAGTTGGTTGCCCACGGAGGTCATGGCCAGGTGCGCCAGGCTGCCCGAGCCAATCGTGCCATAGCTGACCGAACCCGCTTTGCTGCGCGCAGCTTGCAACAATTCGGCGAAGGTTTTGTAGGGCGTGCTGGCATGGGCCGTCACCACCATGGCGCTGGTGCCAATCAGCATGACTGGGGAGAGGTCTTTCACGGTATCGAAAGGCATGTTGGGGATGAGGCTGGGGTTGACACCATGGGTGTCAAACACCATCACCCAGGTGTAGCCGTCCGGTGCAGACTTGGCCACGGCCCCAGTGCCAATGGAACCCGAGGCGCCCGCCCGGTTGTCGATGACCACCGGTTGTCCCAGGGCTTGCTGCATGTGGGGCTGGAGCAGCCGAGAGATCTGGTCCACGGTGCCCCCGGTGGGGAAGGGGACAACCCACTTGACAGGCTGACTGGGCCAGGCGGGGGATTGAGCCAGAGCGCCTGTGGTCAGGAATAATCCGAGGATTGAGCCGACCGCAGCCGATGTGAATGAACGACGCAACATACCGTGACTCCTCAAAATGGCGTGCGTCAGAGTATCGTACGATTTATGAAGACCCTGTGACATTGAGTGATTTCCTGCGGAGACACGCGTGGACACCCCTGTCTTGAATCCCCCCGCCCCCAGGCAACCACACTCCCTCATGGACGATCACCCCTTACCTGAATTCACCGCTGACGAACTGAGGCGTTGTGCCTCCAGCAAACCGTCCGCATGCACCTGCTCCCTGAAGGCCTGCTTGGGTTGGGAGAGTGTGAGCAACGACCGATGGCCCGCGCAGCAATTACAGGCGGTGGGCACCTTGCGGCGGCCCGTCCCGCACGGGGAGACCGAGGCCACGTTTGAAGAGTTTCATCCGCATGGCACACGCTACGAGTCGCCCGAGGCACCGATTGCCCGGGCCTTCTTTCCGTTCAATCGCTGCGATGTCTACGCCTGCGGTCAGTGTGGATGCGCGGTACTGAGATACACCGAGTATGGGGGGTACTACATCGATCCCCGCGCGCGCCTGGTCGATGCCCAGTGGGTGGTGCCTGATCAGGATGACACGGCGGGTTGATGCAAGCGCTGCAACGTCACCCGCTCAGCCGTCCACCGGTTTCCGGGGCGTTTCCAGCAGCAGTTGATACAACGCCAGGTCCAGCCAGCGCCCCAACTTGAATCCCACCTGTGGCAGCGTGCCCACATGCCGAAAGCCCAGACGCTGGTGCAGGGCAATGCTGGCCGTGTTGGTGGCATCAATGCCGCCGACCAAGGCGTGCAGGTCGCGCTGGCGAGCCGACTCGATCAGCGCGCGCATCACCTCCAGCCCCAACCCACGACCCCGGTGATCACGGTGCACATACACCGAATGCTCGGCGGTGTACTTGTAGGCCGGCCAGGCCCGAAAAGTGCCATAGCTGCCAAAGGCCAGCAATTGCCCCTGGGAGTCCTCCAGGCCGATGACCGGAAAATTCCCCTGTTGTTTGGTGTCAAACCAGGCCTTCATGCTCTCCAGCGGGCGCGGTTGGTAGTCATACAAGGCGGTGGAATTCACAATGGCCTCATTGAAAATAGCCAGAATGGCCGGCGCGTGTCGCTCGTGGGTGCAGTGCACGCGTTGGGTGGAATTCATGCGGGTCTCCGTGATTCTGACGGCCGATGTCGAACTAGTGGTCGTGCTGCGGCGAAATCATAGAGGCCAACCCGCACCACCACAACCCGGCACCTGCCTTCTCATGATGACCGACCACGCATAATCCGTTCACATACCTGCCCGTCCATGTCTGCCACTCACCCCGTCAAGGTGCTGAGCCTCATCCCCCCGATGACGCAGCTCAACACGCCCTATCCGTCCACCGCGTACCTGACGGGGTTTTTGCGCTCACGAGGGGTCGAAGCCCATCAAGCAGATCTGGCGTTGGCGCTGGTGCTGCGTCTTCTCAGCCGCTCAGGGTTGACCCAGCTGCACGAGGCGGCGCTGTCACAACCCGAACCGCTGCGCAGCGCGGCCGTCAATTTTTTCCTGGATCATTTCTCGCATTACCAGCAGACCATCGATGCGGTGATCGGTTTTTTGCAAGGGCGAGACAGCACCCTCTCACACCGCATGGCAGGCCGGGGGTTTCTGCCCGAAGGTCCGCGCTTCGCCTCCTTGGAGGCTTTTGACGACGAAGAGACCGGTGACCCGCTGGCTTGGGCCTTTGGTTCGCTCGGACAACACGACCGTGCCCGGCACCTGGCCACGCTCTATCTCAACGACCTGGCCGATGTGCTGCGCGATGCGGTGGACACACGCTTCGAATTTGTGCGCTACGCCGAGGTCCTTGCCGCCGCGCAGCCCAGCTTCGACCCCCTGGCCCAGGCACTGGCCGCGCCGCACAACCTCATCGACCAGCACCTGGCCGACTTGACCCTGGCCGCCATGACACAACATCAGCCTCAGCTGGTGCTGTTGTCCGTCCCCTTCCCTGGTTCGGTCTACGGCGCCCTGCGCATGGCACAAACGATCAAGCGCCACCATCCCGATGTTCGGATTGCGCTGGGTGGGGGCTTTGTCAACACCGAGTTGCGCGAGCTGGCCGAGCCGCGTTTGTTTGACTTTGTCGACTTCATCACCCTGGATGGCGGTGAACGCCCCGTGCTGTCCCTGATTGAACATTTGCAGGGTACACGCAGCCGCGCGCGGTTGGTACGCACCTTTGTGCGAGAGCAAGATCGGGTTCGGTATGTCCATTGGCCCGAACCCGACATTCCCTTTGAAGACGTGGGCACGCCCACGTGGGATGGCCTGCCCATCCACCAGTACCTGAGCCTGCTGGACATGCTCAACCCCATGCACCGCTTGTGGAGCGATGGGCGCTGGAACAAGCTGACCGTGGCCCACGGCTGTTACTGGAAACAATGCAGTTTTTGCGATGTGAGCCTGGACTACATCAGCCGCTACGAAACAGCCAGCGCCAGCACCCTGGTCGATCGCATTGAACGCATCGTGACCGAGACCGGACAAACCGGTTTTCATTTCGTCGATGAAGCAGCGCCCCCCAAGATGCTCAAAGCGCTGGCTGAAGAACTGTTGCGCCGTCAGGTGCAGATCAGCTGGTGGGGCAATATCCGGTTTGAAAAAACCTTCACCCCCGAGCTCAGCGAATTGTTGGCGCAGAGCGGCTGCATTGCCTTGTCGGGCGGACTGGAGGTCGCCTCTGACCGGTTGCTGGCCTTGATGCAAAAGGGGGTCACGGTTGAACAGGTGGCCCGTGTCACGCGCGGCATGACCGAGGCCGGTATTTTGGTGCATGCCTACTTGATGTACGGATTTCCGACTCAGACACTTCAAGACACGGTGGACGCGCTGGAATATGTGCGTCAGTTGTTTGAGAATGGTTGCATCCACAGTGGTTTTTTCCACCGCTTTGTGTGCACGGTGCATTCCCCGGTGGGGCAAGACCCTGCTGCCTATGGTGTCGAGCTCATTCCCCTTCCGCCAGGACACTTTGCCCGCAACGACATTGGGTTCATCGACCCGACCCCGATGCCTCCGGGCGTCGACCATGATCGGCTGGGCGAGGGATT